>Ga0209605_1000060_pt1 | contig 156467 bp, 151 predicted proteins | sample AD_UKC035_MetaG_FD_184408 | JGI IMG/M metagenome (GOLD analysis project Ga0209605, IMG submission 184408) | Active sludge microbial communities of municipal wastewater-treating anaerobic digesters from USA - AD_UKC035_MetaG (SPAdes) (version 2) | ecosystem: Engineered > Bioreactor > Anaerobic...
GAGACCAGCCAGCAAGGCAACCAGCAGAAAAAATCCGTGTGAATAAACGGGAACGCCGCCAACTATGAACAACACCGGCATCGGGGTCATGCTCGCCTCCTATGGCTACTCGGACGTTGACCCATTGTACGCTTGAAGCAATTGAAAGTAAATAGGCAAATCGCATATAATGCAAACATGAATCGATTTCAAACGATCGTAGTATTGACGCTGATCCTGTTTGGCGGCGCGTTCCCCGCGCTGGTATACATCTCGCAGAACGGCGGGCTGGGCGATTCGGCGATGGCGACTCTTCAAGCGGTTAATCCCGCCGAACAACTTGCGCTGATCGTATCGCTGTTCAACATCAAGCCCATCTACATGTTTTTGTGCGTTGCGATTCTCTTGACGCTTTGGGACCAAGCCTCCGCCTCGGCGCGCGCCCTCTTTTTCGGATTGACCGCGTTGCTCATCGGCGAGCTGGTCTGCGGCGCGGTCTTCTCCGCCTTTCGCCGCGAGCTGATCGTCTCGGAACACATCCACAGTTTCGGCATGGCGCTCGAATTTTCAGCCATCGCCTTCGCGCTGATCCATTTTCTCGACATCCGAATCTCGCAAACACAAACAAGGATTTCATCCCTCTTCGCCTTCATTGCCGCGATGGGGATACTCGCTTCTTTCCTGCCTCTGGCTGTTTCGCCCTCCCCCAGCGGATACCACGCCGACATCTTCGGCTTCCCGTATCTCTACGCCCGCTTTGAATTCAATCAATGGGTCGAAAGCCGCGCGCTTCCCGTTGCGTCCATTTTCTTGTTCTCATTAGCATTGCTTTCAACCCTCCGCGCAGCACAATCAAAATTTACAAACGCCGCAAAAGTATTTCTCGCGGCGGGTATCGGTTTGCTGGCATTTTCCATCCTTCGGCTTTCACTAGGCGCACTGTTCGCTGAAAGACTCGTCTGGTTCGAGTTCTGGGAGGAGACGACGCAACTCATCGTCATTTCTACAGTTACATTTTTACTGTGGCGATTCAAACAGGAATGGATCCAGGAACGCGTCGCTCTGTTTCGCGGGAGTGTCTGAAACCCAAAACATAACAAGGCATGTCACCCTGAGCGCCAGCGAAGGGTCTCTGAGACAATCGCAGAGATTCTTCGCTTCGCTCAGAATGACATAAATCGGGTTTTGTTCTCGATTGTAGTCACTCCCTGTTTCGCTGAAGTAATCACTCTAACGATATAATCAACCCATGTTCACAGACCAAGTTGAAATCCACATCCGCTCGGGTAAGGGCGGCGATGGGATGGTGCATTTCCATCGCGAAAAATTCATCCCGCGCGGTGGACCCGACGGCGGCGACGGCGGCAAGGGCGGCGATGTCATCTTCGAAGTCAAGTCCACGCTCAACACGCTTTCCGCGTTCCGCCAGAATCAAAAGTTCAAAGCGGAGGACGGCGTTAAAGGCGGACCCTCGCAAATGTCCGGGCGCATGGGCAAAGACCTCGTCATTCCCGTCCCGCCCGGCACGATCCTTTTCGACGCCGAGACGAACGAGATCATCGGCGACCTGACTCAACCGAATCAGCGACTCATCGTCTGCAAAGGCGGGCGCGGCGGACGCGGGAATCAGCACTTTGCGACATCGCGCAATCAAGCGCCTCGCACCGCCGAGAAAGGCGCGCCCAATGAAGAGAAACGCCTCCGACTCGAATTGAAGCTGATCGCCGACCTCGGCTTGATCGGCGTCCCCAACGCTGGCAAATCCACGCTTCTTTCCGTGTTGACGAACGCCAGACCGAAGATCGCCGCATATCCGTTCACCACGCTCGAGCCGAATCTCGGAGTCGCTGAAATTGACGTGAATGCCTCCGTTGTGCTGGCAGACATCCCCGGTCTGATCGAGGGCGCGAGTCACGGCGCGGGGCTGGGACACGACTTCCTGCGCCACATCCAACGCACGCGCGTGTTGATCCATCTGCTCGACGGGTTGTCCGACGATCCATTCGCCGATTACAGCCAGATCAATTCGGAGCTGGCGTTGTTCGACCCGAACCTTGCCAAGAAACCGCAGATCGTCGCGCTGAATAAAATTGACCAGCCCGACGTGCAGGAAAAACTCCCCGCGCTTCAAAAGCAATTCAAAAAACTCAACGTGGAGTTGACGACCATCTCGGCGTTAGCCCGCACGAACACGCGCGAATTGCTCGTCAAGGCGTATCAAATTTTGCAAGAGACTCCCGAACTCGAATCGTTCGAAGCGCCGATGCCCGTCTACAAAGCGAAAGACGATCCGCGCGATTTTAAAGTGACGCGCGAGGGTTCGCAAGAGTGGCGCGTATCAGGCACGGCTATCGAACGCGCCGCCGCAATGACCCAATGGGAACACGACGGCTCCGTGCGGCGATTTCAAAAGATCATGGAAACCCTCGGCGTGGACGAGGCGCTCCGCAGCGCGGGAATCCAAGAAGGCGATACGGTTGCGATTGGTGAATTTGAATTGGAATGGCAGGAGTAAATTTGTGTAGCGGACGTTCTCTAACGTCCGCTTCTAAAAAGACCTCGGAGATTTTTGAAATCTCCGAGGTCTCGCGTTTCTCAACCTTTCCAACTCCGCGCCTTCGCGATCCTCTCCCCCAACGGCGGATGCGAGTAGAACATAAACACCACCCATTTTTCGGGATCAACCTCGCCGAGATTTTGATTCGCCAAGCGCGTAAACCCAGACGCAAACGCTTCATTCTTCCCCGTCGAACTGAGCGCGTAATCGTCAGCCATATTCTCCCGCCAGCGCGAGAAGGCATTATTGAGCGGCATGGTCAGCAGATCGTACGCGCCGATGATGAGCGCGAGCGCGGGCAGAGCGGCGACATCCGCAGGCGACGAGAAGCCGAATGCGCCAATCGCCCAATTCAACCCCAGCGACGCGAGATACAGTCCCAGCGTTGTGCTTGCAATTCCAAATGCGATCAACACAGGAATATCGCGGTTGACGTGATGTCCCAACTCGTGGGCAAGCACAGTCTCCGCTTCGTCAACAGAAAATTCGTTGATGAGCGTATCGCCCAAGATGATTCGGCGCGTGTTGCCGATGCCCGTCAACGCGGCGTTGGCAGACTTGGTGCGCTTCGACATATCGAACTTGAACACGCCGCGGACTTTCGTGTTCGCTTTCTCGGCAAGTTTCAACAAGCGATCTGCCAAGTCTTTGTGTTCATCGCCGAGTGGAACAAATTTATTGAACAACGGCATGATGAGTATCGGCGCGAGGTTAATGAGCAAAACATTGAAGACGAGCAATCCGCCCGCCGCCCACAGCCACCACAGTTCGCCAGTGGCTCGAAGGGTGAGATAAAGCAGTTCGATGAGGATCAAGCCAAGGGGGAGTCCTACCGCCAATCCTTTGATCTGGTCAACGATCCAGTCTTTCAGAGTCTGATTCGATTGACCGAAGCGATGCGGCAGGATAAATCCGCTGTAGTAGCCGAGAGGGAGATTCAGGATGAAAAAGATTCCACCGAAGATAGCGACGAACGCGGGGACGAGGAGCCACGGGTTAGTGAACAGTGACCAGTTATCCGTGAGCCACGCGCGAAGAGAAATTGCCCAGCCGAAGTAGATCCACGCCAAAAAATACACCGCGCTGAAAACCGTATCCACCAGCCACAATCGTCGGCGGATGCGGGCGTATTGCTTGGCCTGCTTTTGTTTTTCGGGGTCGAGGGTAGTCATTGGCGATTTACGATTGGCGATTGACGATTGGCGATTAGAGAGATTGGAGATTGGAGATTGGAGACTGATCACTGTTCATTGTTCACTGTTCACCGACTCATCTCACTCGCTAGCAACGCAATGACCTCATCCGTCTTCATCACATCGCCATAGGCTTTGAGCGCCGCCATAAACGATTTATGGACATGGTCGGCTGGAACGACCGTATCACCAAATTTCAGATCTTTCGTGGCGCACGCATCTTCCGCCACAATGACCTTGAATCCCAGATCACCTGCGGCGCGGGCGGTTCCATCCACGCACATGTGACTCATCATGCCAGTGACCACCACTCGCTCAGTTCCCCATTCTTTCAAAACATCCAGCAAATTGGTGTTGAGAAACGAATTGACTTCGTTTTTATACACGATCGGCTCGCCCTCAAAATGCGCGACTGAATCATGAATGTCGGACCCTTTGCTTCCTTTCACAAAGAACGCCGCATCGGGTTCTGTTGAAATGTGCTGAATGTGGACGTGATGTCCGCCGTGCTCGCGGAAACATTGGAGCAACTCATACGCCTTCTTCGCCGCCGCGAGCGGATTCACCAGCGGATTCTTCCCACCTTCAAAGTAATCATTTTGAATATCAATAACCAGCAATGCAGTTTTCATAGTGACCCGAGTATACACGTAGATACGTAAACAGGTAGACATGTAAACAAGGAAACACGTACTTACCTGTCTACCTGTTTACCTGTTTACGCGCCTACTTTCTCCCGTAATCCGCCGGGTTCTCGCCCCACTCGCCCGTCTCCCATTTCAACACCGCCTCGTCGTCCAATTCATTTTCAGCGAGCCAATTCTCAGCGCTGCGGATCATCGCAAAGATCAGAGCGTTCTTGCCCGTGTGTTTCAAGTTCGTCCTGCACACGCCCATCTCGACCCACGCAATTGCATTCTCCGAATCCGAATAGATCGGCAATTTCTTTTTATTTTTCGATAACCACGCAAGCGCGCGGACGATCGCCAAAAATTCTCCCACATTGTTCGTCCCGTCGGGATACGGACCCGCGCGAAAAATTTCCTTGCCCGATTCCGTTTCCACGCCGCGATATTCCATTTTACCGGGCGAGCCTTTGCACGACGCGTCCACGCAAATGGATGGGGTGACCGGCGGCTCTTCGGATTCTCTCCACTTCCCTGCTGTGGACGCCCGCCCTTTGAACGCTTCATACTTCGACTGGAGGGCTGACTCGGCTTCTCGAAGCGACTCGAACGCCTTGAACTCCGCGCCGACGAATCCCTTCACCTGCCGTTCACACTCCGTCCATGAGATGAAGATCCCGGTCTTGCGACCCTTCCAAACGACGTAAAATTTTTGCTTCGGCATTGTGTATATCGTAACGCGACATTTATGTCGCCCTTAACTGCGACTTGAAAGTCGCGTTACATACATTACGATAGTTCCTCCCATCCCGCCTCTTCGACCGCCATGAAAATATCCGTCGCAGAGATGATGCCGGTCAACGTGCCGTGTTCGTCGGCGATCGGCAGGTGGTGAAATTTCTTTTCCTGCATCACGCGCGAACATTCCGCCAACGTCCAATCCGCTTTGCCGGTGATGATGGGACCCGACATGATCTCGCGCACATGCGTCTCTGCGGCATTGCGGTTCGCCGCGACGATCTTGTCGCGGATGTCGGTAGTCGTGACGATGCCATATTCCTTGTTCTTCTCGCTCAGTTCCACGATCACACTATGGATGTTTCGTCGTCGCATCAGCGTCATGGCGTACGAAACGGTGGTATCCGGGTCAACGACAACAATGGGACTGCTCATCCAATCTCGAACGAGGTGCGGCATGGGTTCCTCCAATGAGTTGTAGTGCGAGATACTATCTCGCACTACTATTTTACAACCAATTCAACCGAATCCATCGCAAGCAGTGAACCATCCTTCGCGCTGATGTCTTGGATCTCAACGCGGACCACCGAACCCGACAACAACCCGCCGATATTGATCGTTGTATCGAATGTGCCGGGCGCGCCGAGGTCGGGAGCAGTCACCGTCACCGCGCCTGCAGAAAGTTCCACGCCGCCCACATCGTAGATTCGATAGGCGAGGTTATTTTCAAACGGCGCAATAGCAACACTGCCTTTGATCTGCGCGGAGAGAAATGCTTCAGAGCCGTTGGCGGGGGATTCGATGGTGATCGTGCGCGGTCTGCCATCGGGAGTGAAAGTCACGTAATCGGTAATTTGCAGTTGATCGTCGATCAATTGATAATGTCGTTCGTTTTGTAACGTGGGGCAACAAAATGGATCTTCTGAAGCGTGCGTGATAGCGCGCAGGAAAATTTCTCCATTTTCAATGGACAGCGCATTGATGGCTGGTCGATCATCCACAAGTGTGGAGGTTAGAAAAACAGGCTCGCCGTTCACGATGGAATACACCGCAATGAAGACAAAGTTGCCTGTGCCACCGTAATTTTCAACAACCGTAACCGCAATTTCATCCACACCATCTCCGGTCAAGTCGCCGCGCGCGGAAAGGTCCATCAATGTCGCAGAAGCATAGTCCGGACTGCCGGGCGGGCTTGATTCGTATTTTCCATCGGTCAGTAGCACAACTTGCAACGAATCGGGCAAGCCGAGTTGATATTGCGCGTTACGAATCTGCGCGGCGTGATCAGGCACAGATGTGGGGACATCGGTGGGAGGAGCCGTTGAAGTGGGCGAAACAGCCGTCCCTGCGGGAGAAACGGGGGCACATCCAATTAAGAAGATAAGCAGGATGAATCCAATGAGAGGATTGCCGTATCGCGCGCGCTTCGTCTGCACTCTATCCAAAACATGCTTCGTCCTGAGCGGAGGGCGAAGCGAAGTTTGCGAAGCCCGTCGTCGAAGGACGCTCCGCTCAGCGCGTGAAATTAAGGGATTACGGGAAACCATGTTGCGCCTCCATCATCGGTTCGATATAACGAACGATGATTTGTCGTTGGATCTTGTGAGACAACATAGCCGGTTGTCGCGCTTACGAAATCCATTGTTGAAAACGAATCGCCGAATTTGATGTCGGGCGGGATGATGCTCCACGTGTTTGCCGCGTCGCGCGTGATGTAAAACTGCTCGCGGTTATATACGACGAGTTCGTCCGCCGAAATAAAACTCACTTCGCCGCTGCCGGGAATCGACGTGGGCGTAAGAAGCCAGGCGCTGCCCGAATCGGTGGAAAGATAAATTGGCGTGTTAATCGCGTCGGATGTGTTTCGCATGACGAGGAAAATGGCGTTCCCGTTTGCAAATGAAATCTGCTCAACGCTCAGTTCGGCATTTTCTCCACCCGCCGGCAAAGGGAGCATAACCGACGACCATGTTGCGCCGCCATCATCGGTGCGGAAGAGATACGGCGTGCCGGGCGCGTAGACCACGCCATAGATCCACGCGGTTTGCATATTGAGCGGGGCAAGCCCATATTTGAGTCCGCCAAGCGGAAGCGACTCGCTTGCGTTGGCATGATTCGGATCGTTGATGAATTTTTGAATCCATGTCGCGCCGCCGTCGGTGGTTTGATAGACGGCGACCGCGTTCGAGCCTGCGCCAACGCCGAGGTCTGCCATTGCCCAGCCATTGTTTGCATCGAGGAATGAAACGTGCGCGTCGCTGAATGGAACGGCGATTTTCTTCCAGTTGATCCCGCCGTCTGTTGTGGCGAACTGGAAACCGCCGAACGGATAATTTGCAAAATCGGGTTGTTGGATCCAAACGTGATCGTTATCCAGCACGAACCAGTCCACGCTGTAGCCTGTTTCGGTCACATCGGGCGGCGTGACGCTGTACCATGTGATCCCGCCATCGTTCGTGCGGACGATCTGAGTCTCGGTGATGCCCCAGCCATCGCGTTCGTTGAGGAAATGAATTTTGATGAGCGAAGGAGATTCAATGAGAGGCGCGTTGATTTCAACAGGAGCAGGAGTTTCAAGTTTTTCGGTTTCAGGTATCAGGTTTGGCGTTGCGGCGGGCGCGTTGCAAGCGACAAGATATAAGGTAAGAAAAAGGAAGATGAATAAAAATTTTGATTTCACATGCGTATCTCCGAGTCAAAAGTCGAAGGTCGAAGGTCAGACTTTGAACTTTTGACTTTCGACATTTAACACACTAATCAACCAAGATATTCAATGATCGTCGCTTCGCCTTGACCGACGCCGACGCATAAAGTTGCAAGTCCATACTTCACATTGCCGCGTAATTTCATTTCATGCACGAGCGTTGTGACAAGTCTCGCACCTGAACACCCAAGCGGATGCCCAATCGCAATCGCGCCGCCGTTGACGTTGGTAATCTCAGGGTCGAGTTCGAGGTCTTCCATCACAGCCAGCGATTGCACGGCAAAGGCTTCGTTGAGTTCGATCAAGCCGATGTCTTTCATCTGCAAGCCCGCGCGCCCTAAAACTTTTCGCGTCGCGGGGATCGGTCCGTATCCCATCACGCGCGGCGGGACCCCAGCCACCGCCGAAGCGACGATTCGCGCCAGCGGTTTGAGATTCAGCGATTTGGCTTTTTCTTCGCTCATCATCAGCAATGCCGCCGCGCCGTCGTTGAGTCCAGACGAATTTCCCGCCGTCACGGTTCCGCCCTCTTTGGCAAATGCAGGCTTGAGTTTCGCAAGCGATTCCATTGTTGTGTCGCGGCGAGGGCGTTCATCGGTGTCTACAATTTTTGGATCACCTTTTTTCTGTGGAATGGAAACTGGGAGAATTTCTTTTGCAAGTCGTCCCGAATCAATTGCGGCGATGGCGCGTTGATGACTCAACAGTGAAAACGCATCCTGTTTCTCGCGCGTGATATGCAGACGTTCCTGCGCGATATTTTCGGCGGTCTCGCCCATCGAGTGCGTGCCGTGCGCTTCTTTCATTTTTGGATTCGGATATCGCCAGCCGAGCGCGGTGTCCCACGCGGTGAGATTGCCGAACGAGAATCCCGCTTCGGCTTTCGGCACGGAGTACGGCGCGCGGCTCATGGACTCGACTCCGCCCGCGATGTACACATCTCCTTCACTCGCTTTGATCGCCCACGCGGCTTGATTCACCGCGTTCAACCCTGACGCGCACAAGCGGTTTACCGTCACGCCTGCGACTTCAACAGGCAGACCAGCCAGCAGAGCGGACATCCGCGCGATGTTGCGGTTGTCTTCGCCCGCTTGATTCGCGCATCCGAGGATCACCTCTTCCACGAGCGCGGGGTCGAGGCTGGAGCGTTGAATCAGCTCACTGATAACAGAAGCCGCCATATCGTCGGGGCGAAGCGTGGCGAGAATCCCACCCAGCGCGCCGATCGGTGTGCGGATCGCGTCTATGATGACAGCGTTTGTCATGAATTTCTCCAATGGTGTGTCACCCTGAGCGCTAGCGAAGGGTCTCCACGATAGTCTCGGAGATTCTTCGCTCCGCTCAGAATGACATGGCGTAAGGTGAATTACTTAATCAAACAATTCAGATACGGGAATCCTCACGCCGCTGATCCACGCATACACCACGATACCCAAAACCGCGATGTAGAAGAGGATGAACAACCAATAGATGATCGGCGCCCTTGCGCGCTTGATAGAGCCAAAAAAACGCAAGTGAATTTCACCTGAGCGCAACTCATACACAATAAACCAACCTAGAATCAAAGCCACAATCCACAGCGTATCTATCGAAAGCAAGAATTCCTGCATCTCAACCTCGAACTAATTATACCCGTTGCGATTTGTGAGTGAACCGCGGTCCGTGGAATGGCGAAGGAGGATTTTGTACACATCCATTCGTGACGCATGGCACTATCTCTGCCTCTGCAACAGGGGCATAATCATGGATGAAGTAATCCTGCCAAAATGTATCAGACTACTCAGGTAAGGAGAGAGTATGCAAGTCAAAGGATGGATCGAGGTTAGCGACCGATATTGTAAGGGCTGTGAACTTTGCATTCCGGCGTGTCCGCAAGGCGTAATGGAAATGGACATGACACGCCTCACCTCCAAGGGATACCACCCCGCGCACACGTTCAAGGATGGATGCACGGGGTGCGCTATTTGTGCCATCGTCTGCCCCGACGCAGCGATCACCGTGTATCGCGAGGTGACGAAGCCTGTTCCTGTTACAGCATGAATCAGTCACAGAGATCGCAGAGACCTTTGAGAAAAGCCTTCGAATAAAATCTCTGTGAACTCTCTGTGCGCTTTGTGGCCGCCAATGGAGAATCAAATGACACGCGAATTATGGAAAGGCAATGAAGCCATCGCCGAAGCCGCGGTGCGCGCCGGACTTGAAGCCTACTTCGGCTATCCCATCACTCCTCAAACGGAAATACTTGAATATCTTTCGCGGCGCATGCCCGAGTTGGGGCGTACATTCGTGCAAGCCGAATCGGAACTCGGCGCGATCAACATGGTTTATGGCGCGGCATGCGCGGGCGTGCGCGTGATGTCAACATCATCAAGCCCCGGCGTGAGTTTGATGATGGAAGGACTCTCCTACATCGCCGGCACCGAAGTTCCCGCCGTGCTCGTCAACGTGATGCGCGGCGGGCCGGGTCTTGGCAACATCGCGCCCGCGCAAAGCGACTACAACCAGGCGGTACACGGCGGCGGGCACGGCGATTATCGCAACATCGTGCTGGCGCCTGCCTCGGTGCAGGAGGCAATCGACCTCACCGCGCTCTCATTCGATCTTGCGGAAACATATCGCACGATCTGTATGGTTGTTTTGGACGGCTCCATCGGTCAGATGATGGAACCCGCGCGCATGCCGGAGATGAGACCGGTTCAACGCGCGCATTGGGAGTGGGCAACCGACGGCAGGATGGGAAAACGCGAACGCCGCGTCTTGACCTCGATTTATCTTGATCCCATCCAGGAAGAGAAGACCAACCTTCGGCTTTTAACGCGTTGGAAGAACGTCCAGCGGAACGAAGTCCGTTACAAGGAATATTTCCTCGACGATGCAAAGTACGTCATTATTGGTTTTGGCACCGCAGGGCGCGTCGCCCTTTCGGCAGTGCGGCACGCGCGAGAACAAGGCATCAAAGTGGGACTCCTCCGCCCCATCACGGTCAGCCCGTTTCCCGTCGAAGTGATCGAGGACCTCGTCGGGCGCGTGGATGGTTTCCTCGTCACCGAAATGAACTCCGGTCAAATGCTGGACGATGTTCAACGCGCAGTGCGAGGACGCGCTCCCGTCGAATTTTATGGGCGGGTGGGAGGCGTAATTCCCATGCCGGAGGAGATCATGCGCGAAATACATCGCATGGTTTCAGAACCGCTGTCTGTGGAATCTGATCCGCGTGGAGAATGGCACGAACGCATGCTAGGAATGAGGTGAATTCATGATTACGCCTGCTCTCAACAATATTGTTTCCAGCCGTTCCAAAGGCTTCACCGAAATACCCACGCATTATTGCCCGGGGTGTACTCACGGGGTCGCGCATCGACTGGTGGCAGAGGTGTTGGAGGAAATGAATATCATCGACAAGACCATCGGTGTCGCGCCGGTGGGATGCGCCGTATTCGCGTACAACTACTTCGATACCGATTTCGTCGAAGCCCCGCACGGACGCGCGCCCGCGATGGCAACGGGAATCAAACGCGTATTGCCCGATCGGATCGTATTCACCTATCAAGGCGATGGCGATCTCGCTTCGATTGGCATCGGTGAAATTGTCCACGCCGCGGCGCGGGGAGAGAACCTCACGGTCATTTTTATCAACAACGCCAACTACGGCATGACCGGCGGACAAATGGCCCCAACCACATTGCCCGGCATGAAAACGACTTCTTCACCGCGTGGGCGCGACGTGGAAACGCAGGGTTTCCCGATCCGCACGGCAGAGATGCTTTCCACACTCGGTGGCGTCGGGTATTGCGTGCGACGGTCTTTGCATGACTCAAAAAATATTCGGCTTGCAAAGAAAGCGATTCGGCTCGCCTTTGAAACACAGGCGCGCGAACTCGGCTTCGCGATGGTTGAATTACTCTCCACATGCCCAACCAATTGGGATATGACGCCGGCCGAGTCGTTGAAGTTCGTGGAGGAAAAGATGGTCCCCGCGTTTCCGCTCGGCGATTTCAAGGTAAGCGAGGCGATCAAGCAGGTAAAAGTTTAGGTTTTAAATACAAAGGACACCACGGGCACAAAGGCTGGGGGCGTGATGGTAAAGTTCAGTTGTTTAGAGCAAGTCACTTAAGGGCAATCACGAAAGGATTGTCTGAAGGAAAAGATAGATAATCTAACCAAAGGCTTCAAAGCCAACCAGCGACCAAACGTAGTGAACTTTGTGTCCTTCGTGGTTAAAAGGAGTTTGAATGCAACAAGAGATCATCATCGCAGGGTTTGGCGGGCAGGGAGTGTTATTCAGCGGGCAGATACTCGCCTACGCCGCAATGGACGCGGGCAAAGAAGTGACGTGGATTCCCTCGTACGGTCCCGAAATGCGCGGCGGGACTGCGAATTGCACGGTGATCATCGCAGACGAGGAGATCGGCTCGCCGCTGGTGAAGAATCCGCAATTGGGGATCGCGTTGAATTTGCCGTCCTTCGACAAGTATGAAGATTTACTTGCTCCCGGCGGAACTCTGATCGTCAATCAATCCATGGTGGATCGCACGGCGAGACGGGCAGATATCAACGTGGTATTTGTTCCATGCAACGAGATCGCCGAAGAGATCGGCGATAAAAAACTACTCAACATGGTTGCGGTCGGCGCGCTACTGACCGCGTTGCCCGAAATCTCATTGAAAGATATCGAAAAGGCGTTGGAAGGTCATTTGCCCGTGCGACATAAACACCTATTGCCAAAGAATTACGAGGCATTAAAGAGAGGGTCTGAAGCGGCGTTGGTGGTCGCCATATAACAACATAAAGGAGTAAACAATGAAAGGTAACGAGAACTTGATCAAAACATTGAACGAACTTCTAGCGGACGAACTGACTGCCATCAGCCAGTTAATGGTTCACTCCGAAATGTGCCACAACTGGGGATATGAAGCATTGCACAAGCGAATCGAAAAACAGGCAATTGACGAAATGCATCATGCCGAATGGCTCATCCAGCGGATTCTGTTTTTGGAGGGTATGCCCCTCGTTTCCAAACTCAACGAAATGAAGATCGGCAAGAGCGTGCTGGAAATGCTGACGAACGATCAGGATGCCGAGACAGGCGCGATCCGCTCATACAACGCCGGTATTGCGCTGGCAAGCGAGGTCGGCGACGAGTCTACCGGCGATTTGTTGACCACCATCCTCAAGATGGAAGAAGGTCATCACGATTGGGCGAAGAAACAACGCACGCAGATCGAACAGATGGGACTGGAAACTTACCTGAGTAATCAAACCGGCGCGGAGTAGTCAAACGAGAGCCACGGAACATTCCTGATGAGGTGTTCCATGGCTGGTCAAGAATGAAACTCAAGGCAACGCTACAATGGCTCTGGCTTAATCTCAAGTTCCTGGCGGGAGCGTTTTGTCTTACGGGAGTCCTGATCTGGCTGTTTCCGTCCGCCATGCTCGATCTTTATGCGAAATGGGCGACTCTTATGCAGGCGGCGGGAGCAAAAAACATTGCCGAACTTTCCACACAAGCGGACATGTTCAAACATATCCTCTATATTAACGCCCTGACCACGGCGCTATTTTTCGCCGTTGGACTGGTCCTTCAATCGCCGATCGCCATGAGCTTTGCGGGAATATTCTACGCGCTCGTATCCTTCCTTGCTCCGTTCGCGGTCGGCAGATCGTTCGGAGTGAACGATTGGTTCCTCGTTGGCTCTGAAGCCTTCACTCTTCTCTTGGGCGCTTCCCTTTCCTCCGCGATCGCCGGCGAACTATTTGGAGTAAAAGCGACCGGGTCGAGCGTCTGGACCTACTGGAAAAACAACTGGTCCAAACTAATGCCCAAACCGGTTGATCATTGGAAAACCATCCTGCGTGGATGGATGCCAGCGCTCTCTACTGTTTTGCTCATACTCGGATGCTTATTGATCTTTGTCGCATGGTTTGAAACGTACGGGTACTGATCATCTCGTCTTGTTTTCCACGTTCCAACCGGGAATACGCCGAGCAGGAAAACCGGGAGTGGCGAAACAAGCGCGTAATAATCCTCTTTGCCACCGAGAACACCGAGACCATCGAGAGAAAATCTCAAAATCTCTGCCTGCACCGTGCGCAGGCACGCGTGTGCGCTCTGTGGCTTCACACATCATAATCGTCACTCCCCGGAAAACCGACTCCCGCACGAGGCGGGTTTCTTCATCTATAATGGCGGAATACAAGCGAGGTCGCCATGGCATACTATGATTATGATTTGCTCGTGATCGGTTCGGGACCTGCGGGTCAACGCGCGGCGATTCAGGCGGCGAAGTTGAACAAGCGCGTGGCAGTCGTCGAGCGGAAAACAATATTGGGCGGGGTGTGCATCAACACGGGAACAATTCCCAGTAAAACATTGCGCGAGGCGGTGATGCACCTTTCGGGGTATCGCGAACATAGTTTGTACGGCGCGTCGTATTCCGTAAAGCAAAACATCACCATGAGCGATCTGCTCTATCGCACCGACCACGTCATTCAACACGAGCTCGACATTGTGCGGCATCAGCTCCAACGCAACCGCGTCGAACTCATCTCTGCCGACGCCTCTTTTTTGGATGCGCATACGATCCGACTCCAATCGGTTGACCAACACGGCTGGCGCGATGTGACGGCGGGGAACACGATCATCGCGACGGGGACATCTGCCACACGAAGCGAACATATCCCCTTCGACGGAAAGCGCATCTTCATCAGCGACGACCTGCTCCAATTGGATCATCTCCCTCGTACGCTGGCGGTCGTCGGCGCGGGCGTGATCGGACTCGAGTACGCATGCATCTTCGCCGCCCTCGGCGTGCGCGTCACCGTCATTGACAAGCGCCGCCGCTTGCTCCCGTTCGTAGACGCGGAGATCATGGACTCGCTCACGTATCACCTCAATCAACAACGCGCGATCTTCAGGCTGGGCGAAGAAGTGAAAAACCTTGAACCGATCAGCGACGAACAGGGCGAACGTGTAAAACTCACGCTCGCCAGCGGAAAACAGATCGTCACCGAGAAGGCTTTGTACAGCATCGGTCGGACGGGCGCGACCAAATCGCTCAACACCGAGGCGGTTGAGGTCGAACTCGACGAACGGGGTGTGGTTAAAGTGAACGAGAAATTTCAGACGAAAACACCGAACATTTACGCAGTCGGCGACGTGATCGGGTTCCCCTCGCTGGCTTCCACGTCCATGGAGCAGGGACGACTCGCCGCGTGTCACGCGTTCAACGTGAAAACCAGCCACACACCTGAATTATTTCCGTATGGAATCTACACCATCCCTGAAATTTCAACCGTCGGCAAGAACGAAGAGGAGTTGACCGAAGCGGGCATTCCCTACGAAGTGGGCAAGGCGCAATACCGCGAGATCGCCCGCGGACAGATCATCGGCGACCAAACGGGCTTGCTCAAGTTGATCTTTCATCTTGAAACACATGAACTGCTCGGCGTGCACATCATCGGCGAAGGCGCGAGTGAATTGATTCATATCGGTCAAGCCGTGATGGCGTTCAAAGGCAAGGTGGAATACTTTATCAACACCGTGTTCAACTATCCCACACTGGCGGAGTGTTATAAGACCGCCGCGTTCGATGGGATCAATCGGCTGGGGGCGTGAGATAAGAGGCGCAAAGAGGATGGAGAGAATTTAGGAAAAATGAAACAAACCATTTTTCAAAGCGTTTGGATTCTGGGAATAACAATATCACTTCTCGTTGGATGTGTAGCACCAGTTAATTCCACCCTACCTGTGTCACCTACGATCACCTACACAGAATTTTCACCATCCGCCACAAGCACATCACGCCCTACTACCACGCCTAGACCAACCCCTCGCGATACTGCAATACCAAAACCAAATTCAATTGCTGCAATGCCTTCAGAATTCAATATTCCTAAATCGTGCCTGCCCGCTCATGTAGTTTCAATTGACCTTGATTGGTTTGCAGGAGATTGTCCGCTATATGATGAATTGATTATTTCAAACAAAACATCGGGAAAGCAAATTAAGATTCGATACAAAGAGATAGACCCAAATTTCTCTGATGATTTTTCGACCTACCCATTAAGTTGGGCAAGTGACAATCGGTATTTATACTTTACAACACGATGTTGCGATCCTGATGACCGCGATAGCAGTAATGGAGCTCTTTACCGATTTGACATTGGGACGGAAACATGGGGTATTTTGATTCGTGCTGTTTACCAACCCTTTTACTTTTTTTCACCCGATGGCGAAAAATATGTTTACCTCAACCACTATTTTGTAGATAGCACCATTTATCCAGATCATCTTGAAATTGGCATGGTTGATGTTCGATTAAATAAAAACAAACGAGTTGTACTAAGGAATTATATGGGACCAATTGAAGGGAGATCCCAAATTAAATGGTCAAAATCGGAAAACCAATTTGCGATTGTTCTCAATTATGTAAATTACGAATCGGACAACGTGTGGCTAAGTGGTCGTATTTTATTTGTTGATTTCAATCTATGGGAAATGTTGCTACTTGATGATGTCGATTTCACCGCTCTGTTCGTAACAGGTGAATAATGTCCATTAACGACAACCTGTCTTTTGCCAATTTGTTTGCTTGATAGTCCCGCCTCGTCAAGCGGGATTTTTCTTGGGTACAATAGGAGGAAACGCCTAACCGAGAATCAACTTTATAGATACGGAGGAACGATGCACGAAGTACCCCTGCTTATTAACATCACCCTGGCGCTGATCGTCGCTTTTCTGGGCGGAGTCCTTGCGCGGCGCATTGGTTTACCCACAATTGTCGGATATTTGCTGGCGGGAATTGCAATTGGTCCGTTCACACCGGGCTTTGTCGGAGACCTTGACACAATTCAACAGCTGGCTGAACTTGGAGTCATTTTTCTGATGTTCGGCGTTGGTCTGCATTTTTCCTTTCAAGACCTGTGGAATGTGCGCGACATCGCCATCCCCGGCGCGCTCATCCAAACTGCGTTTGCCACCCTCCTCGGTTTCGGATTAAGTCAGTACTGGGGGTGGACGCCGCTGGCAGGGCTGGTGATAGGCTTGGCAATTTCAGTCGCCAGTACCGTGGTGCTGTTACGCGGACTGATGGACAACTCTCTCCTAAACACCTCGCACGGACAAGCCGCGGTCGGTTGGCTGGTCATGGAGGATATTCTCTCCGTGCTGATCCTGATCTTGATGCCTACGTTTGCTTCAAACTCAGGGTCGTTCGATTGGGCGAATCTGGCGACAACGCTTCTGAAATCGGCGGCGTTCATTGCCATCATGTTCATCGGCGGGACGCGCCTTCTGCCGTGGCTTCTTGAAAAGATCGCCCACACCCGCTCGCGTGAATTATTCATCCTTGCCATCCTTGCGATCACGCTGGGAACAGCCATGAGCGCGTCTGAACTGTTCGGCATCTCGTTGGCGCTTGGCGCCTTCGTTGCTGGAGCCATTATCAGCCAGTCGCATCTGAGTCACCAAGTCGGCGCCGATCTCTTCTCCTTCCGCGAAACGTTCTCCGTACTGTTCTTTGTTTCGGTGGGCATGCTCGTCAATCCCGCGTTTTTATGGGAAAACATCGGGCATGTGATCTCGTTGAGCGCGTTGGTGGTGCTCGGGAAAACCATCATCGTAATTCTTATGGGATTTTTCTTTCCCCGCCCCGCGCGCACGTTTCTTGTCATTGCCGTTGGGTTGAGTCAGGTCGGCGAATTTTCATTCATCCTGGGTCAGAGCGGATTATCGTTGAATTTATTGGAGACCGATCAATATTCGCTCGTCCTCGCCGCCGCCCTGATCTCGATCACCGTAAACCCTTTCATGTATAAACTTCTCCCTTGGATGGAAACTCAATTACGCCGCATCCCCGGGTTTTGGAAGAAACTGGACGCAAATACCCATATCCTCGAAATCAAAAAAGACGAATTGGTCAATCATGCTGTGATCGTTGGCTATGGCAGGGTTGGGAAACACATGGTGGACGTGCTTGAAACGCTATCCGTTCCCATGCTCGTGATCGAAGCGGATGCGGAACGGATCGCCAGCCTCAACGAAAGAGGCGTCCCCACCCTGTATGGAGACGCGAGTAACTCGGAGGTGATGACTCATGCCAACTTGGATCGCGCCCGCGTTCTGGTTGTAACCGTCCCCGATGAAACATCCGCGCAATTGATCGTCACCGCCGCCAAAGACATCAACCCTGAACTGCCCATCATTGCGCGCGCCACATCCGAAGAGGGAATTGACCGCCTCACCCAACTCGGCGCGCAGGATGTCATCCACCCCGAACTCGAAGGCGGGCTGGAGATCGTGCGGCACGCGTTGCTCAAATTGGATTTCCCCGTGTCAGAGATCATCCGCTACATGGACGCAGTGCGCCACGATCGTTACAACACGCAGATCAACACGCAAGAGGAACACCGCCTCTTGCATGACCTGATCCACGCCAGCAGCGGCATCGAAGTGACCTGGCTGAGTCTGGATGCGAACAATTCGCTCGTCGGCAGGTCGATACAGGATGCCAACCTGCGCGCGCTCACTGGCGCGTCGGTCGTCGCGATCATGCGGAAGGGACAGCTGATCGCCAACCCCAAATCGTACGTCATTTTCGAGGCAGAGGATCGAGTCGGCTTCATCGGCGACCAGGAACAGATCGAAGCCGCCGAACAATTTCTTGCCAAGTCCACATCGGATGAGGCGGGTGTAGAATGGGAAACATGAAACACGAATCCCTGCGCGGACTTTCCATCCCCAAGATCGGATTCGGCGCGTGGCGCATTGGCGGGGACTCATCGCCGAACCATTCACTCGACTCAAAATCGTTGACAGCGCTTCGCTCCGCCCTTGAGGTTGGCTACACCCACTTCGACACCGCCGAACGGTACGCAGACGGGCACAGCGAGAAGTTGATCGGCGAGGCAGTTCGAGGGTCAGGCAAGAAGCGGGAGAGTCTTTTCATCACATCCAAAGTTACACCGAGTCATTTAAAGTATGACGATGTGTTGAACGCTTGCGAAAATTCTCTACGCCGTCTCAACATGGATTACATTGACTTGTATCTCATCCACTGGCCCGGGACTGGCACAAAATACGAGGAGACGTTCCGCGCGTTGAACAAACTCGTGCGTGACGGAAAAGTAAAACATCTCGGCGTGAGCAACTTCAATTTGAAATTGCTCAAACAAGCACAAGAACTTTCCGAAACGCCGATCCTTACCAATCAAGTTCCGTTCAGCGTTTCGGATCGCTCGTATGTGAACAACGGCATGCTTGAATATTGCCAGCAAAACGATATTCTTTTTACAGCGTATTCTCCCGTTGACGAGGGCAATCTCCGCTCGAACAAAACATTGGAGTCAATCGCCAAAGCGCATAACGCGACGGTCTTTCAAATCGCGCTCGCGTGGGTTATCTCGCATCCGCGCGTGATCACGATCCCGATGTCGTTCAATCCACAGCATATCAAAGAAAATTTCGACGCGGCGGAGATCGAGTTGACGAAAGAGGAAATTGATTTGCTAACGGAGAAATGAAAGACGAAAGCGCCGCCCTGAGCGTGCCGAAGGGAAGAAAGAAAAATCTTTTCCTTCGTGCCCCTTCGTGCCCTTTGTGGTTAAAATGAATTTACAAATCCTCCCCGAAATCGAAATCCTCGAAGAATCAGAATCCGCGCTCGAGCCGCTCTACAAAGTCCTCATTCACAACGACAACATCACGCCAATGGATTTTGTCGTGCACATCCTCAAAACCATCTTCTTCCTCGGCGTTGACCGCGCCTCCGAGATCATGCTCACCGCCCACATCAACGGTAACGCGTATGTGCAAACGCTGGCAAAATCCGAAGCGGAAAAGAGAATCGCCAAAGCGGACTTTGAATCTAACAACGCAGGTTACCCCCTTCGGTTTTCGATGGAACCCGAGTAAATGCTCATCCAGTAATGTTCGTCTCGCAGTTGAACAGCGGGACGAACTATGAAGAACTATAATAGAACCTGAATGACGCCTTCCCCCTTTGATGTTCTCACACAGATCAATCTCGACGATTTAGTTTCAGCCTTCGGGTGGGGTCAATATCCATTCTTATCAAACATTCTGCGACGCGCATTCATCTCGCCTGCCCGCAACTTTGCCCGCAACATGTTGGATTTCGATAGCGACATTGCGCGAGTAGGGTTGGGCGAAGCCGCGCGTCAAAACTTGCGCGATCATTATGTGCAAGACCTGCGCGTGCACGGCATGGAAAATATACCCGCAACAGGACCCGCATTATTCCTATCGAATCACCCAGGGCTGGTGGATACGCTTGCGTTGTTCTCAGCAATCAACCGCGCCGACCTGCGCATCATCGCTATCGAGCGTCCATTTTTAGCAACGCTTGCCAACACTAGCAAACAACTCTTCTATATCAGTGAAGATGAATCGGAACGAATTCGCGCGGTGCGACAGGTATCGTCCCATCTCAAGAACGGATTCTCCGCCCTCACCTTCCCCGCAGGCGAGATCGAACCCGATCCCGCCGTTCATTCAGACGCGATTGATTCTCTCTCGCACTGGACAAATTCAGCAAGCGTCTTCATCCGCTTCGCGCGGGACACGGTAATTGTCCCAACCCTCGTGAGCGGAGTCGTGTGGGGGGCATCGCTCCGCAACCCACTCCTCTGGTTCAAGCGGACTCGCAAAGAACGCGAACTGCTCGCCGCCGCATTTCAGGCATTTTTCATGCTGAGTCGCAACTTCCGCCCGACGACCGTGCATGTCAGTTTTGCCAAACCAATTACTTTGGATGAAATCGGCTCCGCCGACACCGATGCGATCCATCGCATTGTGATCGAGCGTATGCGCGGGTTGATTCAGAATCCATCAACCGATCATGGCGAATCCATCCTCTAACCTTTCTACCGCAAAGCCAAAGAGCAGATCGCTGATAACTACAGTTGCGATCTATGCCGTTCTTTTCGTGCTCTTGTATTTCGCGCTTCGCAACGCACCCTTTGCCGAAATTTGGAACGCGCTCAAGAATCTCAAACTCTGGCAGATTTGTTTGATCCTGCTCCTCAACGCGTTCGTCATCACTTGCATGACCGCTCGCTGGTGGATCATCGTCCGCGCCGAGAATCCGTCCATGCCGTTCCTGCCGATGGTTCGATATCGCCTGTCGGTGTTCGGGTTGAGTTACTTCACGCCAGGTCCGCAAGTGGGAGGCGAGCCTCTACAGATCATTTACCTCCAACGCAATCACGGGATCACATTTGCGCGCGCCACATCCGCGGTGATCATGGACAAACTGCTCGAGTTCCTCGTCAACTTTGTGTTGATCGGAATCGGCGCGTGGGCAATCGTCAAGGTGGGATTAATTTCGGGGAGCGGAATCAGGCTCACCCTGAGTCTGATCGGGCTGGGGGCGCTGTTGATCCTGCCGCTTGCGTACATCATCCTGTTGCACATGGGAATTCATCCGCTGGCGAAAATCCTAAAGCCGCTCGTCAAGAAAACGAGTAAGGCAACGCGGCTGATCGTCGTCGCCGAACAAATGGCTTCGATCTTTTGCAGAAAGCATGTTCGCTCGATGTTTCTCGCCATTATGGTTTCGTTCGCGGCGCTCGCGGGCATTGCCCTCGAATACTATTTGATGGTTTCATTCCTCGGAATGAATATCAACGCGATTCAAGTTTTTGCCGCGTTAACCGCCATGCAGATCGCCTTCCTCATGCCGTTGCCCGGAGGCTTGGGCGCGTTGGAAGCGAGTCAAGTTTTTGCGCTCGGCGCGTTCGGACAGCCCGCCTCCGCCGCGATCAGCCTAACATTGCTCATGCGCGCGCGCGATACCTTGAATGGCGGCATCGGTTTGCTTCTGGCAGGGCGCGGGATTGCAAAGTAAAATAAAGTTCAGCAGACGCATCTATTCAACAAACCAAAAGGAGTTGACCATGAACCTTGATTGGAAAAAGATCGGCATCATTCTCGCCAACCTTGCCACAGCCTTTTTGCATTTATCGTTGTATCCGCAAATGGGAGCCGACCCCATCGTGATGAACGGCGCGGGTTATCTTGGTTTGCTCGCCGCATATTTTGCGCCGATGGAAATGTTCCAAAAGAATCATAAAACGATGTGGTGGGCAATGTTCGGTTACTGCGCGCTGACGATCGTGCTATGGGTCGTCATGGGCGATAAAAATTTTGTAGCAGGCACCTCCAGCGCCACAGGCTATTACGCCAAAGCCGCCGAAATTTTATTGATGGCTTTCTTGTGGGCAGATAAAAAATCATAAGCCATGATGTAAAATTGGGGGATGAATCGCAAGACCGTCTACTTCACCGCGCCGCGTCAGGCAGAACTCCGCGAGGAGTCATTGCCCGCCCTCGGCGCGGATGATGTTTTAGTCGAGACGATCTGCTCCGCGATCAGCGCTGGCACCGAGATACTGGTTTATCGCGGACAATTTCCGCACATCAACGATTCGCACGATCATCTAAGCAGCCGCTTGAAATATCCGCTTGCGTTTGGGTATGCGTGCGTGGGACGAATTATCGAAACAGGCAAAGGCGTCGAAAAATCTTTACTGAATAAAATTGTTTTTGGATTTGCTCCGCACACTTCAGCCTTTATCGCTCATCCTTCATCTTTGATTCTCGCCCCCGCTTCTTCCGCAGGGACGCCTGCTCTGCCCGTGGAAGCCTGCTCCTTCCTCCCCAACATGGAAACCGCAGTCAACTTGATCCAAGACGCGGCGCCGATTCTTGGCGAACGCGTGTTGGTGTTAGGACAAGGCGTTGTCGGCTTGCTCGTTGCGTCATTGCTCAAAGAATTTCCGCTCGAAAAACTTGTCACCTCGGATTGCTTTGAATTGCGGAGAAAAGCCTCACTTGAAATCGGCGTGGATGATTCGTTTGATCCAATTGTTTTGAGTGAAAAAAATTTTGATGTGGTTGGAAATAAAACCCAAAACAAACCCCAGTCTGGCTACGCGCAGAACTTCGACCTAACTTTTGAACTCACTGGCTCACCCTCCGCGTTGGATGATGCCATTGCAATGACAGCCTTCAGCGGGCGCATTGTCATCGGCTCGTGGTATGGAGATAAACGCGCGGAGGTTGACCTCGGTGGCGCGTTCCATCGCTCGCGCATCAAATTGATCTCATCTCAAGTCAGCACGATCGCTCCCGAGTTGAGCGGACGCTGGGATAAAGCGCGCAGGTTCAACGTCGCGTGGGAAGCGTTGAGGCGCATCCAGCCGCAGAAGTGGATCACGCATCGCTTTCCAATTGACAAGGCAGAAGAGGCGTATCGTCTGCTGGATGAAAATCCGCATGAGACGATACAAGTTTTACTCGAATATACTAAATGAAAATTCTTACAGGCACAATCTTCTCTCTTATGCTGATTGTTGGAGTATTCCTATTTTACACAGGCGGCAAAGGCTATAGAGTCCCCACAACTATCGGAGAGAGATGGATTCGTTCACTTAAACTTGGTTTTTCTATTATGCTCTTGATGTATGGTGGTATTTATTTCAACGATTTACTTACTCAATCTGTATCTGCCTTGGAAAATCAAATGGGTAATGTCTTTATTACGATACCTGTAGGGGGCATAATCACAACAATCGCGATTTTCATTTGCATAACCAGCCATGAATTGAGAAGAAAATTTGAAAGGAACTTAAGAAGTAAAAAGGATAGTCCAGACAATGATCATTTATGAAGTCGATTCGAGTCTATGAAATTTCACTATACAAACCTTGAAACCTGCCACGAAGCGACGGGAGTCGTTGTCGTCATTGACGTGATCCGCGCGTTCACGAATGCGGCGTTCGCATTTCATCGCGGCGCGAAAGAGATCTATCCCGTCAGCGGCGTGGAGGAAGCGCTGCAACTCAAAGCGCAGATTCCCAATTCACTCGCGTGCGGCGAAGTGGGCGGACTCCCGCCTGAGGGATTCGACTTCGGCAACTCCCCCACTCAAACGAGCACGCTTGATCTGGATGGAAAAATTATCATCCAACGGACAGGCGCTGGGACACAGGGGATCGCTCGCAGTGTGAAAGCCAGCAAGATCATTGCCGCAAGTTTCGTGGTTGCGAACCAGACCGCGATGTATCTGCAAAAACTTTCGCCCGATTCAGTCACTTTTGTCGTTACAGGTCAAACGTATGATGGCGGCGAAGAAGACTTGGCATTTGCAGAATATCTGGAAGCAGTATTGCGCGGCGACGCGCCAGACCCAACTCCATTTCTGGAGCGCGTGCGCAACTCGAACGATGCAAAAATATTCCATAACCCGCAAAGACCCGAGTTTCCCGAGGTCGATCTCACCCATTGCACAAGTTTGGATAAGTTCGATTTTGCCATGCCTGTCATCAAAGAGAACGGACATCACGTCATGCACGCTATCAAGCCTTGATCAGGAGAATTCATGTACACGCTCGCAGTAAAAAGGGATTTCATCGCACGGCATTTCCTCATCGGCGGAGATTGGGGACCTGAGAATTCCCCAAACTCGCATCATTATGTCCTTGAATTGCAACTGGAAGGAAAGGATTTAGACAAACACGGCTTTCTCGTTGACATTGTGGATGTGGAGAAACATCTCGATGAAGTTGTCGGTCAATACAAGGAACAGATGTTGAACGATTGCCCAGCCTTTGCGGGACTCAATCCATCCATCGAGCATTTCGCGCGAATTTTGGCAACGTCGCTGAGCGAACGTATCCAAGCGAAGAACATTTCCGCGGTGAAGGTTGTGTTGTGGGAGAACGAGTCCGCGTGGGCGGCGTATGCTCATCATAGATAAGGATTGACATGTATTGGTTGTATAAAAATAATCGCGGCGTGTATTGGTTGGTCAATTCCATACTCTGTGGAGTTGGTTTTGGAGTATTTCAATCAAGCGTATGGAGCGGAGTAATTTTCGGCATGCTTGTTTTTTGGGGCGCCGTAGTTTATGAAGTTTTCATTAACAAACAAAATCGGACTAAATAGTTGTTCATTGGCTAATTATGCACATTGGATTAGCTATTTACGGTTCGTTAGATTCAGTCAGCGGCGGGTATTTGTATGATCGAAAGTTGGTGGAGTATCTTCGAGCGCAGGGAGACACCGTTGAAATCATTAGTCTGCCGTGGCGAAATTATGCCGCGCATTTGATAGATAATTTTCGGTTTCGGCTTCCATCCAACTTGGACATTCTGATTCAAGACGAACTCAATCACCCATCGTTGATCACGGCAAACGCAGGAAGACATCCCTACCCCGTCGTGTCACTTGTCCATCACTTGCGATGCTCCGAGTTGAGACCTGCATGGCAGAACTGGTTCTATCGAATCGTCGAGAAGAAATATCTGCAAAGCGTGGATGGGTTTATCTTCAATTCAAGGACAACACAAGCAGTGGTTTTTGATTTGTTGCAGAGCAGGGGCGACCCGTCAATGCCAATCAACACCAATCTAAGCAAGGCGAGTCAGTCAGCGAAAACGACGAGTAGTTCATGGCGGGTCGCCCTTACAAAACCATCTCTGGTTGCGTATCCGCCCACGGACAGGTTTGGGGATGGGATTGCTGAGAAAGAAATTGTTGAGCGTGCGAAGAGCGACGAATTGCGAATCCTGTTTCTTGGGAATGTGATTTACAGAAAGGGGCTACATACGTTGCTCGAAGCAGTCGAAGGTCGAAGGCACCGCCCTGAGCTTGTCGAAGGGTCGAAGGTCAGGGTGGATGTGGTTGGATCATTGAGCTCTGAACCAAGGTATGCGCGGTCTGTGCAAGAGAAAGTAAAAGTCTCAAGTCTCAAGTCTCAAGTTTTTTTTCATGGCGCGTTAGACAATGAACCTCTCGTCGAAAAACTCAGGCAGGCTCATGTCCTTGTTGTGCCATCGAGTTATGAGGGATTTGGTATCGTCTATCTCGAAGGGATGTGTTTCGGTCTGCCCGCGATTGGCACGTCCGCTGGGGCGGCGAGGGAGATCATCGCGCATGGCGAGACTGGATACTTGATCGAGCCAAATGACGTGGAATCGCTTGCCGATCATTTAAGAGAGTTGGAGACGAATAGAGAATTGCTGGTTAGGTTATCTTTGAACGCAGCGAAGAGGTATCGGGCGCAACCAAAATGGGTCGAGACAGCAAGCAGGATCAGAGAACTTCTTTCCGTCATTGCGAGGGGCGATAGCCCCGAAGCGATCCCTGTTACCAACGAGGAGATTGCTTCGTCGTCGCGGAGTTCACGCTGAGCGTGTCGAATGCGCTCCTCCTCGCAATGACATAACAAAAATATGGAACACTCCTTTCCAAAATATCTGCTCTCCAAACAAAGCGTGGATGACCGCGCGTTGAACAAGGATGTGTTGAACGCGTTGAAAGCAAACCTGCCAGGGGAACCCTTCCGCATCATTGAAGTCGGCGCGGGGATCGGGACCATGCTCAAGCGGTTGATCTGCTGGGATGTGATCCGCAGTGTGGAGTATGTAATGGTAGATGGGATGCGCGAGAACGTCGCGTTTGCGCGGGCGTGGATTCCGCAATTCGCAGGCGAGGCAGGCATGAGGGCGGAGAGAAGCGGGGATGATCGCTTGCGAGTCTACGATGAGAAGCGCGATATCCAAATCCAGTTGGTGGAGGCGGATGTGTTCGATTTCATCGATACAAAACCCGATCCTGCCGACGTTTTGATCGCGCACGCTTTTTTGGATCTATTGCCGCTCCGCGAGTCGTTACCAAAATTGCTTGCACTGACCAAGCGCCTCGCGTGGCTGACGATCAATTTCGACGGGGTGACGGCGTTCAAGCCGACGATCGACGCGGCGCTGGATGAAACGATCGAGCGGTTGTATCACCAGACCATGGACTCGCGCGTCACTGGCGGCGACAGCAAAAGCGGACGGCATCTCTTCGGATATTTGCAAAACGCGGGCGCAGAGATCCTTGCGGCAGGCGCGTCGGATTGGGTGGTGCATCCGTTGAACAGAAGATATCCGAACGACGAGGCGTACTTCTTGAACTTCATTTTGACATTTCTCGAAGGGTCGCTTGCGGAACATCCTGAACTAAATGCTAATGTTTTGAAACACTGGCTATCTGAACGGCGCGAGCAGGTTGAGCGCGGTGAACTGGTGTACATCGCGCATCAGATGGATTTTTTGGTGAGAGCTTTGTCTGCTGGTTGAGTAGTCCCGCGTGCACTTCGCGGGACGTATCGAAACCAGCAAGGCAGTAGAGTACTTTTGTTACAAATGTTTTCTTCTTATCGGTGGTTTCGATACGGGCTCGCTGTCGCTCGCCCTACTCAACCACCAAAGTTGGGGTGTGATGTAGTGTATAATCCTCGCATCAATACTTCTACATCAGCAGTCCACCGCTGTTTTCGATTGAGGGATACTCACTCTTTACACGTGCAAGGCTTCTGAAGAACAGGAAACAATTTTGAACTTCACACAATTTAATTTGGATTCCCGCCTCATGCAGGGAATCAAAGTCGCGGGATATGAAACCGCCACGCCGATTCAGGAAGCGGCGATCCCTGCCGCGTTACGCGGGCGAGACATCATCGGCACCGCACAGACGGGAACGGGCAAGACCGCCGCGTTCGTCCTCCCCATTTTGCACAAGTTGCTTGATGGTCCGCGCGGAATGCCGCGCACGCTCATCGTCACGCCGACACGTGAACTTGCCGAGCAGATCAATCAGGTTGTGCACGCGCTGTCAGCGGGGACGGGGCTGAGGAGCGCAACCATCTATGGGGGCGTCGGAGCCGACCGTCAGATCAAGGCGCTGCGTAACGGGGTGGAAATCCTGGTGGCTACGCCTGGTCGCCTGCTCGACCTCATCGGACAGCGTCATGCAAAAATGAATCGCATCGAAATTTTGGTGCTCGATGAAGCCGACCGCATGTTCGACATGGGATTTCTGCCCGATGTGCGCCGCATCATCAAAGCCGTGCCTGAGCAACGACAGACCATGTTGTTCTCCGCGACCTTCCCTGCTGAAGTTGAGCAACTCGCGGGGCAATCGCTCGTCGAGCCGCAAAAAATTGCGATGGGTATCAGCAAGCCCGCGGTCACGGTGAGTCATGCGCTGTATCCCGTGCCACAACATTTGAAAACTGGAGTGTTGTTGAAACTCCTCAAGCAAACAGACTCGGATTCGATTCTTGTTTTCGTGCGCACAAAACATCGCGCCGACAAGGTGGCGAAGCAGATCGCGCACGCGGGTCATCGCGTCACCAGTCTGCATGGCAATCGCACACAAGGTCAACGCGAACGCGCATTGCACGGATTCAAAACGGGACACTTCCACATCATGGTCGCCACCGACATCGCGGCGCGCGGTCTGGACATTGACAGCATCACGCACGTCATCAACTACGAAATGCCCGACACCGCCGACGCGTACATCCATCGCATCGGGCGCACGGGACGTGCGCAACGCACAGGCGACGCGTTCACGCTGGTCACCGATGAAGACAAGGATATGATCCGCACGCTCGAACGCATCATGGGACATCCGCTGGAGAAGAAGACTCTGCCCGACTTCGACTACTCGCCTCCCGCCCCGCCTCGGTCTGGTCACCAACGCCGTGAAGGGACTCGCCCCCCACGCCCCGCTCCCACGCCGACGAGATTCTCGAAGAATCGACTCGCGCCGAGGCGAAGATCGTAAGTGGTAAATTGAACCCGTCTTGATGAGAGGCGGGTTTTTGATTTCAAAATAGGCTACAATATAATAAGCAAATAGGGAAATCAAGAAACAAAAACCAAAATGAACCAAAGACAAGAACAAATACTTAAACTAACTGAACTAAGGTACAAACTCACTCCATCTTTAATGGAGCATCTTTCCGATACAAATGACATTGTTGGTTACATATTAAAATGCCATCTTTTCACAGAATCGATTCTTGACGAGCTCGTAAGACTAGCGTTGAAAGAAAATGCGGAAGCAGTTTTAGCAATTGGTCTTACCTATAATAACAAGCTGATTTTGGTATCGAAACTAAATATAGTTGAAAACATTGAACTTATACCTGAGTATGTAGCTAGTTCTCTTCGTAAACTTAATCAACTAAGGAACAAAATATCGCATAAGATTGGAGAGAATGTGACAGATGCCGAAATTATAGAACTCTTTATGGGACTCGAAAAAGAACTTCCATACAAAGAAATTCTTGAACACGGACAAAAAACTGCCATAAAGAGATACGCAGCGTTTATCTTTAGTTGTATGTTACCTAAACTCGAATTAGAAAACGACACTGAATAAGCACAAGAGACAAATACTTGGAATCAAAAGAGCCCCGCGTTTCGCGGGGCTCTTTTTCAATCTAACTAGCTCACTGTGATGACGTTGCTAGCCTGCGGACCCTTCGGTCCCTGTTCGACGGTGAATTCGACTTTCTGACCTTCTGCCAGATTCTTGAACCCATCGCCTTGAATGGCAGAGAAATGGACGAACACGTCCTTGCCGCCTTCGCGCTCGATGAAGCCGAAGCCTTTGGTTCCATTGAACCACTTGACCGTACCGATAATTCTTTCAGACATTGTATTTGCCTCCTTTGGCAAAAGTAAAGATGTTAGGCGTCCTGTTCGTTCCATCGGAGGTAAAACAAAACAGCCCGCGGATTCAAACCGTGAGCTGTGGCTGTTCTTCAAACCAACGTAACTTACCGTTATCCTACAAAGAGATAGTAACAGACTACTCAGGATAAGTCAATCAAATTGGGGAGCAATTTCAAAGTGCTATAATCTTTCCACCCAAGGAGAATCCCTATGCGAATCGCAGTCATCTCAGACATGCACGGAAACAACCTCGCACTTGAAGCCGTTCTGGCAGATATAAAACGGCAAGGCACAGATCAACTCGTCTGTCTCGGCGATGCGATTCAGGGAGGTCCGCAATCCGCCAATTACACAACCTCCATCTGAGTCAAAAGAGACCTGCAAATTTGCGGGTCTCTTTTGACTTTACATTAATTTCTTTAGGTTATGCAACCACGGTGGGAACCAAGACAAAATAAATTACCAACCCTGCAATCAGGGCAACCAGCCCCAACAGCGAGAAGAATCCGCGCATCTTGCTTTCCGAGTGAAGCAGGGACGCCCAGGCGGTGAGGGCAAGCCCAAGAGCCATAATTAACATGACAAGTTGAAGCTGGTCGCCGCGTTCGTCCCATTGGGAGCCAAGCTCAAAGTTATAGTCTGAGTCATCCCAATAGGCGATAGCGTCGGCGTACAACTCATCGGAATATTGTTCATCCATTGGGTAGTCGTCGCCGTTGCGCGCTATGGCATCGAACAGGCTTTGCGAAAAGTTCCCTTCATAATACTCGGCGACCTGGGGGTTGCTCTCGTTGTTGATATACCAATTATCGTAATTGCCCTCATCTTGAATCCAGTTCTGATTCGCGCTAAGATATTCAGCATTGCCATCGTTGAGCGCCTGCATCCCCTTGATCTCGTACTTATTTTGCTCAGAATCTGCCATAGCGCCCTGATAACTCGAAAAGGCGGTAAGCACGCTCAACAACGCGATCATGGTTCCCAGAAAAACTTCGCGACGCAAAAAACCAAATATATTTTTCATGTTCCTACTCCTTGAGAATTTAGCAATTTATTTACGAGCAAGATTATATTCAATTAGAGAAACAGCCTGACTTTCAAAACTGTCGGCGGATTGCCAGGCAGACGAATATACCATCATCCTTACCTTCAAGAGCAGAAAGCCGGGGCTCGGGGTTCGCTGTGCCTCTGTAGCTTTACATACTTGAAACGCCGCGCATCAGAAACTCATAGCCTTGTTTGGCGTCATGTCAGGTGATATAATCCCGCCGCTTCACATGGAGCCTGTAGCTCAACGGCAGAGCGCTACACTGTGGCTGTAGATGTTGTGGGTTCGAAACCCATCAGGCTCCCAGGAAATAGACTTCCGAAGTCTCAGAGACTTCGGAAGTCTGCGTTTAAATCTAAACCATGAAGACTCCGTGAACCCTGCGACTATTTTATTCTGATCCCGACTCCGCATCTTTTAAAAGCGGGTACAATACCCACATGCCCCAAACAATCAACGTTCTATTTCTTGCGGCGGAAGCGGAACCTTTTGTCAAAGTTGGGGGGCTGGGCGATGTGGCGGGCACACTGCCGCGTGAATTGCGCGCGCTTTCAGGGGAGGATATCAAGATCGACATACGGCTTGTTTTGCCGTTGCACCCTGTGATCAAAACCGAAGCCCTGAAGCCCCTGGCGATCTATTCCCTAACGAGGAACAAGTCTGAGGTCCAGGTGGAGGCGTTTGAGGGAACGCTGGGAGATGTCCCGGTGTATTTCATTAGCGGCGATCCGATCAAGGCGAGCGGCGCGGTATATTCATCCAACAACAAATTAGACGCTGAGAAGTATGCTTTTTTCTCTTTAGCCGCGCTGGAATTGCCGCATCAAATCGATTGGGCGCCAAACATCCTGCACTGCAACGACTGGCATAGCGCCCTTGCCGCGTATGGCAATCTGGTCAAACGTTGGGAGGATAAAAAGAACCGCATTGCTTCGGTGATCTCGATTCACAACCTGCCTTTCCTCGGTCCTGATATTCGAGACATTCTCGAGGACTACGGCTTGCCGCTTGCCAAAACCGACCTACCTGATTGGGCGCGCGTCTTACCCATGCCGCTCGGTTTATGGGCGGCGGACGCGATCATTGCCGTCTCGCCTACCTATGCCGATGAAATTCTGCATGAGGAGTTTGGCTCCGGTTTACAAGACTTCTTCAAGAATCGCACCGACACGCTCAGCGGTATCCTCAATGGATTGGATGTCGCTTCGTTCGACCCTCAAACTGATTCAGTCCTTTCGGCAAATTTCAACGCCGACACGCTTCCCCTCCGTTCCCAAAACAAACTTGCCCTCCAACGCCGAGTTGGTTTGCCTGAATTGCCTGACACCCCCCTGCTAGGAATGGTCACGCGCATGGACATGCAAAAAGGCGTGGATATTGCCCTGAAAGGCTTGCGCATGTTGAAGAAGCAAAACTGGCAATTCGTTTTGCTCGGCGCAGGCGACCCCAAACTCGAGGCGATGGCTGAAAAATTGCAGGAGGAATTGCCAGACCGCGCGCACGTGGAAACCCGCTACGACGCCAATCTCGCGCGCCAGATCTACGCCGGAGCCGATCTCTTCCTCATGCCTTCGCGCTACGAACCGTGCGGCACTTCGCAAATGATCGCCATGCGCTACGGATGCGCGCCGCTCGTGCGCGCCGTAGGCGGATTGCATGATACCGTCACCGATGGCGAAACCGGGTTCGTATTCGTAGACACAAAAGTCAAATCGTTCAACGATGCGGTACGGCGCGCGTTGCAAATCTTTCCGGATCGATCCCGCTGGGCAATGTTACAAAAAGCGGGCATGGAAAAAGATTTCGGCTGGCGCGCCTCCGCGGAAAAATATATCAAAGCGTATCAAAAATTGATCGCCGAATCAGCCGCCCCGGCGCGCGACGCGTATCAAACTCCCGTAGAAAAGCCGCGCAGGCGCATCCGCGAGGAGCAAGCCGCAAACCCAATCATCAATGGCGAGGCAACATGAAAACACGAGCAGTGATTTTAGCGGGCGGCGAAGGTTCGCGACTGGGAGCCTTAACCGTCAAACGGACAAAACCCGCCGTGCCCTTCGCGGGCAAATATCGCATCATAGACTTTGCCCTCTCGAACTGCGTCAATTCGGGAATATTCGACTTGATGGTGTTGGCGCAGTATCGTCCGCAGTCGCTGATCGAACACATCGGCGTGGGGGCGCCATGGGATTTGAACCGCGACTTCACGGGCGGCATCAAAATCCTCACGCCGTACAAAGCCCGCAACGAATCGGATTGGTATGTTGGCACCGCCGACGCCGTGCAACAAAATTTCGGTTTCATCAAACAGGGATCGCCAGACCTCGTGTTGATCCTCTCCGGCGACCATATCTATACCATGGACTACGAGCCGATGATCTCCTTCCACCTCGACCATGAGGCAGATTTGACCATGGGCGTGATCACCGTCCCGATGGAAGAAGCGTCGCGGTTCGGCATCCTTGCCACAGACGACAAATATCGCGTCACGTCATTTGTAGAAAAGCCGAAAGAGCCGCCATCCAACCTTGCCAACATGGGCGTGTATCTTTTCAGGCGCGAAGTGCTGGACAAAGCGCTTTGGGAAGACCGCCAGCGCAAAGGTTCGTCCCACGACTTCGGCAAAGATATATTGCCGCGCTTGATCAAATCAAAGACGCGCGTGTTTGCCTATCCCTATAGCGGCTATTGGATGGATGTCGGAACACTGGCATCGTATTGGCAGGCGCACATGGATTTACTCGCGCCCTCTCCCCGCTTGAAACTGTACAACCGAAGTTGGATCATCCATACCCGCACCGCCGAACGTCCGCCGGCGCGCTTCCCCGCCAAGGGCAGTGTGTATGCCAGCATGATTTGCGATGGCTGCTTCATCGAAGAAGGCGCAACGGTGGAAAGCAGTGTGCTGTCACCGGGCGTTATCGTGCGATCTGGCGCCGTGGTGCGCGAGTCGATCGTATTGACCGATGCGGAGATTAAACCCGGCGCGGTTGTGGAACGCTCGGTGCTCGATAAACAAGCGCGCGTCGAAGAGCACGCCCGCGTTGGCTGGGGCGTAACCGACCAAAATATCCGTATCGCGCTGGTGGGCAAGAACAGCGTTGTGCCATCGGGGTATGTGATCGAACCCGAAGCCGAGATCGGCACCGACGTGATCCAAAGCGACTATCCCGATTCAACCATTCGCGCGGGACAAGTCATTCAAACGAAAAGACAGCCAAATGAAATTTGATCGCGCGGGCGGAATCCTCATACATCCCACAAGTTTCCCAAGCCCTTACGGCATCGGCGATCTCGGTCCGCAAGCCTATCGCTTTATAGATTGGCTCGCGTCGGCGCAATGCAAACTTTGGCAGATCCTCCCGCTCGGTCCAACAGGATACGGCGATTCGCCTTATCAATGTTTCTCCGCGTTCGCGGGCAATCACTATTTGATCAGCCCCGATGTTTTGATTCAAGAAGGATTATTGACTCAAAAAGATTTGGCGGACGCTCCGACCTCTCCCGCCTCTCGCGTGGACTTCGGCTTGCTCATCCCGCGGAAGTTGAATCTACTCCTGAAGGCTTTCTCTCGGCTAGACTCCATGCCGAAAGACTCCCGCGATGGCTTCGACTATTTCTGCGCGCAAAACGCCTCGTGGCTGAACGATTACGCCCTCTTCATGGCGTTGAAAGATTCACACGGCGGCAAAGCATGGAATACGTGGGAGGAACCGCTTCGTATGCGCGAAAAATCCGACTTGGAAGCGGCGCGCAAGGAATTATCCAGCGACATCCATCGCCATACGTTCTATCAATATTTATTTTTCCGTCAATGGGAATCACTGCGAACGTACGCAAACGATAAGGGGATCAAGATCATCGGCGATGCGCCGATCTTCGTCGCTTACGATAGCGCGGACGTTTGGTCGCATCCCGAATTGTTTTTCCTGGACGAGACTGGCAACCCAACCGTCGTTGCGGGAGTGCCGCCCGATGGTTTCTCTGCCACCGGTCAACTGTGGGGAAATCCGCTGTATCGTTGGGATGTGCACAAAGAGTCGGGGTACGCGTGGTGGTTGGAGCGGCTCAAGTTTGCGTTGAAAACGATAGACATCCTGCGGCTCGATCATTTCCGCGGATTTGCTGGTTACTACGAGATCGCCGCGGAGGAGAAGACCGCCGAACACGGGCATTGGGTTCCGGGTCCCGGTTCCGATTTTTTCCGCACGGTAGACTCAAAACTCAGCGATGGCGCGGCAACCGCCGAGATCAGCCTCCCCATCATCGCCGAAGACCTCGGCTTGGTCACGCCAGATGTGATCGCCCTCTTGGAAGAATTTCAACTGCCGGGCATGAAAGTATTGCAGTTCGGTTTTTCTGGTCCCGAAAACCCATTCCTGCCTCACAACTACGTGGAAAATTGCGTGGCATATACCGGCACGCACGACAACGACACCGCGCGAGGATGGTTTGAATCAACCACTGAGCACGAGCGATCTTTCGCTTTGAAATATTTGAACACCATTCATGACACCTTCGTTTGGGATTTGATCCGCGCAGTGTGGGCGTCGGTGGCAGTCATTGCAGTGACACCGATGCAAGACCTGTTGAATCTCGGCGGCGAAGCACGGATGAATTTTCCCTCCAAACTGGGCGGTAACTGGGAATGGCGAATGAACGAGGGAGACTTGAGCGATTCGTTGGCTGAGCGGTTGAAAGAATTGAATTGGTTGTATTCGAGATAACAAATAAAAAAGACCTGACAGGTTTTTGAAAACCTGTCAGGTCTCAACCCGACTTATTTCTCAAACAGCGACTTGTACTCCCCGTAGCCTTCCTCTTCCAATCTCTCGGCGGGAATAAACTTCATCGAAGCCGAGTTCATGCAGTAACGCAGACCCGTCGGCGCGGGACCATCATCGAACACATGACCGAGATGCGAGTCCGCATGTTTCGAGCGGACCTCGGTGCGCGGCATGAACAATTTGAAATCCGTGCGCTCGACGATGTTCTCCGATTGCAACGGCTGAGTGAACGAGGGCCAGCCTGTGCCAGAGTCGTATTTGTCGAGGGAACTGAACAACGGTTCGCCAGAGACGACATCCACATAAATCCCAGCCTGTTTGTTGTTCCAATAGGCGTTCGAAAACGCTCGCTCGGTGCCTTCGTGTTGGGTCACTTCATACTGAAGCGGGGACAATTGCTTGCGTAATTCAATGTCGGTGGGTTTCTTGAAGTCTTTCATGGGACGATTTCCTTTCATCTTGGTCTACTCGATAGACGAGATGAGTTGCTCACTTTTACCCGCCAACTCATTAAGAAATTCTTACAAATGCACTTTGCACAATTTCATCCATCACGCATGTCACCCTGAGCGACAGCGAAGGGTCTCTGAGATTATCTACGAGATTCTTCGCCGCAAAGAGCACCCCGCAACTATATCGGGGCAGGCGAGCGCGGCTCAGAATGACATTGCGTAAGGTGAATTGCAAATTCTTGTTATCCGCGTGTTGAATACCAATCCAAAACCCGCAAAGCGCGGAGGGTGATCCATTTGCTTGGCATTCCCTCGCGGTCATCCATCTCGATTGGCATCACACCTGGATACTGAACATCGAGTAGCCAGCGTCCGTCACCCCCGCGCTTGGATTCGACGAGGTCAATCGCGTCAGCCACGCGTTCATCGGGCGTGACGCCAGCGCGGCGGAGGTAGTCGAGTCCGCGCAGGATGTCGTAGTGCCACCAGGTCGGGAAGGCGAAGCGCGTCCAGTCACTGCCGCCCTTGCGATCCTGCTGAATTGCCGAGCCAGTTGAACGTCGGCGAAAGAGGCGGCGTTCGAGGAGGTACTCCTGCCCGCGCAGGCGAGCAGACGTCACGTCCGAACGAGTCCCGAAGCGTAAATCATATTCAAGCAATGCCTCAAGGACGCAGATCGTTGTGTTGAACGACGAGCGCGTCGAGCCATTCTCCGCTTCGCAATTCCAGCCGCCATCGGACAACTGCTCGTCGAGCAAGCGATCAAAAATTCTCTCGCTTTGCGTTTCGTGCCCGAAGTACGCGCCGCTCGCGCCCACCTGACCATTGATGCACGGCTCGACCTCGCCCGCGAAGAAAGGATTGCCGAGGAAGTCCTCGCCGCGCCAAGCGCCGTCCGAGTCCCAGCCGCGCCACCGAACGAGATCGCTCACCAAACGGATCGCCCGTTTCGCCGCGTCGCTGTTGGGGTCTAGCCCGAATTCACGGAGCAACGTGAGCGCGTGCATCGTGGAGTTCCATCCATGATTCCACTCCGCGCCGCCCCACTTTCCATCAGCGGCTTGGAGGGCAAGCAGTTGCGCGCCCCATCCCTCAGCGGCGACTCTTGCGCGTTCAGCCGCGACTTCCTCCGCAGGCGAATGAAGCAAATCGCTCATCACTTGCCAGCGGATCGAAGGGTCGGAATCAAGCAGCCATTGGCGGACTTCGGGTTTCATGTGCGTACTGAAGAAAATTTGACTTTAACTTTTGATAAAGTAAAGATTTGCGTTAGTGGTGGGGCAGGCTCGGATTCGCTTTGCAAGCAGGAAAAACCTGAAGCCAGAAAAATACTTGTCGAAGCCGTAGAATCCTCACCATCCACTGCGCGCTTAATTGGCTGGCGGTCGTTAACAGTGAACTTTGCTATGGATAGTCAAACATCCAAATCCTTTTGGCGGTATCGAACACTAAACTGTAATCATATTCTCGATTATTTAATACACGCCCATCATTGAAATAAAAATTAACGTTAATTCTCGCCCAAGCACTAGTTTCTTTCCTTTGAATAATCTCAACACCATTAATGTCAATTCGGCTTACTGTTTTCCACCATTTGACATATTCATTGAAATTGCCATTGCTTGAATGACTTTGGAAACTTGTGGTGAGAAAATTATCCCATAAATCTTCGTAATTTCTTTGTTGCCAGATGGCATTGAAGTACCAAAACACAAATTCTTCAGGGCGGGACTGGGGGAATGATGATGGGTCAGTAAAGGTCAATATTGTTTTACCACTGCCTGTATGATCAGATACCCAGCCTTCATAACTTCTCCAGTTAACTTTCCACCAAGTTAATTCATCTACAAACCTTGTTTCCAATTGGAGAGTAAGGGACTCGCCGCACGGAATTTCAATAATTACATCTTTATTGTCATTTTTGTTGGCGTACCCTGGTGATTTACGCAAGTTAACTTTACTAATCTCGTCACAAGAAATTTGAGCCTCATAATTCGTTTGAGCAAAATTATTTACAGAATCTGTAGCAGGAGATGGCGTTGACGTTGAGATAAGTTGAACGGAATTTACAGCTGAGATTGCACTACTTTCAGGTGGTGCAGTGAAACGAATAACCGTAGACGTAACTTGTGATTCTGTTACTGTTAATTGCGCTGTCGTTGTGCCAGGGCTTCTGAGCTTTATGTATGCGCCAAAAACTGCCAAGAAAATTAACCCAATAAAAATACCAATATTTATAAGACGCCCTTTGCCCGAATCGTTGAGATTGTCCGAGCGTTCTTTGGAATCCGAATTGGTATTTTCAACATCTTCCATGTTGTAGCTCATTTGGCTTTTTGAAATTTTGTTCTGGCAGAAGACCTACGGGGACTTTGTCGCTGTCTTTGTTAGATTTGTACCACACTCGCCGCAATGTTTTGCGCTTGGCTGATTCTTTTCGCCACACTGGGGGCACAAAATGAATTGTTGAGGCCCCTTTATCTCTTGAAGGCTTTGCCCACATTCGATGCAATGCTTTGCAGAGATGTCATTGTCGGTATTACAATTTTTACAGACAATGGATTGCGAAAAGCTATTAATTGGCGGCTTTGATTCGTCAAATACTTTTGTGGTCTCGTTCGCTAACCTGTCTATTCCTTCATAAAGCGCTTTACCGCCCCTAAAGAGTGGAATACAGAGTAGAAGCAGGAAAACAGCGTTGAATACTTGATTTACGCCGTTTCTCTCGGTTGCAACTTCTAACAGGTTAATGTAGGCGATAAAGAAAACGCCAATATGAACAGCGGAGGAGATTATCAGTCCGCTTTGAGGAACTTTTGTTATGATAAAAGGAAGTTGGGTCTCGGCGACATATGCAAAATTAAAAAGTATGCCCACAATTAATAAAGTTAGAAGGGCTTTTGCAATATGGACGCCTGTTAATATGCTTTGGTTTAGTTCGCCTCTATTCAAAACAATTTTTTGATTTTGCAACATCTTGACATCTGCTGATACTGCCAATAGGATAAATAGCACCACCAGCAGAATAAAAGACCGCATTGTCGCACCGTAAAACTTCTTCTTTCGTAAGTTTAGCTCTTTCATGGGAAATCTCCTTTGAAATTTTTACAACAGACCGATTAGTTCTCTTGCTTTTTCTAGTCTGCGGATTTCATTATTGAGTGATTTGCTTTTCTTTTTCACTTCATCCATGTCCATGATTTGACCAGATAGTTTTCTTGCTCGAACTATTTCCAGTTCTTTGTTTGCTGATCGAATTGCATTTTCCAATAAAACTACTCCTTCCCCTTTCCATATTTCCGCCTCTGCTAACGATTTACTTAAGAGATTACCTGCTGTTTCAAGTGCCTCTTTGTATTCATTTGCAAGGATTTCGTAAACTTGTTCCGAAATACTTTGTTTTTCAAGTTCCAAATTTAGCTTTTCTAAATAGTTATTGTAGTCAAGAATTTCTTTTTTGCACTTGTCGATTCTGTTTTTAAGCTGTGGAATAATAACCGTTGCAGAGACTCGTGCGCCAAGTATTGCAGCTTCCTCTTTTTTTATTTTACTTGCATACGCCTGAAGTTGCGCAATTTCAAGCTCTAATAGATTCTCTAATTCAGACAACTTTGGCGACAATTCTTTTGTTTGCTTTGTAAACTCCTTTGTTTTGCCCTTTACACCAGAGATGGACGAGAAAAACCATTTGATTAATCGCTTTTGGATTTCACTAGCTTTATCGCTCGTAATTTTATCCGACTTGTCGGTTAATGCGCCCCACATTTTTTGTATATCGTCAGTAACATTACCGAAGGGCTTGCTGTTCTGGCTTATTTGAATTTCAGTTTCTTGCTGGGCGTCCATAATTGTGTCTAAGGCTAAACTTAATTTTGCAATTTGTTCAATATAACTTCTCCACGCCTGAGTTTCTGATTTGATTTGTAAGACATATGCTTCGTCTTTTTTTACCTCTGTAATATCTCCATCTGGAATGCTATCGTCGTATTTATTCAAAATCTCTGGGAGTTTGTCCAGCCCGTCAACATAGTTGCTAAATTTCATTAATACACTACTGAAAAAATTAGTCCAATCCGTAAATGAAAAACCAGTTCTTTGTGTTAGGTATTTTGTGGCTACATCTATCACAAGTTTTGCAGTGGCAGGTATTGACCATGATATTGGATTGAGCGATCGTAATTGTAAATTTAAATTACTTGAATTGGTAACTACTTCAAATATCTCATTAACATCTTTCAATGTGACAAGCAAAGAACCGATGTCTTTTTTGATAATTTCTGAGGATACTACTATTTCTGTGAAAGTGGCTTTGATAGTCTTTCCTGACGGAGTAATGAGCAAGTTGACACTATTGGAGACCATGGCTTTTTCCCTTTAGATACATTATGATCTATTTTCCTTATTGTTAGCCAGCCAACTAGAGGTTATATCGTCGCCCACTCCGTGCAACGGCTTATGGGCGGCGTATCTCGCCGTATAACTTCCTAAACCGTTCAGGATGTCATACCGCCACAATAAAATAGGCTGAGTCCATTATACAACGCAAACAGAATCTCGCAACTCGAACTCAGATAATTCCATCCGCATCAACCCTCATCCCCTCTCCGTCAAATTGACCACGATCGCATTGCTCGCCTTGACCAAATTCTGCGGCGTGATCATGATCTCCTCGCCCCATTGTCCCGCGCCCGTGCCGAGGATGGGTTCGTCGAGCAGGGTCGCTTCGAGGAAGGAGCGGAATCCGCTGGGTTGCCAGCCGAACGCGGGGATCGAGCCGATCACGTAGCCCGTCATCTCTTTCACCGCGTCGGGCGAAGCCATCTGAATATTGCGCGAGCCAATCGTCTTTTTGAGATTCCCAGAGATCGCATTCTGGTCGCCGCCGAGCATCACCAGCACGCGCTCACCCGTGTCCGCTTGAAAGATCAGCGTCTTCACGGCTTGTCGTTCCGAAAACCCAAGCGCATGAGCCACGTTCGCCGCGCCCTTTTCGGTTTCGGGAGAAAAACTCCGCGCTTCATACGGGATGTTTCGCTCATCGAGATACATGTGTGGTGGAAGTTTCATAAAATCCTTTAACCGTAGACCTGTTTTGGACGCTGATGAACGCAGAAAACGCAGATTATTTCTTTTTGAATCAGCGTGGGTCAGCGTTCATCTGCGTCCCAGCTTTATTTGCGATAGAGTCTATTAAACCTGCGGGGCGTTTTACCGCAAGATAAATCCATTCGCCAGCGGATCGTTCGGATTTATCCACAACTCGTTTCTGCCGATGATATGCGCTTCACCTCGGACCTCGGGCTTGATCGCCGCATGGGGACCGAATCTCACCTCTTCGACGACTCTGCCCGTGAATGTACTTCCAATGATACTCTCGATCACAATGGATTCGTTCAACCCAATCTCGCCGCGCGCGTGATGGATGGCGAGTCGCCCGCTCACGCCTGTCCCTGTGGGACTGCGATCCACCTCCCCATCGGCAAAGATGCACACGTTGCGGCTTTGGGACTTGGGATCTTGCGGCTTATCTACAAAAATTGTGCCATATAAAAATCCCAAATCTTTTTCAAACGGATGCACGATCTGCCTGCTATTCATCACCGCGCGCTTGATCGCCATCCCTTTCTCGATCAATGGACGGTAATCCTGCGGCGAGCAAGTCACGCCGACATCTTCCGCGTTCACGTACGCATAAAACGCGCCGCCAAACGCAAGGTCATAGCGGACTTTGCCCAACTCAGGCACGTCAACCATTGCGTCCAACTCCGAAACAAACGACGGCACGTTGAGGAACGAAACATTTTTCACATGATCGTTTTCGATGTGAGCAAACGCCGTGATCAACCCTGCGGGGCTGTCAATTTTGATTTCGGTGATCGGCGCGACCATCGGCATCATCCCCGTTTCAAGCACGACCGTTGCAATACCGATGATTCCATGTCCGCACATGGTACTGAATCCCTCATTGTGGATGAACAAGATTCCAAAATCCGCTTCGGGCGTGACGGGCGGCGTGAGGATACATCCATACATGTCCGCGTGACCGCGCGGCTCCCACATCAACGCGGTGCGGAGATGATCGTACTTCTCTTTCGCAAATCGCCGCTTCTCAAGGATGGTGTCCCCTTTCAATTCAGGGAATCCATCCACGATCACACGGAACGGCTCGCCACCCGTGTGCGCGTCAACGGCGGTGATTTTGAGCCAGTCGGAGGGAGGGGTGAAGTTCAGGGCAGAATTGAAGTTGAGCATAATTCATCTCCAAAGTTATACTCGGTGGTCGAGTAGGGCGAAGCCCGTATCGAGACCACCACGCTGTAAAGTATTTTTGTTACAAAAGTTTGTATGCATACTTGTGGTTTCGATACGCCCCGCGATGCTTCGTCTTCGCTATCGCTCCGCTCAGCACGCGCGGGGCTACTCAACCACCGAATTTGGTTAAAACAACTTTTCCATCGTTTTCAATCTCAATCTCATCGCCCGTCTTCAACAACGCAAAATCGGATTCCGAAATCGCCACCAGCGGAATCGGCTTGGAATACATCTCATCCGCAACAACAGACGCGAGCGCGAAGAAGAAATCTGTGGCGGTGGTGATAATTCCCGCTGGCGCAGTCTCCGCACGAATCGACTCGAGTAACACGGCAGTCGTCGTAGACGATCCGCGCGTGAATGGGATAGCAAGAATTTTACCTTTCGCAATTTCACCCGAAAGCGGATGCCTGCGGTCAATGATCTCGCCTGTCTTCCAGTCGTAGCCTCCCCAGAAAGATAGCGGCTCGCGGCTCACAAGCGCGATTCCCTTTGCCGAGCCAGCGATGAACGGCTTGCCTGAAAGAGTTAACTTGTCCATAACGATTCATCCCGAACGATTTTTCCTTCAATCGCAGAATTCACGCAATCTTTCAAACTGCCGAACGCGATCTTTCTGCCGAGCAAGCCTGGCGTGTAATACGCGAACTTCGCCGAGTTGGTCATCAAGCGTTTTATCTCTGGCGGAAGCATGGGCGTGGTAAGGATGCACGTGTCCACGGTCAATTGTGCGCCGAAGGATCGAAGCGTATCGAGATAACCCGCCTGTTGCGCAAGTTGAGTCATCGCGCGGCTGGAGGTGACTAAAAATTTCACACGCGGGTGTTTTTGTTTTCCAGCAACCAGCGGCGCGAGCAGTTTGAACTCCGCCAGCGAAAAATGCGGACTGCCCAACACGACCATATCCAACTCGTCGCTATCAGTGTGAGTGAGTTCGCCGCGCGCGTTGCGCAACAGATCCATCGTCACATCAATCGCTTCGCGCGGCGGTTTATTTTGAAACGCCGCTTCCAACGTCGGCGCTTCGGGCGTGACGCCGACGACATGGAACAACGCCACCCCGCCCGACGACGCCGACGCCGCGCCCAACGCTTTGAGTTGATCCTCCGCAGGCGAAACAGCCAGCCCGTCGATACACGGGATTCGATCCCGCGCGATCTTGCCAATGAAATGTCCAAGCACGGGGTAAAAATCATCGCTTTGTTGAAGCGCGGCGGGGATGTCTCGCAACTGCAACAACAACTCGCCCGCGCGATTTTCGGTGAGATGCAAGCCAATCGCAGGCGCGCGCCCCGTGACCGCGCAACAGATGTCAAACAGATCTGGATAGCGCTCAGTCCTCGCGCCGATGACAGAGTTGGCGAACACGATTGCATTCGATTCGCCCCACGCAATTTGTTGACCGAACTTCGGGCGCGACGCCTCTGTCTGATATGGAGCGCATGTCCACGTGGGAGTCGTCCCCATGCTTCGATACGCCTCCATCTGACGTTGAGACTGCCTCGCCCACTCCGGCGGGACCACCCACTCCTGCCAATGATGTTCGTCGAGTCCGCTCACGTTGAGGCTGGTCGGCACAGCCACTTTCGCGCCGAGGCTCGCAAGCCGTTCGGCAAACTCCAGCCCCGCGTCGCCGATATAGACCGTGCTATCAATGTGCGCGCCGCTGATGTCGAGCAACTCCTTCGCGCCCGATACCTCCGCCATACGCGCAATGATGTTCATCGCCATCTTCGCGGCGGGACCATGGTCGCCGCGCAACATGGCGCGATCTTTATTGGTAAACGCGAGAGTCATTTCGTCAATGACCTATCATCTTTTCAATTCGACGATCGGGAATGAACCAGTGAATTGCGACAGCCGTGTATAGCCCTAATGAGATCAACGGGTTGAAGAACGCAACAACGATAGCGACCGTGTACCCAACCAGCGAAATAATGCCTTTGAAATCGTTTCCAATGGCGGCGGCAAGTGCGGAATCTTTGCCATGCTGCGAGATCATCGCTCGAACGAGAATGAAGTACGCCAGCGCCGCCATCCAAAGCACAAAGCCGTATGCCGCCATCGGTAATTCGGCAAAACTCGTTTCGCCGCTCCATGCGGTCGCAAACGGAAGCAACGACAACCAAAAAAGCAAATGAAGGTTCGCCCACAAGATTCGTCCGTTCACTTGCTTGCCCATTTGCCACAGATGATGATGGTTGTTCCAGTAAATGCCGACGTAAATAAAGCTCAACACGTAACTGAGGAACACGCGCCACAGTTCGCTTAACGCGGCAAAAGTCGGTTCGTGCGGAACTTTCAATTCCAATACCATGATGGTGATGATGATGGCGATCACGCCATCGCTGAAGGCTTCAAGTCTGCTTTTGCTCATGCCGCGAGGATAACAGAGGGAGTCGATTCAGGGCAAGAGTGAAATTGAATATCTTTCTTGACACGCTCCCTTCGCGGGGCTACAATTTCTTTGTAAGAAATTCACAACGTAGTAACGACTTCAGTCGTTATTTGACGACTAAAGTCGTCACTACAAAAAATTCCAACAAGGAGACAATCATGGCATTCGAACTTCCAAAACTGGCATACGCGTACGATGCGCTTGAACCGCACATTGACGCGCGCACGATGGAAATCCATCATACGAAACATCATCAGGCGTACATCACCAACCTGAACGGCGCAGTGGATAAGACTCCCGAACTCGCGGGCAAGTCGCTCGTGGCGATGTTGAGCGACCTGAATGCCATCCCTGATGCTGTGCGTGGAGTTGTCCGCAACCACGGCGGTGGGACGTTCAATCACAATCTGTTCTGGGAAGTGATGGGACCCAAGGCCGGCGGAGCGCCGAAGGGCGAGTTGGCTAAAGCGGTCGAATCAGCCTTCGGGTCGTTTGACGCGTTCAAAGAAGAGTTCGCCAAATCCGCCGCTGGGCGATTCGGATCAGGCTGGGCGTGGCTCGTCAAAAAAGGGAACGGTCTCGCGGTGGTCTCGACGGCGAATCAAGATAATCCGCTTTCTGACGGCGCGACACCCATCCTCGGCATTGACGTGTGGGAGCACGCGTATTATTTGAATTACCAGAGCCGCCGCGCCGATTACGTCGCCGCGTGGTGGAACGTGGTCAATTGGGACGTAGTTGCCGAAAAGTTTGCCGCGAAGTAACTTTTTTATCTTGCACAGAACGCGAAGCCAGATATAATCAGGCAACCTGAAAATAACTTCTCAAAAGGAGTGTTTTATGACCCATATTATTACCAGTTTGTGTGTTCGAGATCGCGGTTGCATTGACGTTTGCCCCGTCGAGTGCATGTTGCCGGGCTTCCCGCTAGATCAATGGCCCTGGATTTACATTGACCCCGACACCTGCATTGACTGCGGCGCATGCGTCCCTGAATGCCCGTACCTCGCAATCTTCCCCGAAGATGAAGTGCCAACCGCGTACACTGCCAAAGGCGGCGAATATATCAGCAACGTCGGGCTTACGGGTCACTTCGAAGCGACAAACCATCACGGCAAACCGATCGTCCTTGACACTGCCCGCCAACTCGAGGCTGGCGAAGTCTTGGACTTTACGCCCGATATCAAACCACATTACGATTTCTTCAAAGACGGACCCGGTTACGGCGTGAAAGATCAAGACGACGGAAGATAATAAAAATTGACCACCCCCCAAATCAATTTGGGACGCAGATAAACGCTGATCTACGCTGACAAAAGCAAAGATCAGCGTTTTCTGCGTTTATCCGCGTCCATTTTTTGTTTTGATTCATGCAGAAGATTATTTCAGGTTTGTCGCGCTTATTTCAACTTCAATACCGCTTCCGCCTCATCCTCGATCATGCGCCCCGTTTCCACAAAGCCCAAACTCGCGTACAACTTTCGCGCTGCGTCGTTCTCTGGCTCATAACTGATGCTCACTTCTTTGACGCGTTCTTCCGCGCGAAAAATTTCCAGCATCTTTTCCATTCCAAACCGCCCGTAGCCCTTGCCCTGAAATTTTTCATCCACCATCAAACGCTGAATGTATGCCTGCTGTTCAGGATGAGCAAAATTAAATCCATACATCAAAAATCCGACGGGCGTATCGCCTTCATAAATTCCATACGCGAACAGATCCCAATGCCCCTCGAACTCGTCGCCGAACTGCGATTGAGCGATCGAATACAAATTCGAGGCGACAAAATTTTTCTGATCATCGCGCACCTTCAGATCGATCAGGTCTTGCCAATTCTCTTTTGTAACGGGACGAATTTCAGCCATTTTTCAAAATTCCTTTCACGGATTCAAGAACCGCTTCTCTCGCGACTTGAGCTTGCTCGCCCGTCGTCAGGTTTTTGACCACCACCAAGCCTTTCTCCGCTTCGTCGGGACCCAGCACCAGCGCGACCTTCATCTTCATCTTGTCGGCGAATTTAAATTGCTTCTGAAGTTTCGTCGGCTCAGGGTAGACCATCGCATTGAGTCCCATGTTCCGCAACTCTGCCGCGAGCGCGTAAGATTGCGTCAATAGTTTTTCATCGAACACCGTGACCAACACCTGCGCGGGACTCGGCTGAAACTCAGGGATGAGTCTCGCCTCTTGCAAGATGATTCCCGCCACCACATCACCCATCGCAAAGCCAACGCCCGAAAGCGGCTGTCCGCCAACATCGGCGAGCAGATTATCGTAGCGACCGCCGCCGAAGATAGCGCGTTTCACCGATCCGCTTGTGTCGAACGCTTCGAAGACCGTGCCTGTGTAATACAACAATCCGCGCATGATGTTCGGATCGAACTTCACATAATCTCTCACGCCCAAAGCTTCGAGTGCGGCAAAGGTACGAGTCAGTTCTGCGCTTTGCTTCCACAGGTCAAAGTTGCCAAGTAAATCTTTCAATCCATCGAGTTGCTTTTGATTCAACCCGATCTCGAGCGCGTACGCGTCCCATTTCGCGGATTCCATTTTGCCGCGGCGATCAACGAGATTCGACACATCCACGCGCTTATCGGCTGGGATGTCGAGCGAATCGAACTGCGATTCCATCAGACGCCGATTATTCACACTAATTTGAGTCAGGCTGGGGCTGAGTCCGACCGAGCGCAGGAACGTCGCCCCCACCGCGATGAGTTCCGCATCCGCTTCGGGAGAGTCGACGCCGAGCATGTCAATGTTCCATTGGAAGAATTCGCGCGTGCGTCCGCGTTGCGGCGACTCGTATCTCCAAAACGGACCGAACGACCACCAGCGCACGGGGAAATTCAATTCGCCTTGTTTCGCCGCGATCATACGCGCCAGACTTGGCGTGAGCTCGGGGCGCAGCGTCACCGACTCGCCGCCGCGATCTTCGAACGTGAACGATTGTTTCTTCACCAGTTCTTCGCCCGATTTCGCCGCGTACAAGTCAATCGGTTCGATGAACGGACCGTCCCATTCTTGATAACCGAACATCTCAGACGCCGCGCGAACTTTTTCATAAATGAAGTTGCGCGCGAACATCTGCTCGGGGTAAAACTCGCGTGTGCCTTTGACGGCTTGGATGATCTTTTTCATTTTGTCTCAATTATTTTTCATGTCATTCTGAGGGAGCGAAGCGACCGAAGAATCTCTGCTCTTTGCGGTAGAGACCCTTCGCTACGCTCAGGGCGACATAATGGTTTCAAAATTCAGCGGTTGAATTTTAGTTTATTCGTTGGTATAATTTCTTGTGCCAGTTCGTACCGCAAGATTTATCTTGCGCTTCACTTGCTTTTACACTGCGCAAACGCAAAGTGAACTTTGCGGCACGAGGACCAACTCAGGAGAACCCAATGGAAATCAACTATCAAGAAACTTCAAAAGACCTGCTCACCCGCATTGACATCCACGAGAAATACGGCTCCGCCAACATTGACGTGTGGACGAATGAACTCCTCCAGCCCAAAGCGGGCATGAACATTCTCGATGTCGGCTGCGGCGCGGGCAAACTATCTTTTCTGTTCGACGATTATACTAAACGCGGCGCGAAAATCACGGGCGGAGATTTTTCGGAAGAACTGCTCGACAAAGCCCGCGCCAGGAACAAAGAGCGCGGCTCGCACATTGACTTCGTCTTTTTGGATTTCAACAAGCCCTTCAACTTTGCGGATAATTCCTTCGACCTCTGCACGAGCGCCTTCGCCATCTATTACGCTTCAAACCTCGACTTTACATTTGGCGAGGCTCATCGGGTACTTAAAACAGGCGGACGGCTTTTCGTCTCGGGTCCGCTGCCCGAGAACAAGCAGATGTTCTACGAGATCATCAAAGAAGCGACGAACGCGACCATCCCGCCGATGCCTGGGTCGAGTCGCTTCAAAGGCGACATCTTCAACACCATTGACCGAATCTTCGCCAAGACCGAATTGCACAAGTTCGAGAATTATCTCACCTTCCCCGCCGTTGCGCCGTTCATCGAATACGTCCGCGCCTCGTTGAGCGAAGACCGTAAATTGTGGACATCCATGTTCAATGGTCACGATGAATACGAAGCGCTCATTGGCAAGATCACCGACGTGGCTACGCGATGGTTCGACCGCGACGGTAAGTTGGTAATGACAAAAGTTGTCGGCGGGATTCTCGCCACCAAGTAAATCGTAATTGGTAATTCATAATTTCTTTCTGCAAATTACCAATTACCAATCCCCAATTACCAAAATGAATTTTTCTGGCAAACGAATCCTCTTCCTCGGCGCGCATCCTGACGATATCGAGTTGGGATGCGGCGCGTTACTTCACAACATCGCGGGCAAGACCGATGTTCTGTGCGTCACGCTATCGGACAACCAAAAGAATCCCGACCTGCAAAACGTGAAGAGCGAACATCACGAAGCGATGGCGGTGCTGGGGGTTTCAAAAGAGAAGATCGTTCTTGGTCCGTTCACAACACGCGTGTTCCCTGATTCGCGGCAGGAAATTCTCGAATACTTTCTCAAACTCCGCAAAGACTTCAAGCCCGATCTCATCTTCACCCACTCCAAACAAGACGTGCATCAAGACCACAACACGATGACCGATGAAGCCTTGCGCGCGTTCCGCGGAATCACCGTGCTGGGATTCGATGTCGTCCGCTCTTCGTACGGATTCTTCCCACACTTCCTCGTCGAGGTCACAGAAGAAAATGTGAACAAGAAGATCGAGGCGTTATCCAAATACGAAACCTATCGCGACCGCTACTACTTCAACAGCGAGTTGACCCGCTCGATCATGGTTCGTCACGGCGCGTTGGCGGAGCGTCCGTTCGCGGAGGGGTTTGATATTTTGAGAATTGTGGGGCGATTTTCGATTGCCGATTAACGATTTACGATTGGGGGTGGGTGAACGAAAGAAGAAAGTTTGCGCTGAGCGGAGGCGAAGCGAGGAAAGACAGCGCTTCAACCCTTCCTCTTTCTTCTTCTCTCTTTCATTGACGGATTTATTCTTTCGGTATCCCGACAAAAATAACCCCATCCCGCACCTGAACAGGATAGGCGGGAATGTCATCCACGGCGGGCAATTGCACCACCTTGCCCGTCCGCACATCGAACTCGGCGCCATGGCGCGGACAGATCACATTGAACCCCTCCAGGTCGCCCTCCCCCAGCGGACCGTTGTCGTGCGAGCAGATATCGGCAATGGCAAAGAATTGACCCGCAATGTTGAAGATCACCAGCGAGTTGCCTTCGATCTCGATAAACAATCGTTCCCCGTTCGGCAATTCGCTGGCAGGAATGATTTCATAATATTCGATTTTAGTTTCATCAAGCGTTGTATAGTTCAGCATTAGTAAATGTACACACGTACCCAAGTAAACAAGTAGACACGTGGGTACGTGTTTCCCTGTTTACCTGTGTACGTATCTCCTTGTCTACGTTTTATTCCACCAACTCATCGCTCGCTTCACCAAGTCCGTACACTCCCGCCTTCAACACCTTGAGCGAGAGCAACGCGCATTTCAAGCGGACGGGTCCCAGTTCGATGCCGAGCATATCGAGAATGGATTGCTTATTGAGACTCTTCACCTCGTCCAGCGGCTTGCCAATAATAGATTCGATCAGCAGATCGGCGGAGGCTTGCGAGATGGCGCATCCGTGACCGTCGAAACGCGCATCTTTCACTGTCCCATCCGCGGCAGTTTGAAGCGTGATCTCGATATGATCGCCGCACAGCGGATTGTTGTCCGCAAATTGAATATCGTGCGGGTCGAGGTGTCCACGGTAGGAGGGATTCTTGTAGTGCTCGATGATGACTTCGCGGTATAAATCGTCCATAGTAGTCTTGTAGTCCAATAGTTTGACAGTTTCGTAGTTGGTTAGTCGAAAGTCAGGACTATCCGACTATCCAACTAGCGAACTATGCAACTAACCGAACAATTCCCTCACCTTGTAAAGCCCATTCACCAGCAGATCCACTTCTTCTTTCGTGTTATACAAATAGAATGAAGCGCGAGATGTGGCTGGGATTCCAAATTTCTCGTGTAACGGTTGAGCGCAGTGATGCCCCGCGCGGATCGCGATCCCGTCGCGGTCGAGAATTTGCGCCACATCGTGCGGATGAACGCCCTCGAAGGTGAACGCGGCGACGCCGCCCTTTTTATCCGCCGAGGGCCCGAACAACTTCACGCCAGGAATTTCTTCCAAGCGTTCGAGCGCATATTCGGTGATCTCGTGTTCGTGCGCGGCGATATTGTCCATGCCGACTTTTGTCAAATAATCCACTGCCGCGCCGAAGCCGACAGCCTCCGCAATGGCGGGAGTCCCCGCTTCGAATTTGTGCGGAAGCGTGTTCGGCCTGAACGAGCGAAGTTTCACTTCCTTGATCATGTCGCCGCCGCCCAAGAACGGAGGCATGGATTCGAGTAATTCGGCTTTGCCATACAATGCGCCGACGCCGGTAGGTCCGCACATTTTATGCGCGGAGAAGGCGAGGAAGTCCGCGTTGAGGGCTTGCACGTCCATTTTGAGGTGCGGAACGGATTGCGCCGCGTCCACGACGGTGATCGCGCCCGCTTCATGCGCCATGCGGATGATCTCTGCGGCGGGGTTGATGGTGCCGAGGACGTTGGACATGTGGGTAAACGCGACCAGTTTCGGGGCGCCGCCCTGAGCGTGTCGAAGGGTCCGCGAAAGAAGCGTTTTGTATGAATCGAGATCGAGCAAGCCGTCTTCCGTCACAGAGATGAATTCCAACTCGATGCCGCGCTCCGCTTGCAGCATCAGCCACGGCACGAGATTGGAGTGATGTTCCATCTCGGTAAGGACGACCAGATCGCCCGTCTTGAGATTCGCGCGCGCCCACGTGTATGCCACAAGGTTGATGGACTCGGTCGCGTTGCGCGTGTAAATGATCTGCTTTGACGACGGCGCATTGATGAACCCCGCGATCTTTTCGCGCGCCTCTTCATACATCGCGGTCGCTTCCTCGGCGAGCGTATGCACACCGCGATGGATGTTCGCATTCGAGCGACGATAATACTCGTTCATCGCTTCGATCACCGCCAGCGGCTTTTGCGACGTGGCTGTTGAATCCAAATACACCAGCGGGACGTTATCATGCGTCTTGCGCTGGAGGATTGGAAAATCTTTGCGGATTTCGTGGGGATTGTATGACATGTAAACAAGCACACAGGTACACAGATAAACAAGGAAACATGTGTACGTGTTTACTTGTCTACGTGTCTACTTGTCTCCCTAATAATCAGGAATAACTTTTTCCTCGCGCTTCGCCGATTTCTTACCGGGGACAGGGCGCATATGTTCGGAGGTCAGCGGATACCACAGGATGCGGTCGGGAACCATCCAGCCGTCGGTGAGGTATACATTCGAGCGGAACTGCACCGCGACGAGTTTATTGTCCACTTGCACAACGACACCTTGGATCCAGCCGCGAATTCGTTCGCGATTTTTTTCATGGTCGCAAAATACCTCCACCTTATCGCCCACCTGGAAATCATGCGCCAAGCCGGGGGGCTTCATGTAATTGTATTGCGGCAAGCGCAGCCCCTTCGACAATCGCCGCCCTTCACGCGACATGATGCTTGGCGAGGCGATCTTGTTCACCACGCGCACCTTCGTAGAACTTGACGGTCTCGGTTTCGCAGACGCGTCTTTCGCGCGGGACAAAACGATCGATTTTGGTTTTACAGCCGCCATGGTCTTTTTCTCAGCCAGAGCCTTCTTCTTTAACTTCGGCTGAACTTTCGATTTTGCAACAGTTTTTGTTTTCAACTTTGTCATAGGTTTACTTGTTTCCTTACGCCATTTTATCAGCAATATATTGCTGGAAGCGTTCGCGCACGCCCTCAAATGGGATACGCTGAAAGATCGGGTCGAAGAATCCCTCGACGACGATTTTCTCCGCTTCATTTTGCGGAATGCCGCGCGATTTCAAATAGAACAACGGCTCGGCTTCCAACTTTCCAACGGTCGCGCCATGCGTGCAGCGCACATCGTCGGCGAGAATTTCCAAGCCGGGGATCGAGTCGGCGCGCGCGCCTTCGCTCAACACGAGATTGCGATTCGCCTGATACCCGTCGGTCTTTTGCGCGCCGGGCGCCACGTAGATCATGCCCTGCCACACCGAACGGCTCTTGCCTTTCAACGCGCCCTTGAACAGCAAGTCGCTGGTGGTGTGCGGCGCGAGATGATTCTGTTGCGTGTCGTGGTCGAGATGCTGGTTGCCGTCGGTGAAATAAAAACCAGACATGCGTCCCTGCGCGCCTTCGCCAGCGAGATCAAGTTCGGAGAAATTTTTTGTAAGACGCGAACCGATCGCGCCGAAGATCCAATCGAGATTACCGCCGCGTTCGACGCGCGCGCGCTCGTGACTGAAATTCCACACGTGCCGCCCCCACGATTGCAGTTCGACGAATCGCAGCGTGGCATCTTGCATCACTTGGATTTCGACGATTCCCGCGTGCAGGGAATTTGATCCCGCTTCGTCGGGCGACGCCGCCTCGTGGACATACGTGACGGACGCGCCTTCGTCCACAAGGACGAGGATGTGAGAGATATGCGCCAAATCCGCGCCCGGTCCCCACAACACGGAGTGAAGCGGCTCGTTAACGGTCACGCCTTTGGGAACATACAACACAACGCCGTTTTGCGCGAACGCGCCAGCCAACGCGGAAAATTTTCCTTCTTCCACGTTGACGGTTTTGCCAAGCATCTTACCAAGCAACTCTGAATGTTTTTCTTCGGCAGTCTTCAGGTCAGTAAAAATGACGCCTTTCTTTGCGATCTTTTCATCCAGTTCGATCTTTGAGCCGCCGGGCAAGAGGACGATCTGTCCGCCATGTTGATCCGCGACTAATGGTCGCAACAAATCCTCGCGCACAGAAGGCAGGTCGTTGAACGCGCCATCTTTCGGAAGCGCGAATTTATCGGCGGGGAGCGCATGAATATCTGTACGGCGCCACGCCTCTTCGGTCGTCACGGGGAGAGAATGCTTCTTAAACGACGACCAAGCTGAGGTCCGGTATGAAGCGACAGCATCCTTGCCCGCGCGAATATCAGATTCGGCGAAAGCAAAATCTTTCGCGGAAGAGTCTACTCGTCTGGTTTTTGAAATAACTACTTTTGGTTTTTCCTGCATATCAAATCCATCTCGCCCTGAGCGGAGGCGATAGCCGAAGTCGAAGGGCTATTTGCAAATACGCTTCGACTTCGCTGCGCTCCGCTCAGCACGGAAACTGTTATCCTATCGAACCTTCCATCTGCAATGCGATGAGGCGATTCATTTCGACGGCGTATTCCATCGGCAGTTCTTTGACGAGCGGCTCGATGAAACCGGAGACGACCATGGTGGTGGCTTCTTCTTCGCTGAGCCCGCGCGACATGAGATAGAAGAGTTGCTCCTCGCCCACTTTGCTGACCGAGGCTTCGTGACCGATGGTCACATCGTCTTCGTCAATTTCGATGTAGGGATAGGTGTCGGAGCGTGATTTCGGGTCAAGCAGAAGCGCGTCGCAAACGACATTCGATTTGACGCCCTTCGCGCCTTTGTGCACTTTCAGCAGACCCCGATACGAAGCGCGTCCGCCAGATTTTGAAATTGATTTGGATGTCACTTTGCTGGAGGTGTTCGGCGCGAAGTGAACCATCTTCGAACCCGCGTCCTGCGTTTGACCGGGACCCGCGAACGCCATCGAAAGCATTTCGCCATGCGCGCCCGGTTCCATGAGATAACACGAGGGATATTTCATCGTGACCTTCGAGCCGATGTTCGCATCCACCCATTCGTGCGTGGCGTTCTCGAACACTTTGGCGCGTTGCGTCACGAGGTTGTACACGTTCGTTGACCAGTTTTGAACGGTCGAGTAACGCGAGCGCGCGCCCTTTTTGACGATGATCTCGATCACGCCGGAATGGAACGAATCGGTTGTGTACTGGGGCGCGGTACAACCTTCCACGTAATGCACGGACGCGCCTTCGTCCACGATGATGAGCGTGCGCTCGAACTGTCCGACGTTCGCCGTGTTCAAGCGGAAGTATGCCTGCAACGGCAGATCCACTTTGACGCCTTTCGGCACGTACACGAACGATCCGCCTGACCAGACCGCGCTATTCAACGCGGCGAATTTGTTATCTTCAATGGGAATGACCGTCCCGAAATATTCGCGGAACAGATCGGGGTATTGCTTCAAGCCGTCTTCGATCGAAAGAAAGATGACGCCTTGTTTTTCGAGATGTTCCTGGATCGAGTGATAGACCATCTCCGATTCATATTGAGCGCCAACGCCGGCTAAGAATTTCCGCTCCGCTTCGGGGATGCCCAGCTTGTCGAACGTCCTTTTAATATCATCGGGAACATCGTCCCACGATTTTTCGCTCTTCTCCGTCGGCTTGACGTAGTAATAGATGTTATCGAGGTCCAACTCTGCGAGAGTCGGTCCCCAGTTCGGCATGGGACGCTTCATGAAATGGTCAAGCGCCTTCAAGCGGAAGTCGAGCATCCACTGCGGCTCTTGCTTCATGCGCGAAATATTTTCCACCACCGCGCGGGAAAGCCCGCGTTCCGATTTGAACACGTAATTATCGTCGCGGTCGTGGAAGCCGTATTTGTATTGTCCAATATCTTCGAGCAGTTGCGCATCTTCAGACATATTAATCTCCGTAATTCAGAGACTAGAGATTCGAGACTAGTCTCTAATCTCTAGTCATCTAATCTCTACGCCGCGACTTCTTCATGCTTCTCACGCACCCATTCATAGCCTTGTTCTTCGAGATGCAGAGCGAGGTCGGGCCCACCCGATTCGACGATGCGCCCGTCCAGCATGATGTGGACGAAATGCGGCTTGATGTAATTCAGCAAACGTTGATAGTGGGTGATGACGAGCACGCCGAGTTCGGATCCGCTCAAGGCGTTGACTCCCTCCGCCACGATGCGCAAGGCGTCAATGTCGAGACCTGAATCGGTTTCGTCCAAAATAGCGATCTCGGGCTTGAGAGTCGCCATCTGCAAAATTTCAGCGCGTTTCTTTTCGCCGCCGGAGAAACCGTCGTTGAGGTAACGCCCGGCAAAGTTCTGATCCATTTTCAGCATGGACATTTTTTCTTTCAACAGTTTGCGAAATTCGGGAATCGGCATGCCCTTGTCTTCGGGATTCTCCACGCGTCGGCGGGCGTTGATGGCTGTCCGCAAAAAGTTGGCGACCGTCACACCGGGGATGGCGACCGGGTACTGAAACGCGAGGAAGATGCCGAGGCGCGAACGCTCATCGGGTTCGAGTTCCAACACATTTTGTCCTTTGAAAATGATCTCGCCTTGTGTGACAGTGTAATTGGGATGCCCCATCAACGTGTATGCCAGCGTGGACTTCCCCGTTCCGTTCGGCCCCATAACCGCGTGGATCTCGCCTTGGTTGATCGTGAGCGACAACCCTTTGAGAATTTCTTTATCTTCAATGCTAACGTGCAGGTTCTTGATTTCGAGTTGCGACATGCGTGTTTTGCTCCTAATCGCGTAGAACTCGTTCGCTAACGAGTCTGGCGTTTGAGAACGCCCACTACGCAAAAAATTAATTAAGCCATTGCTGGCGTTTATAGTTTAAGTCGGCGGCATTATAGCAGGGCTGAGACGAAAAGTCAATATTTATGATATTTTTCTAGTATATTGACAATACATAGGCAGACGGTTATACTGCCAACCATGAAAAGCACGAAGGATAAGATTCTTCAAACCCTGCTTCGCAAGCCTAAGATCACAATCAACGAGATTGCGGAGGCAGTGGGTATCAACGCCATTTCCGTACGTCACCATTTGTCGAATTTGGAAAAGGAAGGGCTGATCTCCTCTGAAGAGGAACGTCACGGCGTGGGACGTCCGCGCCTGATGTATTCTCTCACCGAAGATGGGATGGAGCGCTTCCCCACCAAGTACCTGCGTCTGACGACCAAATTGCTGGCACAGATGAAAGAATCCATGCCAGCGCCAACGGTGGCAAAGTTATTCAGTCAGGTAGCCGAAGGAATGGCAAGCGACTACTCAGAGCAGATGAAAGGCATGAGTATGGAAGCCCGGCTGGAATTTCTGAAAGAAACGCTCGCCCAGGAAGGCTTCACCGTGGAATGGGAGAAGAAAGGCAAGGAATACCAGATCCACGAAATTTCGTGCCCGTATTATCAGATCGGCGTCGCCCATCCGGAAGTTTGCGCGGTAGATCAAACCCTGATCTCAAAAATGCTCGCCCTGCCCGCCCAGAAGGTACAATGTGTGCTGGACGGTGGCGCGCATTGCACGTATGTGGTAAATATAGGAACGAAAAATTAACTTCAAAGACATCACAAGTCTTCGAGACTTGTGATGTCCACTACTACGAGGAAAAATGACCGAAGAAACCATCAACGAAATCCAATGGACGATACACCAGACTCACCCCGAACTGGTTCAGCCGGCGCGCGCGAGCCTATCGGAAGTCATTGACCCGGAGATCGGGATGCACATCATCCAATTGGGGCTAGTCCGCGACATTTCGGTGGAAAACGGCGTGGGCCACGTGAAAATGATCCTCACCACCCCGTTCTGCCCGTACGGACCCGCCATGATCGAAATGACCAAAGCCAAAGCCATGGAAGGTCTCAACATGCCCGTCACCATCGAAATGGGCATGGATATGTGGGACTTCTCGATGATGGAAGACCCCTCCGCCTTGGATTGGGGAATGTACGCGTGAAAATTAAACACGCAGGCAAGTAGATGCGTAAACACAAAGTCCTCGCGAGGATCGCCTCGCGAGGACTTATTTTTCCTGCGGCGTTTGCTCATTCCTCTGTAATCGTAACAGACTCGATCACATCGGCGGGAGTACCAGAGCCGGGCTCCGTGCGGGTGATGGCGTTCACCACATCCATGCCCTCGATCACCTGCCCGAAAATCGTATGCAAGCCGTTCAGCCACTCGGCGGGACCAAACGTAATGAAGAATTGGCTTCCGTTCGTGTTCGGACCTGAATTCGCCATGGCGAGCAGTCCCGCTCTATCGAAAACGAGATCGTTGCGGATTTCATCCTTGAAAGAATAGCCCGGGTCGCCCGTGCCATCGCCCACTGGGTCGCCACCCTGCGCCATAAAGCCGTCGATCACGCGATGGAACGTCAAGCCGTTATAAAAGCCTTCACGGGCGAGAAACACAAAATTATTCACGGTGACGGGCGTTTTATCGGCAAAGAGTTCAGCCACAAACTCGCCGCCATTTTGCATCTTGAACGCGGCAAAATATTTCGCCGACGGGTCAATGGTCATTTCGGGAGGCGCCGCATACTGTGTAATCGTGACCCGCTCCGCCGGTTGGGTCGGGCGATTCCGAATAAAGACAAATACCAGCCCAATGACCACCAGAACAACAACGGCAAGTCCGACTCGTTGAACGGTCTGTTCCGATTGTTTTGACTGCAATGCTTTTTCGCGCTCATCGATCTTCTTCTTGTTTGCCATACCTGTTTTTCTCCTAGTTTATCTCTGGATATTTTCGACGATTCTAGCATATTCAGTAGATCACGAAAATAAGTCCTTCGCACAGTTTCACTGCGTGGAGGCAGGCGACACGACTTGCCAAGCAGATCGACCTCTCGCCTGATCTCTCGTGAAGGGAATTGTCTAAAAGGATGGGATCAACCATTCTTCGCCGCAGAGATCAGTGAGTTCACTGAGAACAAACTTAAGCTCTGTGGCTAAACCCACGATACTCAGTAGATCATGAAAACACCGCGTAGCTTGCGCTCTCTAGCGCAAATACGGCGGTAGAGACCGCCAAATATGCGCTTTCGTGAAGTACTGGTACTAGAAACTTCCTCGCGAAGTACCGATACTCATAACCGAATATAATTGGAGCCATGCAACCAAACGCCTTCAAAAAACATATCGCAATTCCGCAAGACCACGGCTCGTGGGTCTTCATCCTCAGCCCGTTACTGATCGGCATCTTTGCCGGGAAAACCTTCAACTACGGCTCGTTCAACCTGATCATCGCGGCAATGGCGGCGTTCATGCTCCGCCAACCGATGACCGTGCTGGTAAAAATTCTCGCGGCTCGCCGCCCCAACAACGAACTGCCCATCGCGCGACTCTGGCTCGCCATCTATTCAGGCATTGCTTTGTTGTCTGTCATCGCCCTCGTCCTTGAAGGCTTCTACTTCATCCTGTATCTCGCGGTTCCGGGCGCGCTCGTCTTTGGCTGGCATTTATGGCTGGTGCGCAATCGTGATGAAAGAAAACAGGTCGGCGTCGAAATCATCGCCACAGGCGTGCTGTCGCTCACCGCGCCCGCCGCCTATTGGATCGGCGTCGGACGATACGATCCCGCAGGCTGGTGGTTGTGGATTCTCGTGTGGTTTCAAAACGCGGCAAGCATTATCCACGCCTACATGCGACTCGACCAACGCGTATTGAAAGCGATGCCCACCCGCCAAGAATCGTGGAAGATGGGATTCCGCGCCGCGCTGTACACGTCCTTCAACCTCGCCTCCACCCTGACGTTGGGCTTGCTCGGCTTTCTCCCCAGCCTGCTCTTCCTCCCCTACCTTTTGCAATGGAGCGAAACCATCTGGGGAATCTTTTTCCCCGCCGTGGGATGGAAACCAACCCGCATCGGCATCCGCCAGTTGATCGTTTCCATCCTGTGGACTGTATTGTTTATTCTTGTGTGGAGGTAATGAAACCCGCGCTTTCATAATCAGAACTCGGAACGCGGATTTTTCTGCGCGATATGCCGAACACACCGAACCCATCAAGAATATGCTCTTGCGCCAATGGAGATGAACTTAAATGAGCGAAACAAACCTGGAATTGCTCGCTGAAACTCAAGGTCGCTGGCAGGCGGATATCATTAAGGGATACCTTGCCCTGCATGGGGTCGATTCGCACCTCGTGCAGGAGGCGATCGGACAACTGATCCCCACGAATTTGGATGTCTTTGGACGCGTGGAAATTTTTGTGGCAAAAGAAGATCTTGAAACTGCTCGAACTTTGATGGAAACCTATTTTGATAATACGGAGGCGGAATGAATTTCGATTTGACCGAGGAACAGGCGCTCTGGCGCAAGACCGTCCACGAGTTCGTGGCGAAGGAAGTGCAACCCAAAGCCCATGAAGTGGACGTGACCAGCGAATTCAACTGGGAGGCAACGCGCAAGATGGGTCCGCTGGGGTTGCTGGGGCTGAACATTCCCGAGGCGTACGGCGGCGCAGGCGTGGATTCGGTTAGCGCGGCGATCGCACTGGAGGAACTCGGTTGGGGGTGTGGATCAACCGCACTGGCGATTGCGGCGCATAACGGGCTGGGGACATTTCCAATTGTGTTGTTCGGGAGCGAATCCCTCAAATCAAAATGGCTGACTCTCGTATCCAGTGGAAAAAACAAACTCGCCGCGCTGTCGCTCACCGAACCGGGCGCAGGCTCCGATCTGCAGGGAGGCGTGATCACGAAAGCGGTCAAAGATGGAAACGAGTGGGTCATCAATGGCGCGAAAATGTGGTGCACGAACGCGTCCATCGCGGAGTACATCGTCACGCTCGCGCGCACGGATGCGAAAGGCGGCTCGCGCTCGTTGAGTCAAATTTTAGTGCCGACGAGTTCGCCGGGGTTGAAGATCGGTCCTGCCGAAAAGAAGATGGGTTTGCACGGTTCCCCCACCCATGCCGTGACTTATGAAGATGCGCGCGTGCCGCTCGATCATTTGGTGGGCGAAGAAGGCAAGGGATTGCAACAAACGTTGGCGATACTCGATGGCGGGCGCGTGGGCATTGCGGCAATTTCCATTGGGCTGGCGCAAGCCGCGTTTGAATACGCGGTCAGTTACGCGCGCGAGCGCAAAGCCTTCGGCAAGCCCATCGCCGAACAGCAAGCTATCCAATGGATGCTGGCAGACGCGGCGACCGAGATCGAGCTGGCGCGAACAATGTTATATAAAACCGCATGGCTTAAAGAGCAGGGACGCAACTACAACAAGGAAGCCGCCATGGCAAAGATGTTCGCCACCGAAATGGCGGAACGCGTGTGCCGCAACGCGATTCAAATCCATGGAGGCTACGGCTATTCGAGCGAATATCCCGTTGAAAGAATCTATCGCGATGCGAGGTTGATGACCATCGGCGAGGGGACGAGTGAGATTCAACGGTTAGTGATTGCGCGGCACGTATTGGCGAGCGAATAGAAAGAGAGACGGTCGCAAGCGACCGTCTCTCTTTCTATAAAACAACTACATGTCATTCTCCCAAAGGACATCGGGACGATGTGAGCCGCGCTCTTGCTCTTTGCGGCGAAGAATTTCACCGATAATCTCAGAGGCCCTTCGCTGTCGCTCACATCGTCCCGACACTTGCACCGAGCGCAAGTACGGTGTGTCCTTCGGGAGGGTGACATGACCGTGGATATGTTTGATGTTGGACACTCCCAAAAATTATTAGGTTCAGCCACTCTTCATTCTAGCGTGAAGCCATCAGCTTTAAAGGAACAAAAAGCAAAATGGTATGTTGCGGTTTGGCGCTCAGTAAGAGTGATATACAAACATCCTACGCAACACGAAAGATGGGCTGAACGAACTGCATTATGCAAGGCAAATTCTATTCGCCGGCGCAAAGCCTACCCATCCCTCGGCGCGCGCATGGACTCTAACTGGTGGCGCAACTCAATCCTGCGTTCGTCCGCCACGTGGCGCACATCGTTGAAAAGTTCTCGCCCCGCGCGCGGATATGGGATAATTACGCAAAGGGCGGAGGAGTTTTATAACAAGGCTATCGGTAATTGAGTAATTGGAGGTCGCCATGAAAAAATCAGTCTATCTTTTGTTCCTGCTGTTGATCGGTTGCGCGCCCGTTGCAACTACTCCTCCCACATTCACCGCCCTGCCGCCAACCTCGACCAGCGTCCCGACCATCACCCCAAGCCCAACCGCAACGCCTGAACCCACTTTTACAACTTCACCGCCTTTTCAAGAGACTGCAGGCGGGGTACAGGTTTTTGAAAACGGCAAGTATGTAACTCTTAATCCCCCAAATGAAGGGGTATTGTGGAAAGTAGACGGCATGAAAGTTGTACTTGAGACCAATGAGAACGGTGAGACTATACCGTTTGCGCAAATGACGCTAGAAAACGGATTTGTGGATACGGACGGAGACAATCTTCTTAACGTTGCCAAGTACGACATGGCAACAAAAAAGTGGATTCCCATTGCTTTTTCATTTGCACGCCCACCTGAACTAATGGATGAATATAACCCTAGAAACTATGATATTAGGGGTGATTTTGGTAATGATTACACAATAAGCATTACTAACGCGATTTTGGGATTTAGATTTAACCCTGAAAACTCAGTATCTATAGAGGTGCTGATTAGAAATAAGAGTAGGGTTGTGGCGCTTTCAATAGACGAGATAGGGGCTTATGATGCTCGTCCTGGCAAAGAAGGCATGTTTGTTGGTGGTCCTAAAGGTATTAAATTAAATCACATAGTTCAAATGTTAGATTCAATAAAACTAATTGATCCAGTTCCATCTGGACTCTTTTCTGTTGTGGATTGGACTCAGATAAGGCCCGGAACAAAACCGGAAGATTGCGAAAACCTTCGTTCAAATTTTCCGCCTAATGTAGAGTTTTTTTCATGGTGTAAAAAACAGGTGTCGAAGGGGGATTCGCGCCATATTCCAACAAAAGAGGACCTTGAGCAAATGTTACTATTTAGTGAATCTTGCATTCTGTTTGAAGGCCTTGTGACCAATAATCCCAATGAATTTTGGAATTTAGTAAAAAGTGGCAAGGTGGCTGACCTTTGGATAACTTTCATGACTATTCAAAATAGATAACAGCAACAACTAATTTTATCTGTATACTTCTCCATGTATCAGGAACTCGTATCTAACCATAGTCAGCCGCGGGGTTGAATCGAGAGATCGTTTCGACTCGCGCAGGGTATGGTCAGAATATGATAAGGGCAAAGGAACTTTACGGACACGTTTACAAGTAAGACTTGTCTACGTGTCTACCTATCTACATTCTACTCCCCTCGCGGCGCGCGCATGGACTCTAGCTGGTGGCGCAACTCAATCCTACGTTCGTCTGCCGCGTGGCGCACATCGTTGAAGAAGTTTTCGCCCCGTGCGCGGATCATCCCGCGCAATTCCTCGCCCGATTCGGGCGCCATCAACAGCGCGATCGTCGAACCGACGAGACCCCCGACAAAGATCCCGATCAAAAAGCCAAACATGCGTTTCATGGAAATTCTCCTCGTGTATTCTCGTCATTGCGAGACCCCGAAGGGGTCGAAGAAATCTCCAACACCGTGAGGGAGATTGCTTCGCTCGCGGAAGAACGCTCGCTCGCAATGACGGTTTTCTATGAATTTTATTATAGGCGAAAAACAAGATTTGTGGAATAATATCGCCACCGCGCGTATCCGCTTTGCGTGAACGCGACGGAAAAATTTACCCAAGCCTGTCCACCGCGGCGAGGAGGGGACGACCGCACCAAACGGCTCCTACCATTTCGGAGGATACCATGTCTGCAACACCTGTTTCCACGAGCGCGTCAACGTCAACGCGCAAAAAAGTCACCACCCTCACGTATCGTCATAAGAAGGAACGCGGCGAGATCATCACGATGCTCACCGCCTACGACTATCCCACCGCGCTGGCAATGGACAAGGCGGGAATCGATTCCATCCTCGTCGGCGATTCGCTGGGAATGGTCGTGCTGGGATACGAGAATACGCTTCCCGTCACGATGGAGGAGATGCTCCACCACTGCCGCGCCGTCTCGCGCGGAGCAAAGACCGCCCTGCTCATCGGCGACATGCCGTTCATGTCGTATCAAGTTTCCGTCGAAGAAGCGACGCGCAACGCGGGCAGGTTCCTCCAGCACGGCGGCATGGACGCGATCAAACTCGAAGGGGGACGCGAACGCGCGGACGCGATCCGTTCCATCGTCAGCGCGGGGATTCCCGTCATGGGGCATCTCGGACTCACGCCGCAATCGGTCAACCAACTTGGCGGATTTCGCGCGCAGGGCAAAACAGCCGTCGCCGCGAAACGACTCATCGAAGACGCGCTCATTCTCGAAGGGGCGGGCTGTTTCTCCATCGTGCTGGAAGCCGTGCCTGAGCGACTGGCAGAATTGATCGCGAAGAAGATTTCCATCCCAACCATAGGCATCGGCGCGGGCGTAGGTTGTGACGGTCAAGTGCTGGTCACGCACGATCTGCTAGGTCTGTTCGAGCGCTTCACGCCGAAGTTCGTCAAAAAATACGCGAACTTCCACGACGAGATGCAAAAAGCGTTCAGCGATTTCATCGAGGATGTTGAATCGAAACGCTTCCCCGCGCAGGAACACATCGTGGAGATGGACGATAAAGAGTGGGAAGCTTTATTGAAAGAAGTAAATGCGTAATTTGTAATTGGTAATTGGTGCGGCTATGAACAAAATTACCAATTACCAATTACCAAAGATTTTGATCGTCGGAACTGGCGCGTTGGGCACGTTGTTCGCCGCGCGGCTGTCACAGGCGGGATACGACATTACCATGCTCGGCACATGGAAGGAGGGAATCGCGTCACTGCAAAAGGATGGAGTGCGGCTTTTTGATTCGAATGGAAACGAAACAACATTCAAAGTTCAAGCCACCGATGATCCAGGTGAATATGTTGGAACAAAACATGCTCTTGTTCTTGTCAAAGCATGGCAGACCGAACGCGCCGCGCGTCAACTTTCAGAATGTCTTGCGGATGACGGACTCGCGCTCACCCTCCAAAACGGACTCGGCAATTACGAAACGCTCACTGAAGCGCTTAATAAATCAGCCACAGAGAACGCCGAGAAAAAAAGAGATAAAGACTCAGCGATCTCTGAGATCTCTGTGGCTAAGAGCAACTCACGTGTTGCGCTGGGAAGCACAACCAGCGGCGCAACCCTCATCGCGCCGGGCGTGGCGCGCGCCGGAGGCGAAGGGGTCGTATCCATTCAGCGGCATGAAAAACTTGCTCCCATCGAAGCGGCGTTGACATCCGCAAAATTCAACGTGCACCTCGTCGAAGACGCGCAATCGCTCGTGTGGGGCAAACTCGTCATCAACGCGGCGATCAATCCGCTGACCGCGTTATTGCGCGTGCCAAACGGCGAGTTGTTGAATCGCCCGTCCGCGCGAGAGATGATGGCAACGCTGGCGCGTGAAGTTGCGGAAGTCGCCCACGCGGAAAACATCAAACTCCCGTTCGACGATCCTGCGGCGATGGCGGAAGAGGTAGCGCGCAAGACGGCCGCGAATCAATCCTCCATGTTGCAGGATGTGCTTCGCAACGCGCCGACGGAAATAGACGCGATCTGCGGGGCAGTGGTTAAGATCGGGAAGAAACATAATATCGAAACGCCGATCAACTGGGCGTGCTGGCAATTGGCGCGCTCCCTTCAGAACCCACAGTGAATTTGTACTGGTTTACATGGTAAGATTCGAGGAGAGGTGTCTGCATGTCTCAAACACAAAAATGGTATGCTATTTTTCTCATTTCTCTCCTGCTAGTTTTTCCATCGAAAGCGCGCGCGCAGGGGGAGGTTAAATTGGATTTTCTCAGCATTGAACTATGGGCTGAATACGACCAGCCAAGCATGCTGATCATCAATGAATTTGTTGTGGTGGCAGAAACGCCGCTCCCCGCTAAAGTGATGTTGCGATTCCCAAAAGAGGGGAACTTGACCGCGGTGGCATATAATGCGAACGGGGAGTTGATCAACGCTCCTTTTGAAACACCAACCCAGCAAGGCGACTGGCAAACCATCACGTTGACTGTGGATTCCTACGCGCCTTATCGCATTGAATACTATCAACCCATCGCGCGCGAAGGCAACAAACGATCTTTTGTTTACAAGTGGTTCGGCGACTATCAAGTCAACGAGTTCCGCCTGACGCTAAGTATTCCCGCGGACAGCAGCAAGGTAACTATCGATCCCGCTAATGCCTTTGCGACTTCGCAAGATGGTCAGTTCCTCGTAACGACCATTAACAAAAACAGCCTGAAGATGGGGCATTCCTATCAAATGGAGGTGGAATATCAACGAGATACAGAGTCACTTACGTCCCCAAACGCGGCGAGTCAGGTGCAGCCGTCTGAGCCATTGGGTGAGGATACGACTGGTCGTACTTCGGTGGACAATCTTCCATGGATTGTCGGTGGGATCGGGATCGCCATGATCGGATTTGTGTTGATCTTGTATCGTCGATCCCTGCAATCTAACGCATCGCTATCATCCACCTCTCGAAAACGACGTGGCAAACGGGCAGGCGCCCAAACGGACGAATCGCAAGAGGAAGTTTACTGCCATCAATGCGGTACACGCGCTGTCTCCGGAGATCGATTCTGCCGCACCTGCGGGAGTCGCCTCCGCTCAGGGTAGGGCGAACCAACTATCCAAAGCGGAAAGAAGCGTTGTTCCCATCTGCAATAAAACGCAAAACGGCCCCCGAAAATTCGAGAGCCGTTTTTATTCTGTCAATGAAAAGAAGGGATGGCTATTCTTGCACAGGCATGGGGGCGTTCTTGCGCTGGCGGAAAGTGATGCGCGCGCGCGTCAGATCGTACGGCGACATTTCCATTGCGACGCGGTCGCCGAGCAGAATACGGATGTAGTGTTTGCGCATTTTACCGGAGAGGTAGGCGAGCACTTCATGCCCGTTATCGAGCCTCACGCGGAACTGGGTGCCGGGCAGCGCCTCGATCACAAGTCCTTCGGCGCGAATTTTATCTTCTTCCTTAGCCATAGTGCCTCTTTCTACTTGTTTCACTCGCCGTCGCGGGTGAAGGTGCGCCGCTTAATGCGGCGGATCGCTTTTTTCTTTTCCATTCGGCGCTGTTCGCTCTTGGAGACGAACCAGCGTTTGCGGCGGACGGTGCTGAGCACGCCGCTCTTGACGACCTTTTTACGAAAGCGTTTTAACAACGAGTCTTGCGATTCGCCGTTACGAAGATTTACGGATGCCAAACGAAGTCACCTCCTTCCCGCATGGAAATAAAAAACTCTGCGTTCATGCAGAGTCGGTTGATGGTTTATCAAGAATAAGAAACGACAAAATGATCGCTGGATCAAACGGTACGCTTCACGCTCCTCTTTTGTACTCGGGGCTTTGCCCGTCAACCGAACTGCAAAATTAATTATACATGAAACACGCGCAGTTGGATAGACTGCGCGTGTGCTTTTTTAAGAAAAGCCCCTTGGCAATGACCTACTCTCCCAGGAGGTCGCCCTCCAAGTACCATCGGCGCTGACGGACTTAACTGCCGGGTTCGGGATGTGACCGGGTGTACCCCCGTCGCTCCAATCACCAAGGGACTATTTCACAAGTGAATGCTGAACAGCAACTGATAAGATTTTTGTGGAAGAGTAATAAGTTCTCCACATCACGGGATTCAGCCCTCGACCATTAGTACAACTTAGCTCAACACATTACTGCGATTACACTTGTTGCCTATATAGCAGGTGGTCTACCTGCGGTCTTACTCTGTTAACCAGAATACAGGGATCTAATCTTGAGGCGAGTTTCCCACTTAGATGCTTTCAGCGGTTATCTCTGCCCGACGTAGCTACCCAGCAATGCTCCTGGCGGAACAACTGGCACACCAGAGGTCAGTCCACTCCGGTCCTCTCGTACTAGGAGCAGCTCCTCTCAAATCCCTTACGCCCACAGCGGATAGAGACCGACCTGTCTCACGACGGTCTGAACCCAGCTCGCGTACCGCTTTAACGGGCGAACAGCCCGACCCTTGGGACCTTGTCCAGCCCCAGGATGCGATGAGCCGACATCGAGGTGCCGAGCGAGATCGTCGATGTGAACTCTTGGATCTCACCAGCCTGTTATCCCCGGGGTAGCTTTTATCCGGTAAGCCACGGCCCTTCCACTCGGTACCGTGGGATCACTAAGCCCTACTTTCGTATCTGCTCGACGCGTTGGTCTTGCAGTCAAGCTCCCTTATGCCTTTACACTCTATGGTGGGTTTCCATTCCACCTGAGGGAACCTTTGGGCGCCTCCGTTACCATTTAGGAGGCGACCGCCCCAGTCAAACTGCCCACCTGGCACGGTCCCCCATCCGGATGACGGAATGGGGTTAGGATCTAAACATAATCAGGGTGGTATTTCACTGATGGCTCCACCGAGGCTAACGCCCCAGCTTCAAAGCCTCCCACCTATGCTACACAGATCATGTCCAAATACAATGCCAAGATGCAGTAAAGCTCCACGGGGTCTTTTTGTCCTGCTGCGGGTAGGCCGCATCTTCACAGCCATTTCAACTTCACCGGGTCCCTTGTTGAGACAGTGCTCTGATCGTTACGCGGTTCGTGCGGGTCGGAACTTACCCGACAAGGAATTTCGCTACCTTAGGACCGTTATAGTTACGGCCGCCGTTCACCGGGGCTTCAGTTCAAAGCTTCGGCTTGCGCCTAACCTCTCCCTTTAACCTTCCGGCACTGGGCACGCGTCAGCCCCTATACATCGCCTTACGGCTTAGCAGAGACCTGTGTTTTTGTTAAACAGTCGCCAGAGCCATTTCACTGCGACCTTCAAGCGCTTTGGTTACCCGAACGCTCGAAGGTACCCCTTCTCCCGAAGTTACGGGGTCATGTTGCCTAGTTCCTTAACAAGGGTTCTCCCGTTCGCCTTGGTATACTCTACCCATCTACCAGTGTCGGTTTGCGGTACGGGCACTCAGAATTCAACGTTTAGAGGCTTTTCTCGGCAACAAGGCTCAACCACTTATGCCTTACGGCTCGCTCTTGTCTCAGCTCAGCTGACGGATTTGCCAATCAGCCTCAACACCTAAACAGATCGCACCTGCATCCAATAGCAGGCTGGCCTACCTCGTTGCGTCCCCCCATCACTCGTCCTGAGTGGTTCCGGAATGTTGACCGGATGTCCATCACCTACGCCTTTCGGCCTCGGCTAAGGACCCGACTAACCCGACGCGGAATGACCTGGCGTCGGAAACCTTAGATTTACGGCGAACACGGTTCTCACGTGTTTATACGCTACTCATGCCTGCATTCTCACTTCCATCCGCTCCAGTCGCCCTTATCGATCGACCTTCACCGCTGATGGAACGCTCCCCTACTGCCCCAGCAAATGCTGAGACTCATAGCTTCGGTACTACACTTAGCCCCGTTAAGTTTTCCGCGCAAGGTCACTAGACCAGTAAGCTGTTACGCACTTTTTAAAGGGTGGCTGCTTCTAAGCCAACCTCCTGGTTGTTCAAGTAACCTCACCTCGTTTCCCACTTAGTGTAGATTTTGGGACCTTAGCTGATGATCTGGGCTGTTTCCCTTTCGACCACGAAACTCATCTCCCGTAGTCCGACTGCCATGCTCTGGAATACTGGCATTCCGAGTTTGATTGGGTTCAGTAAGCGGTAAGCCCCTTAGCCCATTCAGTGCTGTACCTCCAGTATTAAACGCATGACGCTAGCCCTAAAGCTATTTCGGGGAGAACCAGCTATCTCCGAGTTCGTTTGGCATATCACCTCTACCCACAGGTCATCTTCTAATTTTGCAACATTAGTAAGTTCGGGCCTCCACGAGCGTTTAGACTCGCTTCACCCTGCCCATGGGTAGCTCACTCGGTTTCGGGCCTAATCCCAGCGACTGTACGCCCTATTCAGACTCGCTTTCGCTACGGCTTCGGGTGTCACTCCCTTAACCTAGCCACTGAGATTAACTCGCAGGCTCATTCTCCAAGAGGCACGCTGTCAGACATAGCGGGGAACATCTGTATCTCTACAGCGCTCAACCCGCTGTTAGTCCTCCAACTGTTTGTAGGCTTTCGGTTTCAGATTCTATTTCACTCGGCTAACAGCCGTACTTTTCACCTTTCCCTCACGGTACTTGTTCACTATCGGTCGCCAAATGTATTTAGCTTTGGAGAGTGGACTCCCCAGATTCCTGCCGGATTAGCGTGCCCGGCAGTACTCAGGTATCTAGCGGAAGACAATCAGTTTTCGCATACGGGGCTCTTACCCTCTTTGGCAGGCTTTCCCACACCTTTCCGCTAACTGACTGTTTTGTAACTTCCATATGCCAGACCCTACAACCCCGCCCGTGCAAGCACGGACGGTTTGAGCTGTTCCCCGTTCGCTCGCCACTACTAGGAGAATATTTTCTTTTCCTCCAGGTACTTAGATGTTTCAGTTCCCTGGGTTACCTTCCTCCAACTTATGTGTTCAGTAGGAGGATGCTCGAGGTTCGCTCGAGCGAGTTTCCTCATTCGGACATCCCCGGATCGCAGCCTGTACACGGCTCCCCAGGGGCTTATCGCAGTGTCCCACGTCCTTCATCGGCATTTGGCGCCAAGGCATTCACCGAAAGCCCTTAGTAGCTTCTCCACGTGATGCGGAGAATTTATTACTCTTCAATTACTTGCTTTCGGCCTACAAATATTTCTTGATATTTGAGGATATTATCTTTCAGTCACTATTCAGTTATTAAGGTGCAACTCACTGGTTGACCAGTGAACGACGCGCTTGATCTCGTTGATCAAGGGCATCGGTCACCCTTCAACAATATTCAGATTGTAGAGACAATTCGACCCGGCACACACCGCCGGGTCGGAAAACTTCGACCTTTGAACACTGCGGCGCTTTTTCTAAAGTTATGTCTGCGAACTGTTTAACAAATTTTTCTCTACTCCAAAACTTCACAAACACTCAGTGGAGATGGCGGGATTTGAACCCGCGACCTTCGCGTTGCAAACGCGCTGCTCTCCCACTGAGCTACATCCCCAGATAGAACTGGGTAGTGGGCTTGACAGGATTCGAACCTGTGACCCCTGCGTTATCAGCACAGTGCTCTAACCAACTGAGCTACAAGCCCGTATGGACCTTGGCAACTGAGTAGTGATAGGAAATTCCAACCCCATGTCCAGCGCCTCATCACCGTAAGGCACATGAAAATGAGTGGAGCAAATCTCTCGTGAGGGAGATCGCTCAAGTACTCTAGAAAGGAGGTGATCCAGGCGCACCTTCCGGTACACCTACCTTGTTACGACTTCGTCCCAGTCACCAGCACCACCTTCGACAGCGCCCTCCTTGCGGTTAGGCTACCGGCTTCAGGTGTTACCAGCTCCCATGACGTGACGGGCGGTGTGTACAAGGCCCGAGAACGTATTCAACGCACTATAGCTGACGCGCGTTTACTAGCAACTCCAGCTTCATGCAGGCGAGTTGCAGCCTGCAATCTGAACTGAGGACAGTTTTGCGGGATTGGCTCCACCTCGCGGCTTGGCAACCCATTGTACTGCCCATTGTAGCGTGTGTGTAGCCCCAGGCATAAAGGCCATGCTGACTTGACGTCATCCCCGCCTTCCTCCGGCTTAATACCGGCGGTCCCGCGTGACACGTATAACACGCGGCGAGGGTTGCGCTCGTTAGCGGACTTAACCGAACATCTCACGACACGAGCTGACGACAGCCATGCAACACCTGTTCAGGCTCCCTTGCGGGTCGGTCACCTTTCGGATCTCTACCACCTGTATGTCAAGCCTGGGTAAGGTTCTTCGTGTAGCATCGAATTAAACCACACGCTCCGCTGCTTGTGCGGGCCCCCGTCAATTCCTTTGAGTTTTAACCTTGCGGCCGTAGTCCCCAGGCGGTGAACTTATCGCGTTTGCTTCGGCACTGATGGAGTTTAACCCACCAACGCCAAGTTCACATCGTTTACGGCTAGGATTACCGGGGTCTCTAATCCCGTTTACTACCCTAGCTGTCGCGTCTGAGTGTCAGAAACAGACCAGAAGATCGCCTTCGCCACTGGTGTTCCTCCCGATATCTACGCATTTCACCACTACACCGGGAATTCCATCTTCCTCTTCTGCTCTCAAGTCCGGTAGTATTGAACGACCTCTCCCAGTTGAGCCGGGAGATTTCACGCCCAACTTACCGAACCACCTGCACGCGCTTTACGCCCAGTGAATCCGGATAACGCTCGCCTCCTACGTTTTACCGCGGCTGCTGGCACGTAGTTAGCCGAGACTTATTCCTGAGATACTGTCCTTTCTCATCTCTCAGAAAAGCGCTTTACGATCCGAAGACCTTCATCGCGCACGCGGCGTTGCTGCATCAGGCTTTCGCCCATTGTGCAATATTCCCTACTGCTGCCACCCGTAGGTGTATGGACCGTGTTTCAGTTCCATTGTGGGGGGCCACCCTCTCAGGTCCCCTACCCGTCGTAGCCTTGGTGAGCCGTTACCTCACCAACTAGCTGATGGGACGCAGGTCCCTCCCAAAGCGAATTGCTCCTTTAGTCAACGATTTCTAAACTCGCAGACCACATGCGGCATTAGCAATCCTTTCGGACTGTTATTCCACACTTTGGGGTAGGTCACCCACGCGTTACTCACCCGTTCGCCACTAGGATACTCCTCGTATTGCTACAAAAAGCACCTCGTTCGACTTGCATGTATTAGGCACGCCGCCAGCGTTCATCCTGAGCCAGGATCAAACTCTCCGCAAAAAATTTTTTTCACTCTTGCGAGTGTTAGTTTACGGTTTTTTTTACTGGATCGACAAAGTTGTTGCTTCCTATCACTATTCAGTTGTCAAGGTGCTGTTCGGCCTGTCAAATCATCGACAGACGAAAAACCGATGTTCGCTTTCAACATCGGCTCGTCAGACTGCAAAACCAACAGGCTTGTGTCTCTGACTGGAGACTGCTTGCTCAATTTTCAATGATCTGTCAGGGGGACGAGATCCATCAACGTACTGCGAACGCTGATTATATGCTTTTCGTTGACTTTGTCAATAGTCGTCAGACAAATTAACCTTAAAAAATTGCTCTTTCATTCCAATCTCGAACATGGGATTCGATCAATTTTACCGCATGACTCACCCCATCTTCGCCTCGAATCATCCGACGGGCAGACTGGGCGCGCTCACCTGCGGCTTTCGTCGCCGCCTCGGCAATCGCCATCGTCAATCGCTCCACCATGAGATTCTTTACAAGGATAGGTTTTGGTCCCGCACCTCTCGCGTGGACACGTCTGCCCCAAAACGGCTGATCGGCAGTGAACGGCACGACAATATTTGGAATCCCCGCGCACAACCCCGCAGAGGTTGTCCCCGCTCCGCCGTGATGAATGACCAACTTACAGCGCGGCAACAACCAATCATGCGGAGCTGATTCCAAGTACAACAAATCCTTTGATGAAGATTGATCCATGCCTCCCCACCCCGAAAGGATAATCCCGCGCTGATGCGTCCGTTTCAACGATTCGCGGACAACCTCATCAATCCGTTTTGCATCGCGGTTCACCATACTGCCGAATGAAACGCAAATAGGCGGCTCATTCACGCTGAGAAAGTCTCTTAATTCAACAGATGGTTGATATGATTCAGTCTCGCTAAAAAAGAAATAACCCGTCACGTGGACATTTTCCTTCCATTCTCTCGAAGGGGGCAAAACGCTGGGGCTCCACGCGCACAGGATCAAGGTCGGAAGGCGAATCGGATCGTCATCAAATGGAAAAAAAAGCTTGCGCTTGGGCAATCCCGCGCGGCGGCGAACTTGTTCATATCCAAATTTGGCGCCCCATTTTGAAATTCGGCTAGCGGCGTAATGCGAAAAATAATTCAACGCGCGAATTTTCAAATCGGGCATGGCGACGTTGGGATAATCGCCCGTTGGCGTGAACATGGGAAAAGTTTGGATGTGAACATCGGGGATGTTCTTTTCACGCGCGAGAGTGTGCGCGCCCACCGCGTGGGCAAACGTGTGGATGATGAGGTCGGCGTCGCGGCAGGCTTCGTCGGTTTGACGCGCGACATCGGCGCCGATCTCCACCGCGTGATCCATCATCTCGCGCATTTGCTTGAACGGGTTGAAACCGACATTGTTCATGCGGCGACTCAAATCTTCGGGGTCGCCCGCTAATGGGACAAACGTTATGCCATAGTTTTCGACAAGATTTTTGAAACGACTCGGCGCGGCAAGTTTGACCGAATGTCCGCGAGCCATCAAGCCGAGCGAAAGCGGAAGGAACGGCTGGACATCGCCGCGCGAGCCGTAGGTGAGAATGACGATGTTCATTGATTGGTTTGTTTCCAGTTTTGAGCGTGAGTTTCGATCAATTCGACTGCACGCGTGACGCCGTCTTCTTTATGAACGGCTTGACCAAGCGCCCCCGCGCGTTCGCGGATATTATCACTGCCCGCCTCGATGATTGCGCGAATTAACCGTTCAACGGAAAGATGTTTTACCAAGATCGGTTTTGGCGCCGCGCCCACCTCATGGACTTGCCGCGCCCAAAAGGGTTGATCGGTCATGAACGGCACGATCACTTGCGGAATGCCCACCCGAAGACCAGCGGCAACCGTCCCTGCGCCGCCGTGATGGATGAGCATTTGGCAACGCGGCAACAGCCAATCATGCGGAGCGGATTCGAGGTAGAGCAGATCGCGTGATGAAGGGTTGCGAGCGCCTCCCCACCCCGAAAGGATGATCCCGCGTTGACTTGTCTTTGCCAGAGATTCACGAATGATTTTGTCAATCTTTTCAGCATCACGATTGACCATGCTCCCAAACGAAACACAAATGGGTGGCGCGCCCGCGTCGAGAAATTCTTTCAACTCGGGAGACGGCTGATACGATTCGATTTCATCAGAATAGAAGTATCCCGTCACGTGGATGTTCGCCGACCATTCTCTCGAAGGAGGGAGAAGGCTGGGGCTCCACGCACACAGCATCAAGGTCGGAGGGCAAAGCGGGTTTTCGTCAAATGGAAAATAAAGTTTGCGGTTGGGAAGTCCCGCGCGGCGGCTGATGTATCGAAATCCAAAACGGGACAACTGCCAGATGATTTTTATTCCCGCGAAGTGCGTGAAATAATTCAACGCGCGAAATTTCAGGTCGGGCAAAACGACGCTTGGATAATCGCCTGTTGGCGCGAACATCGGGAAAGTTTGGATGTGAACGTCGGGGATGTTCATTTCGCGCGCGCGGGTGTGACCGTCTACGGCGTGCGAAAAAGCGTGGATGATGAGGTCGGCGTCCATGCAAGCCTCGGCGCTTTGTTGAAATACATCCGCGCCGACTTCAAGCGCGTGAGCAAATCCCTCGCGCAGCATTTTGAATATGTTGTTTCGCGCGTCATTGATGCGCAGGATCGCAGTCTCGGGATCGCCCGGCAAAGCGACGAATTCTATGCCATACCCTTCGACCAAATTCTTGAAGCGACTCGGCGCGGCGAGTTTGACCTCATGCCCCCGTGAAATTAATTTGACGGACAATGGAAGAAATGGCTGAACGTCGCCGCGTGAGCCGTAGGTGAGGATGGTTATCTTCATGTGAATATTTTACACTGCGAGAAATGCTATACTGGAAAACCAAGGAGACAACATGGCAAAGATTGGAATCCTGCACCCCGGCAACATGGGAGTTTCCATCGCGGCGTCTGCTATCAATAGCGGACATGAAGTCTTTTGGGCATCCGAAGGGCGAAGCGAAAAGTCGCACAGGCGAGCAGAAAAGCAAAACTTGAGGGAAGTTGAATCGTTAGCGCAACTTTGTCAAATCAGCGAGATCATGCTATGCGTCTGTCCGCCTCATGCAGCGGAAGAGGTTGCGAACTCAGTGATTGATTGTGGATTCAAAGGCTATTATCTCGACGCCAACGCCATATCACCAGGACGAGCCAAGAGAATTGGACAGATTATGGAATCAAACAGCATCCGCTTCATTGACGGAGGCATCATCGGCGGACCCGCATGGACGCCCAAAGAAACGATTCTTTATCTATCGGGAAAAGATTCAAAGATAATCGCGGATTGCTTTTCAGACATACCGTTGGAAACAAGAATCATCGGGGACGAGATCGGCAAAGCATCCGCGTTGAAGATGTGCTACGCGGCTTACTCCAAAGGGACAACCGCCCTGCTGACCGCGATTCTCGCCGCCGCCGAATCGCTTGGCGTGCGCGAGGAACTTTACAAACAATGGGATGTGGACGACTCAAATTTTTCAGAACAGGCAAACCGCAGAGCGACACGCGTCACAGCCAAAGCATGGAGGTTCGAAGGCGAAATGCGCGAGATCGCATCCACGTTTGAAGAGGCGGGTCTGCCAAGCGGATTCCATGAAGCGGCGTCAGAGGTTTATCATCGCATGGCGGGTCTCAAGGATTCGTCTGAAACTCCGACATTGGAAGATGTGTTAGAAGTGTTGCTCAAATAGTTCATGTGTCAAAATTCAAACACACCAGCTATCATGTCACCCTGAGCGGCAGCGAAGGGTCTCTGAGATTATCGTAGAGAGTCTTCGCCGCAAAGAACAAGAGCGCGGCTCAGAATGACATGCCTGATCAAATAAAAAAATCGCCCGCGAAGGGCGATTTGCATTACATCTCTTGTCTACCAGACAACGCTCGCAACAACGTATTTTGATCCGCGTATTCCAAGTCGCCGCCCATGGGCAGACCTCTTGCTAACCGTGTGACATGCACACCGAATTGCCGCAATTGATTCTGCAAATACAACGCGGTCGCGTCGCCCTCCATGCTGGGATTCGTCGCAAGGATAATTTCCTTCACTCCCCCACTCGCAACGCGCGCCAGCAACTGCTTGATCTTGAGATCGTCGGGACCGATGCCTTCGATGGGAGACAAGACTCCCTGCAAGACGTGATACTTTCCGTTGAAGCCTGCTGTGCGTTCGAGGGCTAACACATCCAACGCTTCTTCGACAACGCAGATGACGCTTCCATCCCGCCGCGTGGACTCGCACACTTCACAGCGTTCGCGTCCCGCTTCGGTGATGTTGAAACACTCCTGACAAAACGCCGTGTTCTTTTTGAGGTGCGCCAACGCAAGCGCAAGATCGTCCGAGACATCGTCGGTGGCGCGGAGGAGATAAAACGCCAGCCGCGAAGCGGATTTGGGTCCGATGCCTGGCAGGCGTTCGAGGGCGTTGATGAGGGATTGGATTGATTCAGGTAGTAACATAAATGTTCAAAGTCAAAGGTCGAAAGTCGAACGTCATGCAACGTTTGACCTGTGACCTTTGACATTCGACTAAAAGGGCAGCCCACCCGCCAGCGGACCCATCAACTTTTGTTGCAGTTCACGCGATTGGTCGAGCGCCATATTCACCGCGGACAAGACCATGTCTTGCAGCATTTCCGCGTCGGCGTCTTTCATGAAGTCAGGCGAGATTTCAACGGACTGGCATTTCTGGTCGCCCGTCATCACAACTTTGATCGCGCCGCCGCCCGCCGTAGCCGTGACCGTTTCCTCGGCGAGTTTTGCCTGCGCCTCTTCCATTTGTTGTTGCAGGCGTTGCAATTGCTGCATCATCCCCGCCTGCCCGCCCATTTGTGGTCCTTTGTTGAATCCTTTTGCCATTTAATATCTCCTCAAAAAAATATTTCCTAAAAAGTAACTACTCAGCCATTTGCAATCGCGGGGCTAAAGCCGCCTGCTCAGAGCATGGAAGCCTGCTTCAACACGCTCAGCACAACGCCTTCGGGGCTGGAACAGCGAGTCCGCTTTAGCGGACTTCCACGAACTGAGGCAGGGCTTTAGCCCGCCGATGTGTGTGGAAAGTCAAACACTGAGCAATTACCCTAAAACTCAATCCCACCACGCTTCCAAAATCACATACGACTTATCAGCCACTTCCGAAGTTCCCAGCATTTGCGTTGCTCGCGAACCGCCGATCCAACTCGTTTCATCAGCATGGAATTGCTCTCGCATGATTTCTTCCAATGCAAACTGGTATCCATCTTCAGGGTAAATATACAACGTATCGGCGTGCCAGTGTCCATCGTCCATATCGCGGAGGGAGATGAAATTCAAAGGCAACAGAACCGCGCGCCACATTTTGTGATTCTTCCTCAACCATTCGGCGATCTCTCTACCTTTGAAGAAATTGAAGTTTGTCCTAGCAATGATATCGAGTTGAATTTCTTGAGATTCGCTGATTCGTTTTTCGGGCAATTGAGGCTCAGATGGAATAATAAATTCCATCTTCACATCCCGTCGTCTCTTTCCTCTTTCATCTTTACTTTGAGTCGCCATCATTCAACCTCAATTACTAATTACCAATTACCAATTACGCAGTACGCACTACAAACACAGCGCTTCGACTGCGCTCGTTATCACTCGCTCCGCTCAGCGCGATATTAATCCTGCGTATCCACAATCTCCCCGCCGTGTTGGATGGCGGTTGCGACCATGCCGTCTTGCGCCACGTTCGCGGGGATCTTGCCTTTGGCGTTCGTCACCACGCAACGCACGCTCACGTCCGCGCCGAACTCGTCCTTGATCAACTTTTGGATCGCCTCGATCTGGTCGGGCTTGTCAATTTTTGAAACCAGCACGTCGCTCGCCAAACCCAAAATCAACGTCGAGCCGTGCGCGTCAATCATCCGCACCGAATTCATCAACGCCGAAAGATTCGCCTGCGCCTTCGGGAGCGACGCGGACATGCGCTTCCACGCCTTGATGACATCTCCCGCGCTCACTGCGGATTTCTCTTGCGGATGCGATTCCGCTTCTTTCTCGACTTGAGGCTGGGTCGCCGTTCGGGGAGCCGATTCAACTTTCGGCTTCGTCTGACGCGGTGCGACGGGTAGTGGCGACTCAGTTGGAGAGTCGAGAACTTCCGCTAAGGCGAGTTCCAGACTCAACGACGGTTGCCAGCCGCCGCGCAAATCCGCAGCGGCATTATTGAACGCTTTCATCATCCGCAGCACATCGGACGTTGAAAAAGATTTCGCGTGCGCCTGCATCTGCTTCTTCACATCCGCCGTGGCTTCGACTTGATTCGCGTTGCCCATTTGAATGAGCATCAGCCCGCGCAGATACTCGACGACCTGACGCGCCAGCGAACGCGGATCGGCGCCCGCATCGAGCGCCTTGTGAATGGACTCAAGCCCGTGCGCAGGATCGTGATCGTTGACCGCGTTCAGCACATCCAACACCGATTGACTCGTGGCGGTGCCAAGGACTTGTTGCGCAACGGTGAGCGTGATTCGTTCGCCCGTGGATGAGAGTTGATCGAGCAGTGACTGCGCGTCGCGCATCCCGCCTGTTGCTTGACGGGCAATTTGAATCAGCGCATCGTCATCGGCTTGGATATTCTCGGCTTTGATGATGTGCTTGAGGTTGGCGACGATCTCGTCCACTGGCACGCGGCGGAACTCGTGACGCTGACAACGGGATAAAACGGTCGCGGGAATTTTGTGAATCTCAGTGGTGGCTAAAACAAAGATGGCATGTGGAGGCGGCTCTTCGAGTGTTTTGAGCAACGCGTTGAACGCCGCCGTCGAAAGCATGTGCACTTCGTCAATGATGTAAATTTTGTACTTGCCCTGCGACGGCGAGAAGTTGATCTTGTCGCGCAAATCGCGGACATCGTCCACGGAGGTGTTGGACGCCGCGTCAATTTCGATGAGATCGAGAAAACGATTCTCGTTGACCGCTTTGCAATTTTCGCACTCGTTGTCGGGACGTTTCGCCGCATCGGGATTCGTACAATTGACCGCCTTCGCCAACAGACGCGCCAGCGTCGTCTTCCCCGTCCCACGTGGACCCGCAAACAAGTACGCGTGACCGACACGATCTGCCTTGATCGCATTCGTCAACGTGGTCACGATGTGATCCTGCCCCATCACAGCGGTCCAATCTTGAGGTCGGTATTTTCGGTAGAGGGCTTGGGTCATTTGAGTTTCAATCTTTGAACCGCGAAGAGCGCAAAGAACGCTAAGAAAAACAATTAAATCTTTGCGACCTTAGCGTGCTTAGCGGTTAAGAATCACGGCACTTGATACACAGCACGCACATTTCCGCTTGGGTCGAGTAACGCGGCTTCTTCGCCCGATTGCCAGACGGGTTCGGTCTCGCCCCAGTATAAATCAATGACGGTGTTCGTTCCAGAAACGGTATGGACTTGCACCGCGCCGCTGTTGTTGAGAGTCAGGTTCGGGAAGACGAAGATATTTTTATCGGAGTCTTGCAATTGCCAGCCCGCCAAATTCAACGGCTCGCTCCCCGCGTTGCGGACGACGACCGACTCGGCAGTGAGCGTCCCCGCGCCGACGATGCTGACGATCTCTACGGGAATGTCTACGTTGGGGCTGAGGGTCGGCTGGGGAGTGGAGTCGCTTGAAGAAACTGGAGCAGGTTGAACCGGGGAAAGAGCCGCCTGTCGGTAATTGCGGTCGTACCAGAACAGAATCGCGCCGGTCACGCACGCAGAGATGAACGCGTTGAGGAGCAGGTATTGGATAAGTCGGCGGCGATCCATCGTAATCGAATCATAGCACAGAAATTCGGCAAGTGAAATAAAAAAATCCTGCGTCGTTGAAGACGCAGGATTCATCACGACAGCCTGAAATTAGGGCAGTTCGGTCATCTGGAAATCGTCGAACGAAACGTTCGTGCCGGAGGCTTGTTCGCCGCTCCATGCGAACAACGCCACATTGCCCGTGGTGTAAGTGGTGTCGATAACCGAGTCTACTTGCTTGCCATCCACATACAACGTCAATGTTCCGTTACTGCCGCAATCCGCGCCGATGCGATAGGATGAAGCGCCCGAGGTGATCGCGTCGGAAGTCTGCCAGGTGTCATTATTGGTGAGGAAGACATCGTCTTGCGCCACAGCCGATTTGCCAATGGCATATTGACCCGCGCCAGTGATGGCGAAGTAGTACGAAACATCGGTGACCTGCATGTTGCAGATGATGCCGAACGCGCCGGTCGAATCGGTGGAGTTGTTATTGGCAGTGACCTCGATGTGGACGTTTTGATAATTCTCGGCGTTCGGGGTGCTCCAGACAAAATACAGGTCGCGGATGATAAAGAAGTTCAACGCGTCGCCCGCATATTCAACCGAGCTGTCGGAATCGGACCCGGTGCCCCACGTTTCGGATGAAAAATTGTCGCTCAAGATGACATTCGGTCCGCCGCCGGCAGATAACCCCTGGCAAGCCAGCGCGGCAATGGCAAGCGCGGCGATCGCAAAAAGCATACGTGCATTCTGTTTCATTTCTCATTCTCCTTTAGAAATTAGATTGTGCGGTATTTTATCATTACACAACCTCAAGACGATGGTACTTCGTGGGGACTCAACCGCGACTCATCGTCAGCGCGACCCAATCGCCCCTCTGCCGCCACTCGGTCATTCTCAGACGTTTCGCCTGCGCCGCCTCCAGGACGCTTTTCTTCTGCTCTTGCAGGATTCCGCTCAGGATGATCGCGCCACCCACCTCGATCAACTCTGCCAGCCCCGCGTCGAAGAGACGGACGATGACCGGCGCGAGGATGTTCGCCACCACCACCGGCGCGGACTTGAACTCGAATTTGCCTTCAAGAATTTCGTTCACTGAACCCATACCGAGAATCAACTCCTCCCCCACGCCGTTCGTTTCCGCATTCTCGCGCGAATTGACGATAGATTCGGGATCAATATCCACGCTCAAAACTTTTTCCGCGCCAAGTTTTATCGCGGCGATGGAGAGGATGCCGGAGCCGCAGCCGACATCAATCACCTTTATGTCATTCTGAGCGAGTGTAGCGAGCGAAGAATCTCCTCCATCGTGAGGAGACCCTTCGCTCCGGCTCACATCGTCCCGATGTACTTCGGGAGGGTGACATAGCAAAAGTTCCATCAACTCTAAACACAACTGCGTCGTCGGATGCGTTCCAGTCCCAAACGCCATGCCCGGGTCTATCTTAATGGCTACGCGATTCGGTTCAGGCGATTCCATCCACGCGGGTAGGATGAGGAGTCGCTTGCCGATGCGAATCGGTTTGTAGTGTTTCTTCCATGCCTCCATCCAGTTTTGATCGGCGATCTGTTTATATGCCGGAGTTGGCAGAGGCTGGATCATCCCCAAATAATAAAGCGACTCTTCGAGTTTCTGCCGCGTTTCTTCGATCTGGTCGTCCATCTCCAAATACGCGCGGACGGTGATCGGTCCCGTCGGCGTGCCTGCATCTTCGTCGTCGTTGTACTTCACGCCTTGTTCGGTCATCACACCGTTGGGCGCGAAGCGCGCGAACACATCCGCCACCGATTCGGCGAGTTCGCCATCAACGGTCATCGAAACTTCAAGCCAATTCATGTTGGAACAAATCCTTGTGAACGGAATGTATCAAATCCTTCTCATCGAAGATCATGCGCGGCAGGTCGTTCACGTCAAAGTATTTCATCTCAGAGACCTCGTAACTTTCTCGAAATTCCCCGCCGACGATTCTGCACAGATACATCAACGTCACATGCCGAAATAGTTTGGAACTATTGGCAAATAATAATCGCTCCACATTGATCGTTATCCCAGACTCTTCGTAAAACTCGCGGATCACTCCCTCTTCGGGTTGCTCGCCATATTCCAACCCACCGACGGGAATCCCCCACGCAAACTTGCGATAGGTGTGCTTGAACAATAACACTCGTCCCTGCTCATCGAACACCAGCGCGGCAACCCCCACCCGAAACCGCGGACGCAAGATTATCGCCGCGAGGGTGTGAACCCACAAAGGAAACATTCCCCAAATTCGCATCAACGTTTTCATCATAAAAGTCCCCGCATTATACAAGGAAAGTCGAATCAAATTTTTCGGTCTTCCAGTTCGGTGTAATTGAGATCAATCCGTTGTGGATCTACGAAATATGCTCGATAGGTTATTTCGCCTGAAAACTCGAGCATCGTTTTCAATCGTCCACGGATCGCTTGTCTTTTGACTCGAGATAACGCCGCGTTCCGATCAACCCACTCAACCTGCAAACTCTCCGCACTTGCTTTTGGCTCGCCAGAAACATAATCGCAAATGAAATCCAACATCAGAATGGACGGTTTTCTCGTGTTTGAATACACCCCGATTAATGAAACAGGTCGAACAACGATCCCTGTTTCTTCAAATACTTCTCTTTCAAGTGCATGAGTGAGCGTTTCACTTTCCTCTACTTGCCCACCCGGAAACTCCCAATCACCATAACGCGGACTTTTCAACAACAAAACTTGTCCCTGAGAGTTCGTAACAAACGCCGCCACAGCGACAATGTGCATAGGAGTTTTTCGATTTGTCATGCGAACTGTTAGCATAAAACACAACGAGCGGACTCTTCATCCACTCGCCAATCTACTTGTTGAGAACCTACTTCAACCACGTGATTTTTATTTCACTAGCCAACGATTTGAATTCCTTGTCTCCCGTCACCAACTCTCCGCTTCGCAGCTTCGTCAGCGCGGCGGCAAAACAATCGGCGTACGAGATATTTCCCTTCATCTTGTACAGCGCCGCTTGTCGAGCCAGATCCCAATCTACTTCCACGATTTCAATAGGCATGGATTGTATTTCACGCATATACGCGTCGGCGGTTTCTGTGGAATGCCTTCGAGCAAGTGAATACCAAACCTCTCCCGCATTCACCACGCTCATGGCAAGATGAAGCCTATCATCCACCGCTTCCAGAATTAACTTACGAACGGAATCTGCGCCAGGCTCGTTTTGAAAGAATGCCAAGATGGCGTAAGCGTCAAGAACGACGGAATTTTGCATCTTCACGTTCCTTATCCTTTAGGCGTTCTTCCATCAAGACATCCAGCGCGTTCGAGCCTTTCAGCGAGCCTTGTAATTTCTTGAGGTACTCTTCAGTTATCGGTCGTAAGATGATCTCATTGCCGTTATCCAATATTGCGATTCGGGTATTTGGGGTAATCCCATACTTCCGCCTCAGTTCGGCAGGGATGACAATCTGACCTTTGACAGTAATATATCCTTCCATAATCTTTTCCTTTCTCAACATCAGTTTACCAAACACCGATAAGTAAGTCAACAACGAAAAAGTAAAACTATCGCCTATTCGTAAACAAAACGAGCGGCGTCTACTCCGCTCGTCAATTACCAATTACTATTTACCAATTCCCACCCTCCAGTCTCTAATCTCCACCCTTATCCCCCCAACGCCTCATTCAACCAATCCAAGAATCCCTTCTCCTGCGGCTTGACCGTCGTACCCAAACTCTCTGCCAACTTTTCAAACAACTCGCGTTGCTCTTTCGTCAACTTGGTCGGCACTGCCACATTGACCAACACCAACTGGTCGCCGCGACCGCTCCTGCGCACGTGCGGCACGCCTTTGTTTCGCAAATGAAATACTTTGCCGGGTTGAGTCCCAGCGGGGATCTTCAACTTCTCTTCGCCGTCAATCGTCGGCACTTCAATTTCTGCGCCCAACACAGCTTGCGCCACATTGATGTCGAGATTCAACAAAATATCGTTCTCGCGGCGTTTGAAAAATTTATGCGGCTTCACATCCAGCATCAGATACAAACTTCCGTTCGGACCGCCGTTCTCGCCGGGACCGCCCTCCCCCGACAAACGGATCTGCGTGCCCACATCCACGCCCGCGGGAATCTGCACTTTCTTCTTTACTTTCTTGCGCTCCAACCCACTGCCGCGACAAGTCTTGCACGGAGTGGAGATCGTCTCGCCGCGACCGTTGCACGTCGGGCAAGTGGACGATTGCACCATCTGACCCAAGAAAGTTTGCCGCACAGTCCGCACTTCGCCTTGACCGTTACACGTCGCGCACTTCACAGGCGATGTGCCAGGCTCCGCGCCGTTGCCGTTGCAATGCGAGCAAGTTTCTTCGCGCTGGAATTCAATCTCTTTCTCGACGCCGAACACCGACTCTTCGAACGTCAGCGAAATCTGCATTTGCAGATCGCGCCCGCGCCTCGGCGACCGACGCGAACGTCCGCCGCCAGTTGAGAATCCGAATCCGCGAAAGAGGTCTTCGAAAATATCGCCGAAGTCCGACGTGTAATCGTGGAATCCGCCCGCGCCGCCCAGCCCCGCTTTGCCGAAGCGATCGTAGCGCGCGCGCTTGTCCGCATCAGAAAGCACGCCATACGCCTCGTTGATCTCTTTGAACTTCTCCTCGGCGTGATCTTCCTTATTCACATCGGGATGATACTGACGAGCGAGTTTACGGAACGCGCCTTTGATCTCATCGTCGCTCGCGTTCCGTCCCACGCCCAGAGTTTCGTAATAATCGTTGCTCATAAATCAAGAGGATTAGAGAATTAGATGACTAGAGAATTCTCTAATCCTCTAATTCTCGTCCTTCCTTATTCTTTCACTTCCCCTTCAACCACATCAGGGTTTTCATTATTTTCACTGGATGAAGAACCCGCTTCTCCCCCACCCGCGGCTGGATTCTCGTAGACGCTTGCTCCAATCTTTTGAATCACTTGCCCTAGCGCGTCTGTGGCGGACTTGATCGCCGACACATCTTCGCCTTCTGCGGCTTTCTTCACTGTTGCGACATTCGTCTCGATCTCAGTTTTTATTTCGGCGGGAACTTTCTCACCGAACTCGCGCAATGCCTTCTCCGCCGCATAGACGGTGTTATCGGCATGATTGCGCGCTTCAATCAAGTCTTTGCGTTTGCGATCTTCTTCGGCGTGAGATTCCGCGTCTTTCTTCATCTGCTCAACTTCCGCGTCCGACAAGCCCGACGAAGCCGTGATCGTGATATGTTGCGAGCGTCCCGTCGCCTTATCCTGCGCGCTGACTTTGAGGATGCCGTTCGCGTCCACGTCAAATGTCACTTCAATTTGCGGAACGCCGCGCGGCGCGGGAGGAATCCCATCGAGGATGAACTTGCCCAGCGACTTGTTATCCGCCGCCATCGGGCGCTCGCCTTGCAGAACATGAATCTCCACTTGAGTTTGACTATCGGTCGCAGTGGAAAACACTTGACTCTTGCGAGTAGGAATCGTCGTGTTGCGTTCAATTTGAGTTGTGGCGACCCCGCCCAACGTCTCGATGGCGAGCGAAAGCGGAGCGACATCCAGCAACAAAATATCTTTGACCTCGCCGCCCAGCACGCCTGCTTGAATCGCCGCGCCGACAGCAACCACTTCATCGGGATTCACTCCCTTGTGAGGCTCCTTGCCAAAGAATGCGCGGACGCGCTCTTGCACGGCGGGCATACGCGTCATGCCGCCGACCATCACCACCTCGTTGACCTGACTCGCTTGCAATCCCGCGTCAGACAAGGCTTGTTTGAGCGGGGCAATCGTGCGATCAACGAGATCGGCTGTCAGTTGTTCGAGTTTGGCGCGTGTAAGGGTCATCACCAAATGTTTCGGTCCAGTCGCGTCGGCGGTCAGATACGGCAAGTTAATTTCCGTTTGCATCGTGGTTGAAAGTTCGATCTTCGCTTTTTCAGAGGCTTCTTTCAATCTCTGCAACGCCTGACGGTCATTGTGCAAGTCAATGCCGCTGTCTTTCTTGAACTGTTCGATGAGATGATCCATGATGCGGAGGTCGAAATCGTCGCCGCCGAGGAAGGTGTCGCCGCTCGTCGCGCGGACTTGGAATACGCCGTCGCCCACGTCGAGGATCGAAATGTCGAACGTGCCGCCGCCGAGATCGTACACGGCGATAATTTCATTCTTCTTTTTGTCGAGTCCATACGCCAGCGACGAAGCCGTCGGCTCGTTGATGATGCGAAGCACTTCGAGACCCGCGATCTTGCCCGCGTCTTTGGTCGCGTTGCGTTGCGCGTCGTTGAAATACGCAGGGACAGTGATGACCGCTTGCGTGATCGTCTCGCCGAGATACGCTTCCGCATCGCGTTTGATCTTGCCGAGGATCATCGCCGACACTTCGGGAGCCGAATACTCTTTTTCACCGAGTTGCACGCGCACGTCGCCGTTGTCCGCGCCGTTCACCGCGTACGGCACGCGCTTCCTCGTGCGTTCCACTTCGGGGTCGTCAGCTTTGCGTCCCATAAAACGCTTCACTGAAAAGATCGTGTTCTGCGGATTCGTGATCGCCTGATTCCGCGCCACGCGCCCCACCAGCCGTTCGCCGTTTTTGTTCACCGCCACAACCGACGGGACGAGTCGCTCGCCCTCCGCAGAGGGAATCACCACAGGCTCGCCGCCCTGCATCACCGCCGCGACGGAGTTGGTCGTTCCCAAGTCAATACCGATAATTTTTGCCATGAAATAATTTCTCCTTTGATTTCATTACCCGTCATTGCGAGGAGGCGTAGCCGACGAAGCAATCTCCAACAGGTTGACGGAGATTGCTTCGGGCGGACGAACACCGCCCTCGCAATGACGGAATGTTTTTTATTGCGCCACCCGCACCAACGCGGGACGTATCACGCGCTCGCCAAGCATATATCCATTTTGCACCACTTCGATCACGTGGTGACTCTCCACTTCATCGTTCGGTTCATGCGAGATCGCCTCGTGGAATTTCGGGTCGAACTCCAATCCCTTCGCTTCGATGCGTTTCACGCCTTCCACATCCAGGATGTTCTGCAGTTTACGCGCGATCAATTCGATTCCGCTCGCCCACGCGTCATCTGCAGGACGGTTTTGCAACGCGCGTTCAAGATCGTCGAGAACGGGCAACATTTTTTTGACGATGTCGCTTTTCATCGAGACATACATCAACTCATTGTCGCGTTCGACACGTTTTCTATAATTTTGGAAATCTGCCTGAGCGCGCTGCCAACCCTCGACGCTTTCTGCGAGTTTATTTTCCGCATCTTCGAGTTGTCGTTGCAACGCGTCGACATCCACTTGCGGCTGATTCTCCGCTTCGGGCTGGTCTGCCGCTTCGATCTTGATCTCGTGTGTTTCGTTCTTGTGGTTCTTCTTATTCGTCATGCTTTCACTCTCTTTACGTTAGACTCCGGAGCGCGGACTTGAGTCCGCCTAATAGCGGACTCAAGTCCGCGCTCCGTTTAGATAGACTCTTATTCACCAGCAATGGTGTCATTCACCAGATCGCTCAACAAACCTGCGACGTACCGCACGGTGGGGATCGTTTTTGTATATGGCATACGCATGGGACCCAATACACCTAAAGTTCCCGTCGCCATGCCAGGGACTCCGTACCGCGCGATCACCATCGAACACTGACGGAGTTCTTCCCACTCGCCCTCGCCGCCGATCAGCACTTGCAAGCCGCCGATGTTGGTGTTGGTTGTCGAGCGCGCGAGCAGGTCGCGTAATGTGGATCGTTCCTCAAAAATTTTAAACGCGCGCCGCGCTTCATCCGATTCGGCGAACTCAGGTTCGGATAATACGTTGGTCAAGCCGTCTGTGTAAATTTCGCCTGAGCTGCTTTCGGATGTGCGGCGAACATCTTGCAGGATGAGTGTGAGGATATCCTGGTCGAGCGGGTCGGAAGACGTTGAAAGGCCGGAAATTTTGTCCACGGCGAGACCAGCCAAAAGGGCGTTAAGACGCGTAGCGGTCTGGCTGAGTCGCTCCTGAGTCACGGGCTCCGCCAGAGTCAGGATCTGCTGACTCACTTCCCCTCCCACGAACACAAGCACCATCAACACTTGGCGTCCTTGCGTGGAAATTAATTCGACGTGCTTGAAGCGCGATTGCTCGGCATGCGGCGCGGTGATGACCGAAACTCCCTGCGATTGATGCGCGAGGATCGAGGCGGCGAGCGTCATCCATTGATCCATGTCGGCGCGCGATTGGTGGAATTGATGCGAGATGGTGTGTTGCACTGCCGCGGGCAACTCGGCGTTCGGCATCATCTGGCTGACGAAGTAGCGATAGCCCTCTTCAGTCGGCACGCGCCCCGCGGAGGTGTGAGGCTGGCGCAGGTAGCCCATCTCGGTGAGCGCCGCCATCTCGTTGCGGATCGTGGCGGGAGAAAGATCGAGATGAAATTTCTCGACCAGCTTTTGCGAACTGGCTGGCTTTGCCGACTCAATGTGGTCGCGGATTATTAATAGAAGCAACGTCTTCTGGCGTTCGGTGAGTTCGATCATGGCTTTACACAATTAGCACTCTCGGTTCGAGAGTGCTACTCTTGTTGCAATAATGATAAACGAGGCAAAAAGGGAAGTCAATAAGAAGTGTATAAGAAAATGCCTGCCAATTGGAAAGGCAGGCATTCGTTGTGGTATTCAACGCGAAAGATCATTGACCGGCAGCCGGTCGCCATGTTGGATCGAAATCCACTTCGGGATCATCGGTAAGACGCGTACGGTTGCTGCCGCTAACTGTGGAAAAATAAATATCACGGTTACCATCGCCATTCGAACTTTCAAAGATGATCCATAACCCATCCGGCGAAAATTCCACATCCTCGATCGGTGTTGGCAAAATCAGTTTGGTCGGGGCCAGGGTATCATGCCCTGCAAACGGAATGCTCATCAACCACGGGCGTGTCGGGGCAAGGTTCCGCTGGTTAAAAAAGATGGTCGAACCATCCAACGACCAGAACGGCAGGTAATCCCACAATTGCTGTCCACTGCGCACCAACTGAGCCTTATCCTCGCCGTTGGCTGACATTGCCCAGACCTGATACGCGTTCAGCCGCTTGACCGTGTAGACAATCATCCTGCCATCGTGAGACCACGAGGGTTGCGAACTTGCAATATCGCCATCCGTTGTGGTGAGGCGGGTTATTTTGCCGGTGGCTAGCTCTAGTGTATAAATTTCGTTTTGCCCGTCGCGGTTGGAGGTGAAGGCGATACGCGTCCCATCAGGCGACCAGGCTGGGTCAAAGTCTGCGCCGAGGGCTTCGGTGAGGGGCGTCACTCCGCTTCCATCGGCATTCATTAGATATATGCCCGCGTCGGAATACAGGTTTTCATATACTTCACCACGCGCGCGACATGGGGAAATGAACACCAGCTGTGATCCATCCGGCGACCACGATGGCTGACATGCCCCTTGTTCAAGATTTGTGAGTTGGATGGGGTCTGAGCTATCGGTATTAATGATAAAGATTTGTGGAATCCCCAACCGAGCAGATGCGAATGCGACCTGCCCGATCGTTCCGCCAATTTGGGTTGGCGCCCCAAGCGACAAAGGATCAACCGTGGGGGCGCTGGTCGGTTTCAGTGTTGCAGTTGCGAGTTTTGTGGGCGTATGTGTGAACGTGGGTTGAACTGTTGCTGTGGCTTCCACAACAGGCTGTGTAGCGGTAGATGTTGCTGTAAGTGTGGGAACGATTGTTTGAGGCGATGGCGAAAACAAAAATGGAATCTGAAGCGACTCCAATGCGTCTAACCACATGGGCGGGATGAACTGCGGCGCAAAACGCACCGCGCCCACGATCACTGCCGCGCTGATCAACAACAGCCACAATATAGTGGTAACTAACTTGCGGAAAAATCCCTTCTTTTTCCGCTTCGGAGGTTTGAAGATCGGACCGTCCTCTTCGGGCGCAAGCAGTCCGCTGGATGGACTCATTCCCGGCGGTGTGGATGCGCGTTCGATCGCGCCCATCTCATACGGTTCGGCCTTGTTTTCTGCCGGAGCCGGCTGGATTACGTAATCTCCCGGCAAGCGTTGAGTCTTGCCTTTGGAACCCAACAGGGAATTCTTGAATTCTTCCGCGTTTTGAAACCGTTCAGCCGGGTCGATGCCCATAGCGCGTTCGATGGCAGAGGCAAGCCGGCGCGACACCTTGCTATTGCGTTTACGCAACGGCGTAAGTTGCGTGTTATCCATCGCGCGGGCAAGACCGTCTTCCGGGATGATGCCGCTGAGCGCCGCATATAACGTAGCGCCGAGCGAATAAATATCGGTGCGCGGATCGGTGCGGGCTGTGCCGTATTGCTCCGGAGGAGAATAGCCCGGCGTCATCGCGCGCGCGCCGGTGGTGGTTGCCTGACTGCCATGCAACACTTTTGCCAAGCCAAAATCTACGAGAAAGACATGTCCATCCGGGGTAATCTTGACATTGCCCGGTTTCAAATCGCGGTGCAAAATAGGAGGCTTGCGCGTGTGTAAATATTGGAGCGCGTCGCACATCGCCGCGCCGAGCAGGACGGCTTCATCTTCTGTGATGTTGCCCTGTCGCTCCATGCGTTGGCGCAGGTCTTCCCCTTCAATGTAATCCATCACCAGGTATTGCCCCTGATCGCCAATGACGAAATGATCGGTCACGCGCGGAAGATTCGGATGGCGAAGATTCGCAAGGATCACCGCCTCGAGCCGGAATTGCCGCGCGTACTCGTCGGTGGTAAACAAATTCTCCTTGACGGCAACATCCACGCCAAGGTTTTCATCCACCGCCCGGTAGACGGAACCCATGCCGCCTTGCCCAAGAATTTCCACGATGCGGTATCGTTTATGAAGTAGCGCGCCTCGCTCAAGTGTCATCGAAAACGTTATGCTCCCAGATAATAGGACTAGATTTGGGATTATATCAACAGCCTTCCCCTATATCTTCGGGTCTGCCAATTTGAAACGAAAAAACAACTCCGGCGCCCCGGCGGAGATCCAAAAGCCGACAAGCGTATAACGAAAATATCGCAAGACCAACGCAATGAAACTTTCGCCGTCCGGCAACACCGCGCCCAACCCGCGCCACAGGATGAACACCCCGATCAAGCCGATGAAGAATCTCAGCGCCCGCTTCACGCCCGGACCGTTTGCCTGATACCCGCCCCGCGACAGGATCCAAGCCAGGCCGGCGAAAAGACCGAAGAACGTCCCCGCGGAGGTGACGATCGTCTCGAGGGAAGCCGGAGCAGGCAACTCGTCGGAAGCGCGAAGCGCATTGACGCGGAATTCCTCCGGGAATATGTAACCGTCCAAATGCGCCGCGCTGAGGTATCCAAGCGCGATCATTAACAAAGAAACTGCGAAAGCCAGCGACATTTGAGTTGTGACCGGTTTTGTTTTCAACCACGCCGCCACCGAATCCCAAAACCGCAGAATACACCACAACACTGCCGCGCCCAGCGCCCAGCCCGCCAGCACATCATGAACAAAATGGACGCCGAGGTAGAGGCGCGAGAAACCGATGAGGAACACGAGCGCGATCGCCAGAATCCATGCACTGCGCTTTCCGATCCATGCGGCGATCGTGCCCCACACTGCCACCGCATTCTCGGCATGTCCGGAGGGAACCCCAAACGAGGTTTCAGCCGTCAGCCCTTGCACCTCCGCGCTCACCCAATAGGGACGCGGACCGGCAAACCACAACTTAAAGTAGAAATTCAAGCTCACGTTGGCGATCAACGCAAACGCGACGCGCATGCCCAGCCCGGCGTCTACGCTCCAATAAATGAACGGTAGAACGAGGAAGAAAAAATCCTGCGAACCGAGAAACGTAAAAAACTGCATGGGCGCTTCGAGCCAGCCGCCCAGCGCTTGAATGGCAAGTATCCAATCGATCCCGTTTTGAATCAAAGAACCCATCTCTTCCTCCTCATTGGCATTTTAAGCGCGACACCGTTCACGTTGCGCGATTTGCAAGATGAATCTTGCAGTACTTTCTTTCAAGCAAACCTGATAGAAATACCCCTCTCCAGTATTTGACGTGTAACCTCCATGTATTGTACACTACCCCCCGATGAAAAAATCGCCCGAAGCCCCTCTCTCACGCTGGTGGGATTGGACATCCGTCATTCTGCTAATCATCCTTTTGCAAATTGCCGCATCGCGCCTCATCGCCACCGAATGGACAGAGGATCTGGGCTTGATTCGCGGCTTCACCTGGATAGGCTCCATCATCGGGCTTGCGTTGGGCTATAGCACATTCCGCCGCCGCGCAGCGCGTTGGCTGTCCTTCTTCTATATGCTCCTTCTGCTTCCACTACTGTGGACCTCCCTCATCGAGGGACCTGTGAAGGTGGAGGAAAAACTGCTCAGCGTCGGCGGCAGGTTGCTTTTTTCGATCTCGGAATTTGTCGCGCGCCGCCCCGTCGAAGACCCGTTGTTCTTTATCGCCATTATGTCGGTTATGTTCTGGGTGTTGAGCGCCTCGGCGGGTTATGCTCTTACGCGCCACCAGAACTTTTTGCTTGCCGCCCTGCCATCTTTTCTCGGGGTTCTCATTATCCAAAGTTATGATAACGCGATCGCGAGCCGCTTGTTACTGATCGGCTTTTTCATTCTGTTCGCGCTTCTGCTCCTGGGAAGGCTGAACTTCTTAAACCAGCAATCACAATGGAAACAAACGCGGGTGTTCCTCTCGCCTGAAAACAGCATCGACCTGACCGGCGGCATGGCGATCATGGCAAGTCTCATCCTCCTCACGGCATGGCTGACCCCCTCCTCCATCCTGCGCATCGAAGCCGCGCGCCGCGCCTGGAACCGCGTTTCAGAACCCTGGAAAAATTTTACCGAACGGTTCGAGAATGCCGTCAGTGCATTGGAATCTCCGAGCGGCGGCAGACCCGGCGAATTCTTCGGCACCGAGCTTGAACTAGGCATGGGCTTTCCGCTTTCCGATGTTTTAATGTTCAAAGTGGAAGTACCCGAACTCCCCTTCGACAAAAAACCGCCGCGCTATTACTGGCGCGGGCGCGCATACGATTATTTTTCAAACGACCAGTGGTACACCACCGGCACAACGCGGGAAGAATATTCCCCCACCAACCCACTCCCCGGGATCGACAATACAAACGCGGTGACGTTTAACTTCAACACCGGCGAACAACGGATTTCGTTGTTGTATTCCCCTTCGCAACCCGTCTGGGTTAGCCGTCCCGGCTCCATGCTCACCGCGCCCGGTGGAGACCAATTGGATATCGTTTCATGGAACGCAACCCCCAGTATCCTGCCGGGCGAAACCTACCAGGTGGAAGCCGTGCTGAACAACCCCACCATCGAGGCTCTGCGCGCGGCGGGAACAGGCTACCCAAAATGGGTGACCGACAAATACCTCCAACTCCCGGATGATTTCTCACCGCTCATCAGCGCCCTCGCCTTCGAAATCACCGCAAACGCCGAAACCCCCTACGACAAAGCCTTTGCCATCACGCAATACCTGCGAACGAACATCGAATACTCGCCCACCATCCCCTCCGCGCCGCGTGGCGTAGACAAACTCGAATGGATTCTTTTTGAGCACAAGCAAGCCTATTGCGTATATTACGCCTCGTCAGAAATTCTTATGCTTCGCACTCTGGGTATCCCCGCCCGCATGGCGGTCGGCTTCTCACAGGGAACCGGCGTCGCGTCCGGAGAGGGATTCGCCGGCGAAGTGGAGGAGATCGAGGTCAACACCTTCAGCGTCCGCAAAGAGAACGCGCACGCCTGGCCCGAGGTCTACTTCCCCGGTATCGGCTGGGTGGAGTTTGAACCCACCGGCAACCAAGCCCCGTTAGACCGCCCGCTTGCGCCGCGCGAGAACGATTCGCCGGCAGGCTTGCTCAACCCCGGCGCGCTGATCGGCGAGGAACAACTCCCTGAGGAACCTATCGATCCGAGATTGGAAGATGAACTTGTGGAGGCTGGGACAACACAACCCGCCTCGCTTCTTCCGACCTTATATCTGTTCCTCACCCTGATCGGTATCGCCGTTGCGGCGTTTCTCCTCAACCGTCGATATTCACTTTCCGATCGTTTGCCCTCCGCCGTGCGCGCCACCATCGAACGGAGCGGCATCGAAACCCCGCATTGGATCCTCAACTGGGAACGCTGGGCGCAACTCTCTCCCATCGAAAAATCATTCGAAAGCGTCAACTTCGGTTTGCGACAAATGAGTGCGCCGGCGCAGGTAGACGCCACGCCCATCGAACGCGCCGATAAACTTATAAAGATCCTCCCCGATGCCGCCCCGCCCATCAAAATACTTCTGGACGAACACCAAACATCCCTTTATACTTCCAGAACAGCAGACCCCGTGGAAGCGCGGCGCGCGGCATTTGCGTTGCGTTCACAGATACTCCTTGCCCGCATCCGTCATTTTTGGACGGGCAAATATTCACCCAGAACCTAGGCTACCTTCAGAGGACACTTCATGGCGACGATCACGGCAAAGGCGAAAGCCATCACGATCAACGACCAGGTGATCGCAATCACCAAGCAAGCAGAGAAGATTCGCGCCTCGATCGACACCGGTACCTCCCCCAAAACGCTTGAAGAATTAAAAACACTCGAAACCTCGCTCCAGCGTATCAGCGAGGCGCTCGTACCATTCGAACAGCGGTTCAGCCACCTGCAAGCGCTCGCGGGGATCGGGCAGGTGGTTAACTCCACGCTTGATATCGACGAAGTGCTCCAAGCCGTCATGGACACCATCGTCCGCCTCACCGAAGCCGAACGCGGATTTCTCATGCTGCGCGACGAACGCGGCGAGATGGTCATCCGCATCGCGCGCAACTGGGAGCAGGAGTCCATCAACCAGAGCGAATCGTCCATCAGCCGCACCATCGTGCAAAAAGTGATCGATGCGGGCGAGGCGATACTCACCACCAACGCGCTAGAAGACAAACGCTTCAGCGGAACGGAAAGCGTGATCGCCTTCAACCTGCGCTCCATTTTGTGCGTGCCGCTGATGGTGAAGACCGAACTGACCGGCGTGATCTACACCGACAACCGCATCCGCACGGGGATATTTTCCGAAGCAGATCGCGACCTTTTAATTGCGTTCGCAAACCAAGCCGCCGTCGCCATTGAGAATGCGCGGCTGTTCTCGTCGCTCAAACGCACGCTCGCCGAAGTGACCGAACTCAAGAACCTCATGGACGACGTCTTCGCGTCCATCGTTTCAGGCGTGTTGACTGCCGACGTGCAGGACCAGATCACCCTGTGTAATCGAGCCGCCGCGTCCATTTTGGGACAAGCATCCGCCGAGATCGTCGGCAGGAAGATCGATGAGGTTGTCCCCACTTTTGCGAGCAATATCATCCCGCATCTTGAATCGGTGCGAAAAAGCGACAAGCCGGTGATCGGGCTCGAACTCAGCCAATCGCGCGCCGAAGGCGGCAACATTGACTGGCGTTTGAATCTCTCGCCGCTGAAAGACGCGGGGCAAAAAACGCAAGGCGTGGCGATCGTGCTGGACGATTTGACCGAGCGCAAAAAACTCGAAGCGCAGCGCGGATTACTCCAACGCATGGTGTCGCCCGCCGTGCTCGACCAGATCGACCCGAACAGTTTGCAAGTGGGCGGCAAGAAAGTTTTTATCACCGTGTTGTTCGCGGACGTGCGCGGCTTCACCTCGTACAGCGAAAAACATTCGCCAGAGGAACTTGTCGCTGTCTTGAATCAATATCTCGCCGCCGCCGCCGATGCCGTGCTGGCGCAGGAAGGCACCGTGGATAAATTCCTCGGCGACGCTGTGATGGCTTGGTATAACGCGCCGATCCTGCAACCCGACCACACATTGCGCGCGGTGAAGTCTGCGCTGGCGATCCGCGAGGCGATTGCAAGATTACATTCTGAGTTACCGAAAGAAGCGCATCTCGATTTTGGCGTGGGCATTCACTACGGCGAAGCGGTCCTCGGCTGGATCGGCACCGAAAAGCGACTCGAGTTCACGTCGCTGGGCGACAGCGTGAACACGACCAAACGAATTCAGGAAAACGCGGCGAAGAATCAGATCCTCATCAGTAAAGAGGCATACGAGCGCGTGAAAGACGACGTGCAGGCAAATCCCTTCGCGCCGCTGACGGTGAAGGGCAAGGCTCAACCGTTGGAGGTGTTTGAGGTGATGGGATTAAAATAATTTACGAATGACGATTTTGGATTTACGATTAGAAATTGATGGTGGTCGAGTAGCGAGCGGGGTTTGCGAGCGTATCGAGACCAGAGACTGGAGATTAGAGATTGGGGATTGATCTCACAAAACTTATCAATTGTTCCAGCCCTTTTTCAATTGGTTTGGTGTTGATAAATTCATTCACCGTATGCGCCCCGCCGCCAGAAGTAATTCCCAGCACGAGCGCGGGATGGCCTTTGCTAAACGGGATATTCGCATCCGTTGAACCCGATGTAAGCGCTGGCTCAAGTCCCTGTTCGCGGATACATTCCTGCGCAAGTTGAATGAGCGGATGATCTTTGGAGATTTCACCGGCAGGACGCGCCCCGATCACCTCCGCTTCAAACGCGACGTCAGCCTGACTCGCCTCCCCGATCTTTTTCTCCACCTTCGAGATCAACTCCGCCAGCGACTCCTGTTCCTCCGAGCGCAAATCCAACTCCAGCGAAGCCTCCGACGCGATCACATTGATCGAGGTTCCGCCAGAAATTTTCCCCACGTTCATCGTCGTGCGCGGAGTTTCGGGCAACTTCAACGAAGTCAGTTCGACGACAAGTTTCGACAATTCATGTATCGCGGACGGCTTGCCATAATCGGACCATGAATGTCCGCCCGCTGTCTTCGCTGTGATGCGATAGCGCTTCACGCCCGTGCCGCGATGATACACGCTCCCCAACGCCATCCCCTCGAGAACGAGATAGCCTGTCACCTCCGCGCCGAAACGATCCACGACCGCTTTCATCCCGCGCAAATCGCCAAGTCCCTCCTCGCCCACATTTGCGACGAACCAGATGTCCCGACTCCCCTCTCCTTTCAGGAGAGGGGCTGGGGGTGAGGTCCGCAACCCCCACAACAAACCAAACAACGCGGCGACGCCGAGCGAGTTATCCCCAATGCCGGGACCGAACACTTTATCTCCCTCGCGCCGAACTTGCAAATCTGTCTCACCTGGGAACACCGTATCCAAATGCGCCGACACGATCAACGGCTTGACCTGCGACCTTCGACCTACAACCTGAAACCGCCCCATCACATTCCCCACCTCATCAACCGACACATCGCTCAACCCCTCCTTCTCGAACAACCCGCGCACAAACTCCGCCCGCCTCCCCTCCCCAAACGTCGGCGCGGGGATTTGTTGGATTTGAATCGCAAACTCGATCACGCGCTCAGCCAGTCTCAAGTCTCAGTCTCCAATCTCCAGTCTCCAATCTCAATTCTCTAATTCTCTAATTCTCTGGTTCTCTGGTTCTCTGGTCTCGATACGCTCGCAACCACCGCTCGCTACTCGACCACCAATTACCATTTACCAATTACTCATACCTCCCTCGTCAACCCCTTCACCACATTCAATCTCGCCTCCGCCAGCCCGGGCAACACATCCAGCGGATAAAACGCGCCACTCCCCTCCAACTTCAGCGAGGCGGAAACACTCCCATAAAACACGCCTTCAAGAGGGTCGTAATTTTTGCAATAGCCGGCAAGAAAGCCGCCATTGAACACATGACCCGCGCCGGTAAGGTCTGCAAGCCTAGACGGGTAGGCGGGGATCTCGTATCTTTTCTTTACGCCAGCCGCATATAACAACTGTCCCTGCGCGCCGCATTTGATCGCCACATACTCGCATCCATAGAGCGAGACGGCTTCCGCCATCTCCCACAGATCGTGCGTCTCGCCCCAGAAAAGACCGCGCAACTCATCTTGTGAAATCAGAAGCGCTGTTACCCCGCTTAAAAACACCGGCAGGGTACGCTTCGCTTTGGGCTTCATATCCACAGATGATGGGGCAAGAAGAATCGTGTGGGTATTCCCACGTTTGAGACCGGCGATCAACTGATTCTGGGTGGAAAGGTCCATCGGACAAATCAGCGCCGCGCGCGCCGACAAATATTCTTCGGGAATATCCGTCACCACAAGGCGGCTAGCCTCCTGCCCTGCGCGTTCCTCCAGAGGCTGGTATCCAAATAAAGATTTTGGAACGGTCAACTCACGCCGTGCGAATTGCGTAACCGGGTTGGCTGGGTTGGGTTCGAACGATTCGCTATACGAGAGGAATTCGCGCACATCGAGATTCTGCGGAAGGATCTTCACCCCTGCGGTATCGAATCCGCGCCCCCTGACATCATTCAACCATGCGCGCGGATAATCATCCCCGACGCGTCCCACCAAGCCTACATCTGATTCATCCACCCAAACTCTCGCCCCTGCCCCCGCATACAACAGACTTCCGCCCGGCACATCCAACCGCGGCGAGCCGCTGGGAGGGAGTAAAAATTCGCGCGTCAGATTTCCAAATACAAGATAGTGAGGAGACATGGCGCGATAATTATAAAGGGCATCAACCCCATTTTATTCGGCGAACGGTTTTGCCTTGACCGAATCTCCCGACAGTTGAATCGGCAATAGGAAGGTGAACGTACTCCCCTTCCCCACCTCGCTCTCCACCCAGATGCGTCCGCCATGCAGTTCAACCATTGCCTTTGCCACAGCAAGCCCAAGACCCATCCCTGTGTGCCGGCGCGTGAGATGGGTTTCCACCTGAAAGAAGCGTTCGAACACGCGCGGCAGATCACGCGCAGGGATGCCGATGCCACTATCCGTCACTGAGACTTTCAGGTACCCCGACTCTTCGCCGGCTTTGACGCTCACCACCCCGCCAGGGTCGGTGAATTGCAATGCATTCTTCACCAGATTGCTCAATGCAATGTTGATCTTGACCCCGTCGGCATCTATGTACAACGGATCACTGCCAGTCTCGGTTTGCAATGTAATGTTCCGCGATTTTGCCTCATCCTGAAAGGTGAGCGCAACATCTTCCACGATACGCGTCATCGAAACCTGGTTGCTGCGCACACGCGAGGATCCCTTCCGATAATTATCCACATCTGCCAGATTTTCGACGATCTCCTTCAGTTTCGTTGTGTTGCGGATGATGGTATCGAGTTGTTCGCCGTGCTTCTCGCCGATCAGTTCGCGCAAAAACGTTGCGTGACCCAGAATCAAGCCAAGGGGAGTGCGAAGTTCGTGAGAAGTGATCGCAATGAAATCTGACTTGAGGCGTTCGAGTTCCGCCAGTTCGATGCGCGCCCGCTTGACATCCTGCATCAGGGTAAAGTTCCGCATCGCCTGCGCGGCAAGCGCGCCCAATGTGCCCAGGATCGCCAAATCCTCCTCAGTAAAATGCGCGCCATCTTTTTTGTTGATGGCTTCCATCACGCCGATCACTTCGCCGCGCACCACAAGCGGAACCGCCGCCAGTGAGCGGGTATCGTATTGCGAGACGCGGTCCGGCACTTTGAAATGCCGCTGATCGATTCTCGTATCCTGTATAATCAGCGGCTGGGCATGACGGAACACCCAACCTGCGGCGCTGCCGTCGATCGGCACGCCAACCGGGCGGAGCAAATCACGATGGATCCATTGCATAGAGAGGAAGCGCAATTCCTTCGCTTCCTTGTCGTATTCAAGGATCGAAGCGAACGCGCTGTCGGTCATCTCGCTGGCTTCGGTGATCACGGTTTGTAGGAATGATTCAATATCGGGCGCCGTTGTCAAACCCCGCACCACTTCAAGCAGGCGTTCCAAATGATCTAACCGCTCGTTGGTCATCATCGCCTTGGATTATACAACACAGGCATCGTACCAACCAATCAAATTCATTGAAATCAACACAAGGAGACCCCATCAATGGCGCAAAAAAAAATACGCGTGGCGATCATCGGCGTGGGCAACTGCGCCTCCTCTCTCGTGCAGGGAGTGCAATTTTACAAGAGCGCCAAAAAGGACGACATCATCCCCGGCATCATGCACACCCAACTTGCCGATTACCACGTGAAAGATATTGAGTTCACCCTTGGCATTGACGTGAACGTGACGAAAGTCGGCAAGGACCTATCTGAAGCCATCTTCGCCGAACCCAACAATACCTATAAATTTGCCGATGTTCCCAAACTGAACGCCCCCGTTGTGCGCGGCATGACCCACGACGGGTTGGGCAAATACCTGAGCGGCATGATCCAAAAAGCGCCGGGCTCCACCGCCAATATCGCCAAACTCCTGCGCGACACGAAAACGGATGTGGTCATCAACTTCCTGCCGGTGGGTTCGGAGATGGCGACAAAATGGTATGTCGAACAAGTCCTCGAAGCGGGATGCGCGTTCGTCAACGGGATTCCTGTTTTCATCGCATCTTCCGAATATTGGAGCAAACGATTCGCGGACGCGGGCCTCCCGATCCTCGGCGACGATGTCAAGAGTCAAGTCGGCGCGACGATCCTGCATCGTCAACTCGCCACGCTCTTCGTGGATCGCGGCGTGAAGATTGACCGCACGTATCAACTCAACTTCGGCGGCAATACCGATTTCCTCAACATGCTCGAACGCGAACGACTCGAAAGCAAAAAAATCTCGAAGACCAACGCGGTGACGAGCATGATTCCGTACAAGATGGACCCCAACAACGTGCATGTCGGTCCGAGCGATCACGTGCCGTGGCTCACCGACCGCAAGTGGGCATACATCCGCATGGAAGGCACCACCTTCGGCAACGTGCCGCTCAACGTGGAGGTCAAACTCGAAGTGTGGGACAGCCCCAACTCGGCAGGCGTGATGATCGACGCTATCCGCTGCGCAAAGCTCGCCCTCGACCGCGAACTTGCGGGTCCCATCATCGGACCGTCGTCCTATTTCTTCAAGACCCCTCCCAAACAATTCCGCGACGAGATCGCCAAACAAAAAGTGGATGATTTTATTTTGGGAAAAAGTGAAGAATAAAAACCTTGCGAAGGTTTAAAACCTTCGCAAGGTTTCATTTCAATATGACATCCCGCCTCTTCCTCCCCTTCAGCCTGCTCGCCCTCATCCTCAGCGCGTGCGCCCCTTCGACTCCCCCTCCCGCACAGGACATAAGCGCCGCGCTCACTCAGGCATTCGGCACTGCGTTCGCGCAACTCCAACCGACGCCGAGTCCGCTTCCTACGGGCACCCCAGTTCCCCCTCCGACCGCGATCCGCACACCGCCCGCGTTGCCATCTACATTTGTTGCGAGTCAATTGAATCCGTTAGACGTTCCGCATACATACATCCAAGACTCATGCGAATATCTGCTCAACAAGTGGAGTTCGACCAACGCCGCGCCCGGGACGATCGTGATGGTCGTCATGTTCCACGGCATCAACAGGGACTCGGTGGACAACCCCAACGATATCCTCGTGCCCGATTTCAAACGGATGATGAAAGACCTGAAGGATCAGGGCTTCGAAGCCATCAACATGACCCAGATGGCAGACTTCATGGATCGCAACGCGAAGATACCCGCGCGTTCTGTTCTGCTCATTGCAGATGACCGTCATCAAGGCGAATACTTCGACGATCATTTCCGTCCGTATTTCAATGAGTGGGGCTGGCAAGTAGTGAACGGCTGGATCAGTTTTGAAGACGGTCCGCGCGCGATCAGCATCGACGCAAATATTGCTCAGGAAAAAGAAGGCTGGGTGGATCATCAATCGCACGGCTACATTCACAACATCAATATGAGCGATTCATCCACCGATGAATTCATCCGCACCGAATTCGAGAAATCCATCGCGGATTTGCAAACCAATTTCAACAAAACACCCATCGGCATCATCTGGCCCGGCGGCAGTTTCGGAGTCCGCCCTGTGCAGTTCGCGCGCGAATACGGCTATCGCGTTGGCTTCACCATCAACCCGCGCGGACCTGTGATGTACAACTGGATTCCGCTTGCCGACCAGACCGACCCTGCGCGTCCCGCGTATCTTCCCGAAGGCTACGTCAATGACCCGCGCATGGTCATCCCGCGTTATTGGCCCTATCAAGTGTCAGCGAACATTGACACGGTCCGTCAGATCGGCAACGAAGCCGCCGCCTACGCGGAACAGAACAAAGCCGTCGAACTCGAATACTACGATATCGTCTGCGCGCCGACGTATGGGGCAATACCCTGACATGTCGTTGCGAGGGCGATGCTCTTTCGCCCGAAGCAATCTCCGTGATATGGTTGGAGATTGCTTCGTCGCGAAGAACAAAGGCGCTCCTCGCAATGACAGTTGATTTATATGAACTCCTCCTCATTCAACGCCTACAAAACCCGCTATCGTTCCGCGATCCGCCATGTGCTTGCCGACTCTGAAAAAGGTCGGCTCGACGAAGCGGGCTTCTCCGCGTATTCGCATCGCAGTCCGCTCATCAACTGGCTATTCTGGAAACGCCTGCATATTGCGATGAATCACATCGAAAGATCCGCGCCGTATGAAAACATTCTCGATTTCGGATGCGGAAGCGGCGTGATGCTCCCTTTTCTTGCGGAGCAAGGCAAGCACGTCACCGCGCTCGATATTGACTTGCATCCTCTCGAACAAGTGAGACAACACATCCCTCTCGCCGCGAACGTGCAAACGCTCGACGCGAATCAAACTCCCATCTCGAAACTTCCGCAAAAATCTTTCGATCTCATCAATGCACTCGACGTGCTCGAACATGTGGACGATCTTCCACAAACACTCGCGCAGTTGATGAATCTCCTCAAGCCGAACGGCCAACTCGTTGTATCGGGTCCGACTGAAAATTTTCTTTATCAGATCGGGCGCAAAATTGCGGGACCCGAATATTCGGGCGCATATCATGAACGCGGCATCGCCGAGATCAAACGCGAACTCAAACGTCTCGCGCGCGTGGAACACATTGCTACGCTGTATCAGCCCATTCCGCTGTTTGAGGTTTTTGCAGCGCGAGGTAGCGCGAGATAGTATCTCGCGCTACGAAACTCAATGCCGAGCGGCAACGCGAGATAACATCTCGCGCCACGAAATTCGGGGGGATGTATACTTAACCCATGGAGTACCAGCCATACATCCCAGGGACGAAGCCAGCGGATGCGGGTCCGCTTTCGCGATTCATTCCTCCACTGGAAGAGGGAACGATCTCCCGCTGGCTTCCGCTTCACGCGTCTATGGGAGGCTGGTTACTCGACCCCTTCGGATTCTCCCCTCGACTCGTGCTCGAAGCCGCGCGCGCGGGGTATCGCGTGCTTGTGACGGTGAACAATCCCATCACGCGCTTTCTGCTGGAGATCGCGGCGAATCCCCCAACCGAATCGGACTTCAACGCCGCGCTGGCTGAACTCGAAACCGCGAAAAAAGGCGACGAGCGACTCGGCGCGCATTTGCAAGCGTTATATCGAACGACGTGTGAAAAATGCAACGCCGAAATTCAAGCGGATTATTTTTTATGGCGCAAAGAAGCGGACGCGCCGTATGCTCGCGTATACACTTGTCCGCAGTGCAATGATTCAGGCGAGCGCGTCGTCACGCAACAAGATATTGACCGCGCGAAGCAAATCGCCGCTACGGATGGTCTGCACCGTTCACGTTCATTCGAGCGTGTGGCAAAACTCGACGACGATGACCGCGTCTACGCGGAGGAGGCGATTCAACATTACCTGCCGCGTCCGCTGTATTTTTTAACGACTGTCATCAATCGCATTGACGGGTTGAATCTCACGCCTGAACGCAAACGCGCCTTGAACGCGTTGATCCTCGTCGCGTGCGATGCGGGCAACACGCTGTGGGATCATCCGCCGACACGTCCGCGACCGAAACAACTCAATATTCCAAGTCAATTCCGCGAGCATAACTTGTGGAAAATGCTGGAGCGTGGATTAAGTCTCTGGACTGAAACAGGCTCACCCGTCGTTTTCGAAGCGTGGCCTAAAAAGATTCCAGAAAGTGGCGGTGTGTGCATCTATGAAGGTCGTCTCAAAGAGTTGGCGCATGAAGTCAAAAAAGAAATTCCGATCGCGGCGGTGATCGGTTCGTTGCCGCGTCCGAATCAAGCGTTTTGGACTCTCTCCGCGTTGTGGGCGGGTTGGCTGTGGGGGCGCGAGGCGGTGGAACCGTATAAGGTCGCGCTGCGTCGTAGGCGGTATGACTGGGCTTGGAACGCGACCGCTTTGCACGACGCGTTTTCGCATTTGTTCGAGTTGTTGCCGCTCGGCACGCCGTTCTTTGGATTCATGCCCGAGCCTGAGCCGCCGTTTCTCACGTCGGCGCTTACGGCGGCAGGCGCGGCAGGATTCGATTTGAAAAGCGTCGCATTGCGAACGGAACATGACCCGATTCAAATTTTATGGAATCGAGGCGAGCATTTGAAACGTGAAGCGAATGAACAAGATGTTGCGATTGCGCGCGAAGCGATTCATGCGCATCTCATCGAGCGCGGCGAACCTGCAAGTTATTTGCACGTCCATGCGGCGGGGTTGATCGCGTTGGCAGAGGCGCGCGCGTTGAAAAACAAAAATCAAGAATTCGATGAGGCGTTGCGAGCGACAAACGCGTTGATCCAATCGGCGTTGTCGGAGGATGAGCGGTTCGTCCATTATTCGTCGGGCGAGAGTGTGGAGACGGGATTGTGGAGCGCGACTCGCCCTTCGTCTACGCCGCCAACGAACGGCGGCTCCGCTCAGGACGAGTCGCTTGCAGACCGCGTGGAAGTTGCCATCGTCACGTTCTTGCAAAAGAATCCCGACAGCATTTATCTTGAGATCGAAGATGACTTGTATCCGCGCTTTGCGGGTTTGCTCACGCCATCGAAAGCGATGATCTACGCGGTGTTGGATTCATACGCACAGCGCGAAGGCGCATCGTTGAAGTTGCGCGCGGAGGATGTCGCGTCGGCGCGGCGGAATGAACGCGAGACGATCATCCCGATGCTTGAACTCGTCGGCAAACGCTTGGGATACTCAACAAGCCTCGCGGATAAAAATCACGTGTGGGAGGAAAACAATTCCTTTCAGTTTGCGTTTTATGTGCTTGCCTCCGCGCTCGTTGGGCGGGCAATCGCTGAAACGCCATATTCGCCCGAGCAAACGATCCTCGTCATCCCTGGCGGGCGCGCGTCGTTGATCGCGTACAAAGCGGGGCGCGATCCCGCGCTTGCTGAGCGCCTGAAAAATTATCGGCTGGTGAAATATCGCTTACTCCGCGCCATGCTTGAGGTCCCTGTATTGACGCGCGAGACGTTCGAGGAGCAGATCGTTAGCGATCCGCTTGAAAAATCCAAATCACAGATGATGATGTTCTAACTTCATGTCACTCTGAGGAAGCGCTAGCGACCGAAGAGTCTCGGCTCGGCGTGTCAGAGATTCTTCGCCGCTTCGCGGCTCAGAATGACATGTCAGGAATACTATGTACAAAAAAATTCTCCCCATCCTCTTAATTCTCCTCTCCTCCTGCGTGACCGTTTCATCGGAAAATGCGCCAACGGACGCGCCGATTCTTTTCGTGACGTCTACCCTGCCCCCCACCAAGCAGGGATTAACCGTGCCGACTCCGATTCCGCCCACCGCGACGGCGACTCTCGACCCTTCGGCTCCCACGCCAACGCCAAGTTGCCGCGACAGCGCGGCGTTCGTCGAAGATGTGACCATCCCCGACAACACGAATTTTGAGAAGAGCGAAGCGTTCACCAAAACGTGGAAATTGCAAAACTCGGGAACCTGCGATTGGAAAGGGTATACCGTTGTCTTCGCCTCAGGCGAACGGATGAGCGCGCCCGATTCGGTGACTGTGCCAGAGACCGCCGCAAAATCAGACGTGGAAATTTCCGTTGACCTCGTCGCGCCCTCCGTGGACGGTCAATATCTTGGTAGTTTCGAGTTGCGTAACGAAAAGGGACAGCTCGTGCCTATCGGGATCGAAAAAACGTTTTGGGTGAAGATCGTCGTTGGCGAATCGTCACTGCTGGTTGGCACGACGAATTGTTATTACACGACCAACGCCGAGTACGTCCAGCAATTGATTGACCTGATCAACCAAGCCCGCGCAGACGCGGGTCGCGCCGCGCTGACGGTCAATCCTCAACTCACCGCCGCCGCGCAAGGTCACAGCCTCGACATGGCGTGCAACGATTTCTTCAAACAGCGCGGCTCAGACGGATTGTGGACTGGCGATCGCCTGCAGAACGCGGGGTATGCGTCCACGTATTATGTTGAACTCATCGCTTTCGGCTTGCCAGGCGACGCGATGAACCAATGGAAACTCGATCCGCTTCAATGGGACAACGTCCTCAATTCGCGCGTCACCGAAATCGGAGTGGGGTATGCGTTTGTGAGAACGAGCAGTTTAGGAGGGTATTGGACGGTGGAAATGGGGAGACCGTGATTACTAAACCTGTTCCGTTTGCAACTCGACTTATTTTTCAAGCAATCTTTTCTTTGCGGCTTCAAACTCAGCATCAGTCAATACCTGTGCTTTGTGTAATTCTGCGAGTTTCTCCAGCTGTTCCGAAATAGCAGGAATCTGTTTTATAGATTGCGCGTTACCCTGAAGTCTATCAAGAAGAATGTCGTAAACATTTTTTCCGTCTTGCTCCTTGTAGAAGACAATCTGCATTGTTTCATCAGGAACAAACCGAATGTCAAGTTCAATAATTTTTTCCCCTGTGTGATCGTCTTGAGTTTCAAAGCGGTCAACGTTTGTCAGGTTGGTAAACGGAAATAGGCGTACTGCGCGAGATGTTAATTCTCTGTTGGTTAATGGCGTTGTTGGAGGAACCTTCAAGTATGAACTGTGAGAATGTCCAACATGATTGGAGTTAAGAACACTGATTTCTTGCCGTTTTTTCTTCGGGTCATAGGCTCTGACTTTTCCAAAAGTTGGATCCCCCGCCTTCGGTGAGGCTAAAGCGGCAACCAGGAGAACAGGAATAAGAACAGGCGCAAGTAAATCTACCAAAATATTCCCTCCTAAATCATTTTCATACTCGGCGTGGAATAAAACCCTTACTATCCTTTGCTGAGTCAGTATCAAATATCCAAAGGGATAGCGATCTATGCCCGAAGTGTTATTAAATTGAGCAATGTTCCCAACCCATAGAATATTCTCACCTTTGATAATTTCTTGTTCGACGATGTTAAAGTCAGATAAAAAGGGTAGAGAAACAGGAAACTTATCTTTGTATGAACTCATTAGAAGAGAAACAGTTTGCCAACTTTGGTCATTAAGTGTGATATTGATTTTTTCGGGTGAGCCAGATTGAAGACTCTTATTTATAGCGGATTGGATTATTTGTTGCGTTTGATTTCCCCATTTTTGCCAATCGTTTGAGCGTGTTGAACAATATTCTCCAATAGCATCACTAACTATTTTCCATTGCTGAATACTCAACGTCATAGCAGGTGATTGATTAGTGGTCATCTTCACATCCTTGCACTGAGCGCGACGATTATGGTTTATACAGCAAATTTGCCGTATAGCACCTTATATCATTCATATCGCATTATACAACCGCATTCCGAAAGGGCATAGCATGAATCCGCTTTGTTGCATCCGCAGTTTAACTGCGGATGCATCTAGGCAATTCACCTTCCCCACCTCGGTTGCCAATCTGAGATTGTGTTGTTCGTGAGGCGGGTTAGCCCCGTCCCATCGGGGTGAATGATGTAGATTTCGTTGTCCCCGTCGCGGAAGGAGGTGAAGGCGATCCAGTTTCCATGTATGAAAATAGATCACGATCACGAATTCTTCACTTCGCAGTTTTTCTCCGCTTTTCGATTTCGCTCACAATATCGTCAAGGGATTTATTTGCAAAGAGGATTTCCCGCTCTTGTGTGTAATTTCCGTAGCCTTGAGTAAATTGTTTTAAAAAGCGGACAGCATCCACCACGCCTAACTCTTTGTAGAGCAGGTGAATTGCTTGCTGATTAATCTCGATTAGCGGTTTCACATCAGTGATCATTTTTCAATCTCCTGAATCAAATCAACTGGATTCACTACTTTCACTGCCAAATCTTTGACCTTCTTTGCATTACGCAATAACCTATCATCGCAGGTGCAGAAATAATCAGCATTGCCCGATTCTGCCAAAGCAAGATGGAGTGCGTCAAGCGGTCTTATGCCAACCTGCTCAATTTCCGCTGCGCGAGATGTCTCTTTCTCTGCAACAACGAGAACATCCTTTGCCTTTGCCAAAACCGATAAGGTGTGTTCTTTTCTTACAGGCAAAGGGCTTTCTTCGCTTTCATAAAGCAACGCCTCTGACGAAAGTAATTCAGCCTGCCCAAGATCGCAAAAAGAAATAATGCCCAGAACGGCTTCCGACTCCAACACAATCCGTACTTGATTCGAGGTGTCAAGCGGTCTTTGAATGGCGCACAAATCAAGATAGATTTTCACGCTGATATTTTAACACTTTTTGACCCGCATCCAGCAGTTGAACTGCTGGATGAACACCTCAATTTCCCCACCTCGGCTGCCAATCGGAGATCGTGTTACTCGTGAGCCGCGTCAACCCCGTCCCGTCGGGGTGGATGATGTAAATTTCGTTATTACCGTCGCGGAAGGAGGTGAAGGCGATCCAGTTTCCATCAGGCGACCAGGAGGGACCGAGATTGTCTCCGCCGTTCGTGAGTTGGACGAGCCCTGTGCCGTCCACGTTGATGATGTAGATGTTGTGGTCGCCTGCGGGTCCGCGATAGAACGCGAGTTGAGTCCCATCGGGTGACCAGGTACTGCGTCCGCCCATGTTATTCAAGTCCGTCACTTGCTGGATGTTCGAGCCGTCGGCGTTCATCACGAACAGTTGACGCTGTCCACTGCGCGAGGAGGCAAACGCGATCATTGAACCGTCGGGCGACCAGGTTGGGTCAATGTCGTCGCGGTCGGTGAGCGGACGCGGGTTGTCGCCATCGGGCTTCATCACCCAGAGTCCGTCTCCGCTTTTGGCGAAGACGATCAAGTCTCCGCTGGGGGAAAGCTCGGGGGCGTAGAGACTGCCGATGTCGCGGGTGAGGCGTTGCAGTCCATCCCCATTGACGTTGATCGAGTAAATTTCAAATCCGCCGCTTCGTTTGGATGAAAAATAGATCGTCCCCCCGTCGGGTGAGAGCGAGGGATAGAACGCGGTCGCGGTGAAATCGGTGAGTTGTTCGCGCCCTGAACCGTCCGCGTTCATCAGGCAGATCTGGTCAATCTGTTTGACGTAGCACGCGAAAACAATTTTGCCCGTTGGGGGAGAGTCGTTGAAGATTGGGATGGAGGTGGGAGAAAGAGATTCGGTGGGAGGAGGCAGCGGCGTTAAGAATTGGAGAATTTGAGAATTGGGGGTTTGGGTTGGTGGAGCGAGTTGCGTAGATTCGGAGGACGGCGCGGGAAAGTTTTGAACGATGTACACAAACCATGCAACGATGCCGCACAGCACGAGGACGCCGCATCCCAAACCGACGAGGAGAGTCTTGTCGAAGATCGAAGTTAATTTGTTTTGCGAATCCATCGTGCGATGGATTGTAATTGAAATCTGGCATGTCACTTTGAGGGACGCCTCGCGTTTCGAGGGTCTCTGTTTCGCGGGGCTAAAGCCACCTGCTCAGCACATGGAAGCCCTTCGGGCTGGCGTAACGAGTCCGCTTTGAGCGGACTTTCATGAACTGAGGCAGGGCTTCAGCCCGCCGAGAACGGCGATGAAAGCAAAAGAGCATCATCAGACTCTTTTCGCGACCGAGGGTCTCGGTCTGTCGTATCGGAGATGCTTCGTCGCTCCGCTCCTCAGCATGACATGGACGGTCATTATTTCAACAAATTTCTCATAACAGGCACGTAATCAGGAAAGATCTGATCTGTCGCGGGATTGTTCAAGCGTTTCTGCAAAACTTCGGAGAGCACATCGCGATAATCGGTCGTGACGGCGAGGTCGCCTGGTCCGATCATTTGACCATCCTCCAGCCCAGGCCATTCGCCGTGGACTTTGCCGCCGTCCACGTTGCCGCCCATCACCATCATCATGCTACCGTGTCCGTGATCGGTGCCGAGGCTTCCATTCTCGGAGGCGCGGCGTCCAAACTCAGACATGGTGACGACGGTGAGATTCTGCATGTGGTCTTGCATGTCCGCGTGAAATGCCGCCATGCCATCGGCTAAATCTTTCATCAGATTCGGCATGATGCCAATCGTTGAGCCTTGCGCGAAGTGCGTGTCCCAGCCGCCCACGTCAATGGCTGAGACTTCGAGACCCACTTCGGCTTTGATGAGCATGGCGGTTTGTTTGAGCGCGAGACCGAATTCAGAATCAGGGTAATTGGTAAATGGGGATTGGTAAGTGGCGGGGTCGAGTGTTTCGAGAGTGTCCATGATCGAGAGCGTGTCTTGTCCCAACACATCATCTTCATAAACAACATTCAACGCCGCTCGCATTTGTTGCAGAGCGCGCGGATCGCCGCCGAGATGAAAATCCGCGATCGAACGCAACGCGGAGACTGGGACGCTTCCGCTCAGACTCCTCTGCGGGCGGGTTCCCATCCCCACCGCTCGAAGCGGTGACGAGTTGCCTGTGTTCAACGTGGCGAGGTGACGACCGATCCAACCTGACGCGGGACCGCGCTCATCGTCCACGCCGCGCTCCATGAGTTCCATCGCTTTGAAGTGACTCCGCGATTCGTCTGGCGCGCCGCACGCGTGGATGATGGCGAGTTGATTCGACTGCCACGGATCAAGCAACGCGCTCATGGATGGGTGAAAGCCGAAGAAGCCATCGAGGTCAATTGCTCGGTCAGCTTTCTTCTTTGCGCTGTCGTCAGGTCTTGCCACTCCCAACGTGGGTCGCATCGCATAGTACGCCTCTTCGCCATGCGGCACGACCATGTTGAGAATGTCCGCGGCGCCGCGCAGGAAGATGACAACGAGCGTGTCGCCGCGCGGCGCAACGTTGTGAGGCGCGAACGCAAGGCGCGGCATCCATGATTTTTGTTGAAGGGTGGGTAGGGTTTGTAGCATGTTTACTCCTTGGTATGTCATGCTGAGGAGCGAAGCGACGAAGCATCTCCGACACGATCATCGAGACTCTTCGGTCGCTAGCGCTCCCTCAGAGTGACATGGCGAGTCAACGCCACTGAAACGCGGGCGAGGCGAGAATCCCTGCGGCGAGGATTTGCAGAGTCTCCTCAGGCGTGGCATCGGCTGAATGGACTGCATCAATCAGCCCGTCGCGTTCGATGCGTTCTAGAGGCGCGCCCAAAAGCAGAGAGGTGAGAGAATCCACATCGTCGGCGAGAATGCCCGAAGAGCCGACATCCAATAAATGATTTAAATTATTTTTCGAGCCAGAAATTTCATCGCGCATCAACTCGAACGCGAATTGCCAACGCGGCATGAGATTGCTTTGCCACGGCTCACTGCGATCGGGATAACCATCGGGCGTGGGCAAATTGAAATATTGCTGACCCATGCGAAGCAGATAATCAGCGAGCGCGCCATCGGTTTCGGTGTTGGTGAGTCGCAGGGCAGACGCGATGAAGTTCGCGGGGCGTTTGTATTTCGGTTGTGCGAGCGCAAGACCATCGAGCAAAATGACTCGCAACACAGATTTGATATCGCCGTTCGTGTTGAGAAAAGTTTGCGCGGCTTTCTCGACGATCTCTTGCGGAGGATCATCGGCGATGAAGCGACGAGTTAATTTCGTTGCGATGAATCGCGCGGTGGATGGATGCGACGCGAGACGCTCGATAACTTGCTCCGCTTCACGCTGACCGTTCGGCTGGATCGCCAAACCCAAAACATTTTTCGCCCCTTCATCATGGATGTCTTTATTGAAAGTGAACTCGCCTAACCAAAAATGTTCTTTGACCGTCCAACCCGTGAGACAACGCGCGAGTTCCATCACGTCGTTTTGAGTGTAGCCGCCGTCCACGCCGAGGGTGTGGAGTTCCATCAATTCACGGGCATAATTTTCGTTGGGATGACTTTTCTCGTTGACGTGGTTATCGAGATAGACCAACATCGCGGGCGAATGCGCCGACGCCCACAGCAGATCGCGGAAGTTGCCGAGCGCGTGTTTCCGAATCACTTCGCGGTCGTCAACAGGCTTGAGATAAAACAGCGGTTCCTTCTCGATGAAGATGTTGAAGTGGTCGCTCCAAAATTCGACCATGATCTCGTAGAGTTGGCGTTTGCTGTAAATCTGGCGAAGCAATGTTGCCTGGCGTAATTCGCGCGCGGGTCGTTCGCGGTCGTAGCCGTCGAAGAGTTGATTGGTGACGCCTTCGATCTCGTTCGCGTCCATGTTCAAGGTTTTAAAGTTTGAAAGTTGCAGGTTGCAGGCAAGGTCGTCAATGGATTCGAAATCGAGTTGCTCTTCGATGAAGGCGTGCAATCCGATCTCTGCGAAGCGGGCGCGTTCCTCGACTCGAGGTCCAAACGTGAGGCGATTCAGCGCGAGAAAATCTTGCGCCTCGAGGGGAATCCACGGGAGGGCAGGGAGTCCGCCCGCGAGTCGTCTGTAAATCGGAGCGCAGGAGGAAAGCGCGGCGCTGGCGGTGACGAGGGCGGAGAGTTTGAGGAAGTCGCGGCGGGTGAGCATGGTAATTGGTAATTGGTAAGTAGTAATTAGAGGGCGGAGGGGTGAGGTGTGAGGGAAGGAGACTAGAGACTGGATGATTAGAGGATTAGAGGATTGGTGGGTATAGAAAGTGGAATGTGATGGGTTTACTTACTTTCTACTCTCCACTTTCTACACACCTTCCGCTTTCAACGTGTTTACATGTGTACCTGTTTCCGTGTTTACCTTCACCCTCGGCATCCAATTCAATAGCGCAAATGCTGTCGCACCGAAGGAGGTGATGAGGAGGGGAATCCACACGAAGAGCCAGCCGATGAGCGGGAAGAAGGCGGCGAGTTCGAGGATCACCGCGCCACGGATGAACGCGTTGAAGGGCGAATAGTTATTGCTCGTTTGTCTCATCCGCTCGCCGAGGTGCGCGGCGATGCCAGCCGAACCGATGGAGGAGTACGCAAGCGACGCGCCGAGCAGAATCCACGCAAGGGATTTGGCGGGACCGATCGGCAATGCCATCAAGATGGTGATGGGGATGATGAGCGCAATGACGACGATGAGTCCCAGCCAGAAGGTGGCGCCGAGGGATTTTTCGACGCGGGTCTGCGCGCGCTGGATGAGTTTTGGGAACAACAGCCACCACGCGGAGAGCATCGCAGGGAACGCGACGCCGATGATCAAGAGGATGAAGAAGATGGCGGAAATGTCTGCCATGGGGAATGTCCTTTCTTTTGGTTGATGTATGGGATACAGGGGGATGAGGGGAAAAGTTGCAGGGATTTTCTTACCACAAAGGGCACGAAGGATTTAAAAAGAAAAGACGCGGGGTTAGCGCGTCTTGTGTGAAAAACCTGACAGGTCTTCGGTTCACGAAAGCCAATCAGAACATTCGAGTAGACAAAGTCAATATCGGGCTAGGTTTCTCGGAGACCTGTCAGGTTTATGGTGTATCGCGTTGGAAGAATCCCAAGATCACCGCGCCGAAGCCTGTGAGGGCGACGAATGGGAAGAGCAGGAACCATCCTACAAAGGGAATGGCGGATGAGAACGTGAGGATCACCGTTCCCCAAAATGATTTTTTCCATGTTGGAAGATCGGGAAAGATGCGCTCACCGAGCAGGCTGACCATCGCAGAGAGACCAAGGCTGAGGAAGATCGTCAGAACAGTTGCAAGTAATAACGACGGGATCGTTACGATGAATTTGATCACACCATTCCCGACACTATCGGCAATTCCCAACAACACAACTGCAATCGTGCCGAAGAAAAGGAAGTTGACAAATCCGATTCCAAGAGAACGCGCGGGGAGTTGCTTCGCCACGTTGAGGGTTTTCAAGACGCGCTTGTTGAAGAACGCGCTGACGACAAGAAAGTAACAAGCGAAGGCAACGGCGAGTAATGTGACGAGCAGTGCTACACGGATGATTTCGGTCATGTATGGTCTCCTGAATTTCGCGTGTAGTTGGCGTTCTCTAACGCCAACGGACGCGTTAGACGCCTATGGCGCGCGTCCTACGCAATTATCGAATTTGCTTCCTCAACAGCAACCCATTCCCCACCAGCCAGAGCAGGGATGCGCCAGCGAGGGCGAGGGAAAGGGTGAGGGTCGGGATTTGAAGAGGCGGCAATGTTGGTAAATTGGGTAATTGGTAATTGGTAATTGTTGTGAAGAGGTTAAGCCACTGCGATTGGATTCGGAAAAATATTTCGGTGAACGATGGCGTTTCAATCGCAGGCAAGAGATTCATCACAAACGGCGCGGCGGCGACAAGAGCGATCAATGCGAGCGCGGCTTGGAGAGTCGCTGTCAGCGTGAGCCAGCGTGGGAGTTGGGGAACCAGTTGTCCCGTCGAGGCGAAGCGGACGGCGAGGTTGGTGGATAAAGCTATGTCGGGGAGGGAATCCAACTCGGCGAATAAAGATTGAAGCACGGTGAGACGCGCCGCGCAATCCGCGCATGAGGCGAGATGCGATTCGATGTCCGCGCGGTCTGGGATTTCGTTATCAAGATATTCGTTCAACTGTTCGTCAGTCAGGTGCATGGAGTTTCTCCGCCAACAATTTGCGGGCGCGGAAGAGATGACTCTTCACGTCGCTCAATGGGATTTTTAACTCAGCCGCGATTTCATCGTACGACAATTCTTGATAATGCCTGAGTTCGACGACGACGCGATAATGCGCGGGCAACGACGCGAGCGCGCCGCGGATCTGCTCGCTTCGTTCTCGCGCCTCAACCTGCTTCTCAGGTCGTTGACTTTCATCGGCATCCCGATCCTCGTCGAGCGGCGCGGAGACTTTTTGCGACTCGAGATGATTGAGGCACAAGTTCGCCGCGACGCGCCTCACCCACGGACCGAACTCGCGCTCGAGATCGAATTGTTCGAGGCGATTATACGCGCGCATGAACGTGTCTTGCGCGAGGTCTTCGGCTTCGCCGCGCTCGTGCAAAATGCGGTAGCAGACGTTGAACACGTTGATCTGATAACGCGTGACGAGTTCACTGAACGCGTCGCCGTCACCGCGACGGGCGCGGACGATCAGGTCGCGGTCGGTGGGCGCGGTCATGGCTGAATTGTAGTACAGGAGTCGGTGGGGAAAAGTTGCAGGGGAAATTCAGAACGAGTACGAAACTTCTCTTGAACAAACTTTATTTGATAAAGGACATGAACTCTTCTCGTTCCAATTCGCAATCGCGAAGAATTTTCAACATCAAGCCGGGACCGATTATTTCACTTCGATGAACTGGCACCACCGTGCTTCTCCCATCGGGGTGTCGCAAAAAATGGTGGCTTCCTTTGATCCGCAATACTTCAAAACCCGCCTTTCTCAAAGCGACAATAACCTGTTGCCCCGTGAGCCGCGCCAGCTTCGCCATCAAACCTCAACAGCGATTCGTTGTACGCCTACAAACTGGTTTCTTGGATAATCCTTTTCCACCTCAAGACATAATTCAATCGCTTCTCGAATCCGCATCATCAATTTATCCAGCGACTTTGCCTGAGTATGGCAGCCTTGCAGTTCAGGCACACTTGCAACGTAATAACCGTCAGAGTCTTTTTCAATTACAACGCTAAACTCTTTTGTCATTGCTTTATCCTTTCTCATAATTCAATTATAAACCAGAATAAAACCCTGTTAACTCCAAGGGTTAAAATTCTATTATCGCTTATTTCGCCAAAATCTTATTCCAATCCATCATCGTCTTCATGTGTTCGGTCGGAACCTGACCTTCCGGCACAAAGCCGACGAACGAACGGTTGTAGAGATCCTCTGTGCCGTCGTCGAGATTCCAGCGGAGCGAGTTGCGGAAGACGCCGAGGCAGGATGTGCCGCGGAAATCATCGGGCAGGGAGGTTTCAAAGGTGTACACATACGTGCCGTCGGCGGTATCAACGACCTCAACTACCGTCGCTTCGTGGATCCACCTCAGCCATTGATGTTCGGGGATCGGTTTCTTGTTAGCGTCTACTGTGGTGCGGTTCCGCGTGATCGGCTCGCCCATTTTGTATTGCCACGAAGAAACAGCAGGCGCGTTCTTTCCACTTCGATCTTTTTGCTTCTTCCCGACAAAGTTCCCCAGCAGACCTTGCCCATTCGCATCTTCCACACCTTTGGCGATCTGCCATGGACTCGGCTCGCCGCCGACAAATCTCAGCCAAAAGATGCTCGCGCCCTGTGTGTAATGTTCCGCTCCCGTCGGGCGGATAAACGTAACGCCCGAGGTCTTCGCTTTGAACAATTTGAAATAACGCGCCGCGTTTTCAGTCAATCCGCCGGGCGGCAAATGTCCACGGATGTGTTGCAGGTGCTCGGCGGTCTCATTGCACACCGCGCGCGAGACGATCAGTTCGTGGCTCTGCCCGTGTTCGGGTCGCCACATGCCGGTGTTATCCGTCGCCCACTTGCTGAGGAGCGGATAAAAAGTTTTATCGGCAAATCGAATCTTGTCTTCCTCGGCAGAAAAAGTTTCCCAGCCCGGCGCGGTGACGTAATTGACTCGCAACGGCGTGAGCAATACGATCATCTTCCACGCCCACGCGGGGAATTGACCCTTCATCGCCTCCAACTTCGCCAACGCCTGATCGGTCGTCATGGTCATGAATTCGTATTTGGCTTCCGCTTCCGCCAAGCCGTCCAAACCGATGCGGCGGGATTGCGGTCCGCGGGCTTTGACTCCCTGCATGTGCAGCGCAATGCGGTCCTTCCAGACTGTTTCAGTTGCCTTCGCCAGCCCGGGCTTGTTCACCCCCGCCCCTTCGTACTGGGCAATCTTCTCCTTACAACGCGCTTCCACCTCCCCGTCGGACAGAGCCGCTTGTGCTTTCTTCACTTCCTCCACGCGCAGGCGCACGAGCAAATCCTTCGGGTCTGCCCACGATCCATGCGCCGATTTGTAGCGCATCCCCGAAAAGTGGACGATCATGTATTGAAGCCAGACCGGGAAACGCTTCGGCTCCTTCTCGAACCTCGCGCGGATATCCGCCAGCAGTTGATATTGATCCTTGCCTTCGAGGGTCTTGGCGTATTGCTCCGTTTTCAAACGCGCAATGTCTTTCACGGTGACGGGCGTTTTCGAATCGTAACTCCGCAAAAATTCCTCTTCGGGCGTTTTAAAGTTCGGGTCGGCTTTGGTGAGTTTGTACCATTCCAGTTTCGGCGCGCCGAGTTTGTCGTAACACAGGTCGAACTCGCGCAGTTTTTCCATCTCCTCCAACAACATCGGGATGGACGATTCGCTTTTGAGTTTGTATTCCGCCTGCACCTTCGGGCGGTTCGGATGCTCGGGGAGCATCCCATCGAGCTGGCGCTGGAGGTAACGCGCCCGGTCGCGCACGAATCCCAACTGCAATTTGAACGATTCGATTCGGCTTTGGATGAATCCCCGTTCCCCGCGGATATCCTTGGGCCACGACGCGATAAAGAGATCGTGATTTTTTTGAATGAGCGCCATCGCCTCGGGTTCGACGGGTTTGTATTTGGCAAACGCGCCGCTCACATCTTTGGCGAGGAAATACGTTTTGAGTTTCGAGTAATTATCGATCTCCGCTTTGCGCGCGGCTTCCATCCCTCGTTTATATTCCGCCACGTCTGCGGTCAGCGCCGAGATGTCTTTGTTTTTATACTCCGCCCACAGATCGGCTTCCTTGAAGAAGACCAGAACGTCGCGCAGTTTGACGAGCCTCATCGGGTAAATATCTTTGAGCAAAATGTCGTTCTGCCACTGGAAATATTTTTGAGCCGCCACGGTACGCTCCTTGAATTGGATTCTGAATTGATTGTATTCCATTTTGACGAAAGACTGCGAATCAAAAACCCCTTCGGGCTGGTTCACCCTCGGGGGCTTTTCTCTACTCGTTCAGTTTTCGCGCATCATTCCCACAGGATCGGACCGGTCTTGCGGTAATTCTTCGCCAGCGCTTCCAAATCCAGAATATTGATGATGCCATCGTTGTTCAAGTCTGCGCCGGGTGGCTCAGACGTTCCGTAGCTGAAGCCAATGGTCATGGCGTCGAATTGGTCAATGGAGCCGTCGTCGTCAATGTCGCCAGCCAGCAAAGCGATGACAGGCATCGCGTGCGTTTCTCCATCGGACAAAGTGACCTGTCCTTGAATGCGGAGGAATCCGTTCGCCGTGGCGACGATGTTGTATGTTCCCGCCGGGGCATCGAGCCTGAACGTCCCATCCGGGTTCGCGTTGACCGACGCCACAAAATTATCGCTCAGATCATACAACCGCACGGTGACAACTTTCGAGGCGATCACTTGTCCCGTGACTGCCGCGCCCGGACCTGCTGTGGCTGTAGGCGGAGACGATGTAAACGTTTGTATGGGAATATCCGTAACGGTCGGGGTTGGCGACCCAGCAGGAACTGATGTGAATGTCGGTGTCGGTGACCCAGCTGGGATGGAAGTAAATGTCGGCGTTGGCAACGGCGCGTTCGGACCCGCGATCTTCTGCACCGTGCCGCTTGAATAATCGGTGAGATACAGTTCGCCCGCTTCATCTTCTCCGAACGAGGAGATGAAGAATGAGGTATCTACAATGAGATCGGAATCCCAAACGCCGGGCGACTGTTGCAAGAGTCCCCAAATTTCTCCACTGCAATAGTCGCCGTAGAAATAGATGCCCGTCATCGGCGCCGACTGCGAGCCGCGATAGACGTATCCGCCGGTCACGGAGCAGGTCACTCCCGTATTGTCATATTCTGCCACTGGGAAAACTTTTCCGCTGGTGTCGCATCCGCTGGAGGGGTTGAAGCATAGACTGCCCTCTATCACGCGCCAACCATAATTCAAGCCGCCAGAGGATGAGGTGGATTCAAAGTCAATTTCTTCGCGACTGCCCTGCCCCACATCGCCGATATACATATCTTGAGTTGCGCGGTCAAATGAAAACCGCCACGGGTTGCGAAAGCCATAATCCCAAATTTCGCCGCGCGCGCCTGAGACGCCGACAAAAGGATTATCCGAGGGGATCGAATACGGACTGCCCGTGTTCACATCCAAACGAAGAATTTTTCCCAGGAGGGCATTTGTGTTCTGCGCGTTGTTGGGAACATCGCCCCCGCCTCCGCCATCGCCCGTTGACCAGTACAGATATCCGTCACTGCCGAACGCGAGCATCCCGCCGTTGTGATTCGCGTTGCCCGGATGCGGAATGGTCAACACCGTCGCCGCGCTGGCAGGGTTCGCTACATTTGGGTCTGAGGAAACAGAATACTTTGCAAGAACGAGATTGCCAGACGTATCGGTGTATGCGACAAAAAACAATCCGTTGGATTCGTAGTTGGGGTGAAAGGCGAGTCCCAGCAGGCCTTCTTCACTTCCCGATGAACCCACGATCGAGGTGATGTCTAAAAAAGAAGTTGGAAGCAGACTACCCGTGTTGGTGATCACTCGAACGCGCCCAACTCTCTCTAACACAAACAATCGCCCAGAGCCATCACCCGCGTTCGTTACAAACACCGGTTGCGAAAGACCAGAGACGACTGGAACAAAAGACAGGGATGGCACCAAATCACCGGGACCGAGCGGGGTCGAGATCACTGTCGGGGTCGCGGAGGGAAAGGTCGAAGTGGGGATCAATGTTGAAGTGGGCGAGGCAGGCGCAACCGTCGAAGTGACCGGCAGCGTCGGTGTGGATGATCCAAGAACCGTGATGCTCGTCCCAACATAGGGAATACTCGTCAACGCGCCGTTGCCTTGCGAAATGCGCGCGGTGCAGTCAATGGCGGTCAGTCCCGCTTGTAAACCTCGCGCGGTGAAGGTAAAGACCGCGCCGCTTGTGGTCGCTTTGTTGCCTTTTTTGCCAGCGATGGCGGCGATGAAACTTCCGCCTTGCGGACCAAAGATCGTCGTGGCGGGGTCGGCGCCGAAAAGATTCGTAAAGGTGATATTGCTCGCTTCGATCAGAGTCGCGTTATACGCGCAGGTAATTTCCGCGCTGGCGTATCCATCAACAGGCACGTTGTTCAAATAGACAGTGACCAGCGCGGTGTCGCCCACTGTCACATTCGATGTGTTCACCGATGTGGAAATATACGGACCCGATAACGCGGTGCTGGTCGCCGTGGGAATCAGCGTTGGGGTTGATGTTGTGGAAGTTGTAGGCGTTGAAGTTGCCGGTATCGGCGTTGGCGTGGTGGATGTTTCCATCACATTCAAGAGGGGTACGAACAAGCCAAGGCTGTTACCGTTCTTGACAAAGGTTGTAGTTTTGAACAGTGAGTTATATTTGAACTCCCAGCCCGCGAACGTCGCACCGACCATGTTGGGGCGTAGTGAAAAATGCAAATGCGGCGTATCCTGGTCTTCACTGCCGAGGCACACGGGCTGTTGAACTGAAGCATTTGCGATCACTGCCAGTCGTTGATTGCGCGTCACCGCGTTGCCCAACTTCACCTGAAAATTTGCGAGATGCTGGTATTCAGTCGTCCAGCCGCCGCTGTGAGCAATGATCAAATGGCATTTGGAAATCGCCACCACCGTACCATCGGCGGCGGCGGTCACCCAGGCGTTGGAGGTGTTCTCGCCTTTTTTCATTTTTGTGTGCGGCGCAAAATCAACCGCTCCACCGTTGGCGGGGTTGTGCGAACTGGTGGCGTGACGCCCAAACCCATCATACGCGACCCACGCCTTGCCCAACTCCCACGGCAGTTGGAACATATCCACTGGCGGGAGCGGCGGCGCGGCGCGAACAGGCTGACCCTGCGATAGAAGCGAGGTCAGTAACATTATCAAAAATATGGCGCGAAGAATCTTATTGGACATTTCTCCTCGCATCTTTCCACGGGGCGGTTTGATTCGCCTTTCGATCGGCCGAATCGGTAACCCCAACATCATGATGGTTTTCGCAATACGCGGTAGACGCCGAACAAGCCCACCGCGATCAGAATCACAAGGATAACCACGATGTATCCGATCGAGGTTCCACTTTCGGGTTCTGGCGGCTCGAGCGCCAGCATCGAACCGCTATCTTGCGGAGTGGCTTGCGTTACGACTTCTTTGTCGATGAACAAGGAGACATTCCGCTCACCGACCAGAACGCTCAACAAAGGCGCGGCAAACCCTTCGGCGTTGCGGATCGCCAGCGCGGCGCTTTCCAGATACAGGCTGGTTTCACATCCTTGCAGGGAGGTAAATCTCACCTCCGCCAGCGCCCCGTTAATCGTTTGAGGCGTGGTACTGGCATACGAGCCATCTACCAGACCGGTGAGTTGCGGAAGTTGCAAGCCATTCATTCCCGCGATCGGGCTGGAGGCATTGACTGGGCGCAGGCATTCCGGATCGTAGCGGATTTGGAACGTGAATCCCTGAACGGGCGTAGCGGATGAGGCATTGACCGTGACGAGAACAGTCTCGCCTGTTTTATAGGATGTGTTGATAGCGCTCAGCCAGATGGTTTCCGCGCCTTGGGCATACGCGTGGTGAATGCCGATCAACGCGACAAGGATCGCCAAAAATAAGGGGATAATTCGTTTCACTGCATGCTCCAAAATTCCGGGCGCGCTACCGCGCGCCCGGAATTCATTATCCGATTATTCCCAAGTTGTGGGGCCCGTGTCGCGATAGTTTTGCGCCAGCAGTTCGAGGTCCAACACGTTGATGACGCCGTCGTTGTTCAAGTCGGCGGCGGCAGGAGTGGCGGTGTTGTAGCTCATGCCTATGGTCAATGCGTCGAATTGATCGATCACATTGTTTCCATCAATGTCGCCAGCCAGCAAGGTGATGGTCGGTTTCGTGGTCGTGTTCCCCGGCAGGATGTTGGCAGAACCTTGCGCGGAGAGGAAACCGCTTGCAGTGGCAATCACCGTGTAATTGCCCGCCGGCGCAACCAGGTTAAACGTGCCATCCGGGTTGGCGTTGACTGAAGTGACCGCCACATTACCGGAGAACAGAGTCACAATGACCTGCTTGCCTGCGATGACCTGTCCTGCGAGCGTGCCATCCGGGGAAGTTGTGGGGGTTGGCGAACTTTCAGGCGTGAACGTGGCGGTAGGCGTTGGCGATTCAGCCGGTGTGGAGGAAGCGGTCGGTGTGGCCGACTCAGCCGGGGTGGAGGTGAACGTCGGTGTAGCGGTTTCACCGGGCTGTGACGTTGGCGTGGCGGTCTCACCGGGTTGAGAAGTTGGCGTGGCTGTTTCACCTGGCTGTGATGTGGCAGTTGGGGTATCACCGGGCGCCGGGGTAGATGTGGCGGTGGGGCCGCTTCCATTCACAGTCAGATTCATCCCAGTGGATGGGAGGGAAGTCAGCGTGTTATTCCCTTGCGAAACGCGCACAGTACATTCGATAGCAGTTTCACCTGCCTGCAACGCGGTTACGTTAAAGGTAAAGACTGCTCCACTGGTGACAGCTTTGTTGCCATTACTTCCTGCAATCGCCACGATGAGCGCGCCGGGCTGAGGTGTGTTCATAGCAACAACAGGGTCGGCTCCAAAAAGATTGGTGACGACCGGCATTCCCACGCTGACGAGGCTGGCATCAAAGTTACAAGTGAACTCCGCGCTGGTGTATCCTTCCGCAGGGACGTTATTCAAACTCACAGTAACAACGGCAACCTCACCCACGTTCACACTCGTGGGCGTAACAACCGTGGAGACAGAGGGACCGGTACTGACCACATCCCGCAGGGTCATGAAGTAAAACCCGGCGCCTGAATCAGGCTGAACTTGCACATAGAACGTGCCCGCTGATTGGGCCGTAATGAACGAGCTGACGCCGCGTGTGATTTCAACGCCGTTCACATCTTGCAAGATGAGCAGGGGCACCAGGTCTCCAGCCGCCGTATTTGCTTTCACCTCGAAGGTGTGCGCTTCGGTCAGTTCGAGTCGCCATTTTTCATGGATGACAGATGACACGTATCCGATGAAAGTGGCATCCCAGATATTCAGGTTGCGGTTGATGACAATGGGGTCCTGTGGAACAGCGGCGGGGGAACTCGCAGATACAACCTGTCCGCTTCCAAACGTGCTGAACAGTAATGCGATCAAAACAAAGACTTGAAACCGACGTTTTAATTTCATGGTTTTTCTCCTCACACTAAACGTGACATATCAATACAATGAATATGTTCTGCTTCTATTGTATGACCGAGGTTACGAATCCCGCGTTGCAGTAAAGTTGCCGCGAAGTTGCAAAACGATTGCGCAACACATGGGACTTTTGGGTGAGGCAGAAATGGACCACATCCGTTGAATCGATGCGCATTACCTTAAACCCTGATAGAATGGGGAAGAGAAAGCCCTTCGCGGGCTTTTTTATTGTAAACATGTAATGCCAACCTAAGTTGGCGCTACTCAAGGATGCCTTTCATGCACTACAACCTCCGCCTGTTCTGGCGCACGTTCTATCGTTCATTCTTTGCTTCAAAAAATACACCTGCCCCGCTAAACAAAAAACGGCTGATCTTTCTGACCCTCTTTTATCTGGTTTGGCCCCTCGGGTCGCTTTTCATCTGGCTCTGTTTTAGCCTCGACGACATCTTCTTTCCCGGATACAAAACACATCCCATTGAGAAGCCGCTCTTTATCATCGGCAACATGCGCAGTGGCTCCACCTTTTTGCACCGTCTGCTCTCGCGCGATACGGCTACATTCACCAGCCTCACCACATGGGATATTTACCTGACGCCGTCGGTCACCCAAAAGAAGTTCACACAGTTCGTCTCACGGCTCGATAAGAAGCTTGGCGGGTACCTCCACCGCGCGCTCTATGCGTTCGACCGCCGCACACTGGGACAGATCAAGATCCATCCCATCTCATTCTTCCAACCCGAAGAGGATGAAAACATCCTGATGCACGCCTGGGATTCGTTATGGGCCACCTTTCTTTTCCCTTTTATGGATGAGTTTCCCAACTACCAACACTTCGACGAAGCCTTGTCGCCTGAGCGCAAACGAAAGATCATGGCGTTCTATAAATCCATGCTACAGCGGCACATGTACGCCACCGGTAAACAATACTATGTAGCGAAGGCTCCCGCATTCAGCGCCAAGATCGAAACGCTGATCGAGTTCTTCCCCGACGCGCGCATTATCTACCTCGCCCGCAATCCGCTTGACATGCTCCCCTCCACGGTATCATGGATCAACTACTCGCGCGGCGTATTTACCGGTGGATTCACCAAATATCAATATCTGGATGAAATCACCGACCTGACCCAACACTGGTACCGTTACCCCCTTCAATATATCGACTCGCATCTTTCCCCCAGATATCTGGTTCTCAATTATGACGATCTGATTCAACGCCCTGAGCAGGTCATCCGCGGATTTTACGAGCAGTTCGGCTACCCCGATAAGCCGGGGTTAGACAAGATCGTGGACGAAGCGGTAAAAGACACTCTCGCCCACCGTAGTGACCACACCTACTCGTACGAGGAGATGGGATTCACCCGCGAGAAGATCGTCAAAATGTACGCGGATATCTTTGAACGCTTCGGTTTCGACAAGCGCGAAGAAGAAGCGTCAATGAGGCGCTCTCAAGTTGTGACAGTCACTTCGATTGAATGAAATCAGGTCAGGCGTTTTGCCTGACCTGATTTATTTATTTTTCCTTGCGGCTCGTTTTTGGCTTACGAAGCGGGGGTTCTGTCTTCGTTTTTTTTCGGCTGGCAGTTTTTACTACCGGTGTTTCATCTTCCATGGCAGGGACTGTTTTTATCGTGCCTGCCGCCTTGGCTTCCGCACCCATAGCCTTGATCTGATACTCATCCTCCCAGTTTTCGGCGCCGGGAAAGTTAATGGCATTGTAACGGATCATCAACAGGATCGCGCCGGCAACCGCCATCAGCGCGGCAACCACCATCGAATAGCTGATTCCCGTGTCGCCGATCTTGGGCTGGTCGGGGCGGAAGAGTTCAATCCATGTGCGACCAATGCCGGCAAGTAAGAGCCAGCCTGCAAACATCGTTCCGGGCTTGAGTTCCTTTTCATATCGGCGAGACAGCCATAATAAGAATCCCGCCGCGGCGAAGTTCCAGAGCATCTCGTAAGCAAATGTCGGATGGAAACGGGTGGTCTCCAAGTAATTGATCACAGCGTCTATCGGTTGATCGCGCATTTCAACCGGGGTCTGATAGGAATATTGAGTTGATATCTTCAACCCCCACGGGAGCGTGGTGGCAGGACCGTATAATTCCTGGTTGACGAAATTGCCGAGCCGTCCGATGCCCTGTCCAATCAACATGGCGGGACCGATCGAATCCAGCACCAGCCAATGGTCGACGTTATATCTGCGCAACAACCAAAACAACGCGATCGCGCCGAATAGAAAACCGCCAAAGATATGCAAACCGCCATTCCAAACCCGCAGGATTTCGGAAGGGTTATCCATATAGATTCGGCTTCCGCCGATCGTGGCATTCATTACATACCACAGCCGCGCGCCAACGATACCGACAGGCAACACGCCAAGCGGCAAGCCGAACTGGAAAGTACCAAACGGAAACTTCATTTTGGGTCCAATGTCGACCCAACCTACCAGTACATCCCAGATCACATCGCCATTGCCGCCGCGCCGGATCAATTCCCGCTCGGCAAGCAACGCCCCAACGATCACGCCTGCCATCACGATCAAGCCATACCAGTGCAGGGAAAAATTACCAATCGAAAAAATAATAGGGTTAATCATTCATACCTCAAACGCTGATTTTCCGAGATTATAACATTGCAATTCTTCGCCACTTGCCAACTACCCAATCGGAGTTAGAATTGAGTAATGCGCTCTTTTGAACTCAACATTTTCATAAACCGGCCGCGGAACGAAGTTTTCGACCAACTTGCCGAACCGATCAACATGATCGGGCTTCGTCCGCGGCTTACGACGATAGATGTGCTCAAGGAACAAAAAGATACCGAAGGCGTGGTATTACGCCCATTCTACACGGTAGAGACTTATCGCTGGGCTGGGCTTCCTGTCTTTCGAAGCCGTATCTACCTCGTCATTCACCTCACCCATCCCAAACAGGAGCTAACCATTCGTTTATATGGCAAATTGGGAACCCGCATCGCCTTCCATTACGAATTCCATGAGGTGGAAAACGGCAAAACACACCTTATACAGAAAGTCCAGTTTGAGAAGGTAAACAGATTGATTGAAAACCTTGTCTATAATGAGGCAAATCGTAGCCAGCGCGCTGTGCTCACAAACTTGAAAGTTCGCCTCGAAAAGTAGCAAACCGCTTGCCTTGCAAATTCTACCGTGCTATAATCACGGCACATCCCCAGTTACTTTACAGCATACCTATGTGTCATCAGAATGCTTGGTTATTCAGCCTGCGCGGGTGACACGCCCGGCAACATCTTGATAGAAAATCCAAATTCACCTACAAACTAAGGGAGTCTCCCGATCCAGCGCCGAACTCCGGCGCGCATGGGCGTTCCCTGCTAACAAAAATCCCACTTAGAGAAAAGAAACATGAAGATACTTGAATTAGAAAACGAACCTCTCTCAAAACTACGAGCGTTGGGAAAATCGCTGAACATTCCCAATTCGAACCGCCTCAAGAAAGAGACGCTCGCCATGATGATCCGCGAGGCAGAAGCGCAAAAAGAAGGTATCGAACTGCGCGGCGGCATCCTCGAGATCATGAGCGAGGGCATCGGCTTCCTGCGAGCCACGAATTACCGGATCAGCGACCAGGACGTGTACGTCTCGCAGGCACAGTTACGGCGGCACGATCTAAGGGCTGGCGACCTCGTCATTGGGCAGGTGCGCCCGCCGCGAGAAAGCGAACGGCATTTTGGTTTACTCAAGGTGGAATCCATCAACGGGCTTGATCCTGAAGAAGCATCCCGAAGACCTGTGTTCGAAAACCTCACCCCGATCTTCCCAGATAAACGTTTTGACCTCGAAACCGATCACGACACGCTCGCCCCGCGTTTGATCAACCTGATCGCCCCCATCGGGCGTGGTCAACGCGGTTTGATCGTATCTCCTCCCAAGGCGGGAAAAACAACCATCCTCAAACAACTCGCGAATTCGATCTCAACAAAATATCCCGATGTGCACTTGATCGTCGCCCTCATCGGTGAACGCCCCGAAGAAGTGACCGATATGGATCGCTCGGTGGATGCCGAAGTGGTCGCTTCCACCTTCGACGAGCCGGTCACATCACACGTGCGCACCGCAGAACTCGCCTTAGAGCGCGCTAAGCGCCTCGTGGAGATCGGCCGCCACGTGGTAATCTTAATGGACTCGATCACCCGCCTCGCTCGCGCGTACAACCTGGTCGTCAACCCCAGCGGACGCACCCTCTCCGGCGGTATGGATCCTTCGGCGTTGTACCCGCCCAAGCGATTTTTCGGCGCGGCGCGCAACATCGAGGAAGGCGGTTCGTTGACCATCATCGCAACCTGTTTGGTAGACACCGGCTCGCGCCTCGACGATGTAGTCTACGAAGAATTCAAAGGCACCGGCAATATGGAATTGCATCTCTCGCGCAAACTTCAGGAACGACGCATCTTCCCCGCCGTGGATATCGAACGCTCTTCCACGCGTCGCGAGGATCTTTTGTTGGGTCCCGATATCCTTCAACGGGTTTGGCTCATGCGACGTATGTACATCCAGATGACTTCGCCCCAACCGCAAGGCGCCGGCATGGATCAATCTGTCGCAACCGAGGCGATCGTCACCCGGCTGGATAGGGCGCGCAACAATCAGGAGTTCCTCGAAAACCTCGGCAGGGATTCGTAACGATCTGCACACTCAGAAATGTCGAATGCGATTTCGTTTCTCAAAGAGAATAAATTCTCCGTTATCAGTTGGAGCGTGACGCTCGTTCTGGCGGCCGGGATGATCTTCGGCGCGCTGGCGTGGAAACAAGCTCACACTCCGCAACAACCGATGGCTCCGGCTCCGACAATCGCTCCACAGGAGGAACCGGCGAAGGTGGCGATGCCAGCCTTACTCGGGTCCGACCCGTTTGCGTCCATCTCCAGAGACATCCAACTGAAGACAAACATTCCCGCCGATAAGCCTCGGTACAAGCCGGTTGAATATCGCGTCTCACGAGGCGATTCGATCTTTGCCATTTCGAAATCGTATAATGTGGAACCAGAGACCGTGTTATGGGCAAACTACGATGTGTTGCAGGATGATCCACACAGCCTGAAGCCGGGGCAGGTTTTGAGCATTCCCCCAACGAATGGAATTTATTACCAGTGGAAGGCGAATGATACCTTGCAATCGGTTGCCACCGAGTTTGACGCCAACATCGACGATATCATCAATTATCCCGGCAACGATATCGATCTGACCGACCCCAAGATCACCTCCGGCTCATGGGTGATGGTGCCCGGCGGATCGCGTGAATTTGTGCAATGGCTTGTGCCGACAGTAGGCACAGGTAATTCAGGGACGGGTAGTTCCCCAACCAGTCAAAGCGCCTGTCCTGGTGGCGCAGTCGGTAGCGGAGGTTTTGTGTGGCCCGCCGATGCGCATTCCCTCTCCGGTAACGATTATTGGAGCGGGCATCTCGGTATTGATATTGCGGCTGGCGAGGGCGCGCCGGTCTACGCGGCAGACAGCGGCGTAGTAACCATGGCGCAGGGTGGGTACAACTACGGTTACGGCAATGTGATTCAAATCGATCACGGCAACGGATATTCAACAGTGTACGCCCACTTAAGCACCATTGGCGTATCGCCGTGCCAAAGCGTGAGCGCCGGTCAATGGATCGGCGCGTCAGGTAACACCGGCAATTCTCAGGGCGCGCACTTGCATTTTGAAGTGCGCCAGGGCGGCGGTTCGATCAGTCCGTGGTTTGTGCTTCCATAGAGAATTTGATGAACCAAGCATCGCTTCATTCCCTTCTTTCAAATATGGGACTCGGAGAAATCAAGTATTTCAGTTCCATCGGTTCGACGAACGATGAGGCGCTGGCGTGGGCAAACAAAGGCGCGCCGGACTTTTCCGTTGTTATCTCGGATGAGCAAACGATGGGACGCGGCAGGATGGATCGTCCGTGGTTCACGCCTGCCGGCACGGCTCTTGCATTCAGTTTGATCCTGCGCCCAACAGCCGCTGAAAGACCCTTTCTTTCAAGGTTTGTCGGGTTAGCCGCCCTCTCCATTTGCAAACCGCTTCAAAACTTCGGTTTGAATCCCCAGATCAAATGGCCCAACGATATCTTGTTAAACAACCGCAAGATCGCGGGTGTATTGATCGAACTGGTGTGGGCTGGGGATGATATAAAATGCGTGGTGATCGGCATCGGATTGAATGTTCTTAAACGCGCAGTTCCCGACACCGATGTGTTGCGCTTTCCCGGCACCAGCCTCGAAAGCGCGTTGGAGCGCGAAGTGGCGCGCGAAGGAATTTTGCGCGATATTCTCGCCGCTTTTGTATCCCTGCGCCCCGAATTAGGTTCGGATGATCTGATGAATCAGTGGGGAACGGCGCTCGCCTTTCGGGGCAAACAGGTTCGTGTGGAAATGGGCGCCGGCAAAACCATGGTTGGCAGGCTGGAAGGAATTCTTTCTGATGGCAGTCTGCGAGTGCGCGACGACAATAACAAATCCGTGACAGTACAATTTGGCGATGTAAGCCTGCGTCCATTCACAGGTATACTTATTAACAGGTGACTATGTTCGATAATTTACGAGAATCGGCATCCGACTCCCCGTTCTATGAGGAGGAAACCAACGATCTGTATAAAGAACCGGCATCCAAGCCCATGGATTCAATCGCCGCGCCGTCTCCCCGCAAGCGCGGGCGCGGGTCGCGTTTCTTGGGCATGAACGGCGTCCAGCGGTTTTTCCTTTCCATGATGTTGTTCTTCATCGTTTGCCTGCTCGGCACGCTGGCGATGTTGCTCCTCGGTAAGATGGCTGTGTTTTAACGATTTTGGTCGTATCAAATAACGATTCGTCGGCTATAAAGGACCGCGAAGGCATTCAAATCAAAATTTGAAATCCTTTGTGGTAAAGATCTCTCCGCCAGAAATGGAAAGAGATAAGAGTTGTCAGACAAAAAATCCCGGGAGATACTCCCGGGATTTTTTACTAGCCCACACCTCTCACATCAACTGTTGTTGAGGATCAGGTTTTTCATCTTCCATCATCGACGCGCCCGCTTTTTTCATATCTTCCGCAGAGATGCGCGCCACAGACGCGACGTAATCGCCCTCCTGCGGCTTGATGAGGTGGACGCCCTTGGTCGCACGCCCTGCGGTCTTTACCGTTTTATTTTTGATGCGAATCGTCTGACCGTTCGCGGTCATGATCGTAAGATCGTCATCACTTTGCACGACGCGGGCAGAAACGATCTTCCCAATCTCTTTGATCGCTTTGTGGTCAATCGTGGCGATGCCGCCTGTAGCGCGTCCTTTAGGCGAGTATTCTTTCAACGGAGTCTGCTTGCCAAATCCGCCACTGGTGACAACCAACAGCGACCCATCCTTTTCGACCACATCCATGCTGGTGACCGCGTCATCTTTCTTGAGTTTGATCGCCGTTACGCCCGCGGCTTGACGTCCCATCGAACGTATCTTGGACTCGTTGTAGCGCAGGGCTTGTCCATTTTGAGTGACGAAGATCACGTCGTCTTTGCCGCTGGTGACGCGCGCCCAGCCGAGATGGTCGCCGTCCTCTAAGTTGACCGCGATCAAGCCCGAAGGTCGGACGGAGGCGAATTCTTCCATCACCACGCGCTTCACTTTGCCGCGCGCGGTGGCGAGGATGCAAAATCCATGCGCCGAAAAATCCGAGACGGCGATCGCGGCTGTGATGCGTTCATCGCCGTTCAACGCCAACACGTTGACGAGCGGAATCCCTTTGGCGGTTCGATCCGCGTCGGGGATTTGATAGACCTTCTCGCTGTACACTTTGCCTTTGTCTGAGAAGAACAACATCGAGTCGAGGCTTCGCGCAGGGATAAGCGCGACAACTTCGTCTTCCTCTTTGGTTTCAAAGCCCTTTACGCCGCGTCCGCCGCGACTCTGCGAGCGAAACGCCGATGCCGCTACGCGCTTGATATAACCGCGTTCGGTGAGGCTGATGAGAACCGCTTCGTCTTGTACGAGATCGGCTTCGGTGAGTGATTCTTTTGCTTCGGCGGCGATGCGCGTGCGGCGGTCATCGCCGTATTTTTCGGCGAGTTCGTTCAAGTCCGTTTGGATGAGCGTCAGGATTTTCTTTGGATGAGCAAGCAGATCTTCGAGGTAGGCGATCTGCTCGGCAACTTGTTTGTGTTCCTCTTCGATCTTCCAACGTTCGAGCGCGGCGAGGCGGCGCAACTGCATGTCGAGGATCGCTTGCGCTTGCAAGTCGCTCAGCTTGAAGCGTTTGATCAAATTGGTCTTGGCAACATCGGCATCTTGCGATTCGCGAATGGTCTTGATGACCGCATCCAAATTGTTCAGCGCGATCAAGTAACCATCGAGGATGTGTTGCCTCGCGCGAGCTTTTGCCAACTCAAAATTCGTACGGCGTACAATAACCACCTGCCGATGCTCGATGAAAATTTGCAACGCGCGTTTGAGTGGAAGCGTGCGCGGCTCGCCATCCACAAGGGCCAGCACTTGCGCGCCGAAAGTCGTTTGCAAGGAAGTGTATTTGTAAAGCTGGTTCAACACCTTCTTCGGCTGCGCTCCGCGCTTGAGTTCGATGACGATGCTCATGCCGCGCTGATCGGATTCATCACGCAGGTCGGAGATTTGGTCAATCTTATCGTCGCGCACCAACTCGGCGATGCGTTCGATCAATGTCGTTTTGTTGACCTGATAAGGAATCTCGGTGACGATGATCTCGTGCCTGCCGCCCTTCCCCTCTTCGATGTGCGCCAAGCCGCGAACGACGATCCGCCCTCTGCCAGTGCCGTACGTGGATTCGATCCCCTCGCGCCCGACGATGATGCCGCCTGTTGGGAAGTCTGGTCCTTGCACAAACTTCATTAAATCTTCGACAGGAATGTCGTCCATCCTATCGTGATTATCAATCAGGTAGTTGATGGCATTGACCAGTTCGCGCAGGTTGTGCGGAGGGATGTTCGTCGCCATGCCGACCGCAATACCCGAGGTCCCGTTGAGGAGCATGTTCGGCACCCGCGCGGGCAGAACAAGCGGCTCTTCGAGAGAATCGTCGAAGTTCGGACCGAAATCCACCGTGTCTTTGTCGAGATCGGCGAGCAGTTCTTCCGCCAATTTTTGCAGGCGGGCTTCGGTATAACGCATCGCCGCGGGCGCGTCGCCGTCAATCGAGCCGAAGTTGCCCTGCCCGTCAACGAGCAGGTATCGCATGGAAAAATCCTGCGCCATGCGAGCCATCGTTTCATACACCGCCGAATCGCCGTGCGGATGGAATTTACCCAGCACTTCACCCACGATACGAGCAGACTTCTTGTAAGAGGAATTCGAGCGGATCCCCAACTCCTGCATCGCATACAAAATACGCCGATGGACGGGTTTCAGCCCGTCGCGAGCATCGGGGAGGGCGCGCGCCACGATGACGCTCATGGCGTAATCGAGGTACGCCGAGCGCATCTGGGCGTCTATGTCTACTTGTTCGATGTTTCCAGCCTGGGTGGTTTCTTCTGCCATGTTTCTCTCGTAAAAAGGGATTTCGGCATAAAAAAGACACGAAGGACGAATTTCTGTGACTCCGCGTCTTAACTAATGAAAGATCTGCCTGATTTTTCTCTGATTATACCACTGCCCCACCCCAACCCTCCCCAAATTCCGACGAACTTCAATCGGAATTTGGGGAGGGTGCCCGTAGGACGGGAAAGGGTAACAAAAAACCCGCCTCTCAGCGGATTTCAACCTGCTACAGTGCCGAAGGAGGGATTTGAACCCTCAAGAGATTGCTCTCACCACGCCCTGAACGTGGCGCGTCTGCCAGTTCCGCCACTTCGGCTTACTTGCGGGTGAATTTTATCTCAAAGGCGGGTTTTGTCAACGCAAGTGGAATGAAAATTTGCGCGAAACGTTACGAGGATTGAGAGCGTATAAGGAACGGAACAAAATTCCAACGATCGTCGTCCGAAGATCACACTTTGCACAATCGAAATGCGCGTCCATTACAGTACCGTTAGGGGATGGAACCTTTAAAATAAAAAGAGGTTTAATCAAGCATACAAGAAAGGAGTAGCCATGTTCATCGCCGCAGTTGCAATCTGTTTGCTCCTGTTCGCGGCTCTCGCGGCCGCGGATTTGCTCGTCTCGAACATCAATTCAGACGAGTTGAGCAACATGGGTGTCGAGAAAAAACCATGACAGACGGCGCCCACATCCCCTAGCCCGATGCGAAATGAAAAGCGCGTCGGGCTATTTTGTTTAATTGACCCCATAGATTATTTTCATTTCGCGCATCCGCTTACCCGCTTCCAAATCCGTTGACGCTATCCGCTCACAACGTCCGCACATAGCGGAACTGCTTATAACCTGGCGGGTCGGCATTGATGGCGGAATCCACCGTCACGTGGAGCAAGGCTGGTTTGCCCGAATCAGCCGCCCGTTGGAGAGAGGCGGGCAAGTCCTCCACTGAATCGACTTTTTCGGCGTAGCATCCCAGCCCCTGCGCGATCAAATCGTAGCGCGTCTCGCTTGAGAGATTCACGCCTTGTTGTTGTTCCGTTGGAATGCCGCCAAAGTTGTGCGCCGAGCGTTCCATGCCCCAACCGTCGTCCACCGCCACCAACACAATGATCGGCGCATTTTCGCGGACGGCGGTTTCCATCTCCATGATGTTGAAGCCCGCCGCGCCGTCGCCCGTGATGCAATAGACGGGGCGCTCAGGCGCGGCAAGTTTCGCGCCAATCGCAAACGGAATGCCTGTGCCGAGAAAGCCCATCTTCACCGAATACAAAAAACTGCGCGGCTCGTAAATTTGATTGAACGCCACGCCCCACAACGTGGTATTGCCGCCATCCAAAACCGTCACGGCGTGGCGCGGGAAAAAACTACGCGCGTTGAAAACCATCTGCCCAGGGTTGAGTCCGCGCGCGGGTTGCGCCATCAAAAACTGCATCCCGTTCGTCATCGTCTCCTGCGTCAACTCGCGGTAACGCGCCAGGTCTGGCATTTCGCTTCGGGCGGTGGTCTTTGCTTTGACTTTGGATAGGATCGCCTTCAGCGCCGATTTCGCGTCCGCCACGATGCCCACATCCACAGGGCGATTCAAGCCGATGGAATTCGGATCAGAATCAATTTGAATTGTTTTCTGTTTCTCGGGCATTCCCCACGCTGGAGGCGAGCCCCAACCGTCATACTCGCCGAGCCGCGAGCCAACCACGAGGACGACATCCGCTTCGTTGCGCGCCAGCGACGTGGCTTGCATATCAAACAGGAAAAAATAATGCGGGTGGTCTTCGGGGACAGCGCCGCGCGCGCCCATGCTCGAACCCATGCCAGCGGCGAGATAATTTCCCAACTCCAAAAATTCAGCGGACGCGTCCGCCCACAACACGCCCTTGCCCGCGTGCAGATATGGCTTTTTGGAATTCGCCAGTAGCTCTGCCGCTTGCTCGATCCAATCTGGGTCGCCCGCACCCATATCAATTTTGCGATACTGCGAAGATGGATACACAGGGACTTTCTCCGCATCAATTTTCACGCTCATCAATTCATCGGGAATGGCGATGAACGCGGGACCAGGTCTGCCCGTCAGCGCGGCGCGAAAAGCGGAACGCACCATTTCGGGCAGTCGCTCAGGCTGACGGATCAACGCGCTGTATTTCGTGATGGGTTTCGCCATCTCGACAAGGTCGGTCGCCTGCCACGCGCCGCCCCGCTCAGGGTCGGTGGTGAGACGCCTGCGCGTGCAGGCAATCGCAAGGATGGGATGTCCTTCCGCGTAGGCGCTGGAAACGCCCGCCAGCATATTCGCCGCGCCAGGTCCTGGCGAGCCAATGACGGCGCTCGGCTTGCCGTTCGTGCGCGTGTAGCCCTCCGCCAAATGAACCGCGCCTTCTTCATGTCGGCAGTTGATGTGACGGATGCCATATCGCGCGGCGTGAGCGCTGAACGGGATGTGCGCCCCGTCAATGATGCCGAACATCATCTCGATGCCCTCGGCTTGCAAACATTTTGCTAGTAGTTCTCCAACGGTTATTTCGGTCATAGATGATCCTCCAAGTATTATATGTTCGGTGGTCGAGTAAGGCGGATGTTCTTTCCGCCTGTATCGAGACCACCTGTCATTGAAAATATTTTTATGATACGGTGGTCTCGATACGCCCTTCGCTATCGCTCAGGGCTACTCGACCACCAACGCTATTTCAAAATCTTCCGTTCCCGCAGCCAAACTTCCGTCCTTCGCATCCCTTCCTCCAAATTCACTTGCGGATACCAGCCCAACAACTCATGCGCTTTGTGATTCGAGACGGTGTTTTTCTTCGAGAGCATTTCCATCGCGCCGCGTCCAAGTTCGGTGGGCTTGCCGAGCAGTTGGAAGATGACGCGCCCAATCTCCGCAATCGCAATCGCGGACGCCGTACTCATCACGCGCGGATTGCCCTGCCCCAGCATACGATAATAATGACCGAAGAAAGTTTCGCAGGTGATGGTCTCTTCGCCGCCGAGGATGAAAATCTGCCCCGCGCCTTCGTCTTTTTCAGCGGCAAGCATGATGCCGTTCACGAGGTCGTCAATGTAAATGGCGCGGAAGATTCCCTGTCCATGCGCGGGCAGGAGAAATAATCCCTTTTGAATCATCTGCACGGGAATCAACGTCCACGGGCGCGAGCCTGGTCCGTAAATATCGGCGGGACGAATGATGGTGCAAATCATCTCGCCTTTCGCGTGCGCCGCAAGGACGACATGCTCGCTGGCGATCTTCGTATCCACATACGGGTTGCCCGTCGGCATAATCGGCGCGGACTCGTCGGCGTGATCTTCCACGTTGAAGCGCATGGCGGCGAGCGATGAAATGTGGAGGAAGCGTTTCGCCCCCGCTCGAATCGCCGCATCCAACACGCGGCGCGTGCCCAACACGTTCACCCGCCACGCTTCTTCTTTTGATACGTTGTTCGTCACAATCGCGGCGGTGTGGATGACGAGGTCGCATCCGTCCATCGCGGACTGCCAATCTTCAGGTTTGGAAACATCGCCCGCGACGATGTTCAAAGCAGAATCGGCGCGAACGTCCAAGCCGCAGGTTTGCGAACTCAGAGCGCGATACCGCTCCGCAAGCGCGCGCCCAACGAAGCCCAACGCGCCAGTGATGAAGATTTTTTGATAACGAGTTGTGTTCATATCTGATCTGCGTAATGCGCGTTCTCTAACGCGCACGGGAGCGCCATCGGCGTCAAAATACGCAAAGTGAACTTTGCGTTACGGGTTTCTTTCTCTGCGAAGTTGATTCAAGCGCTTCATGCCGCGCCGCTTCATGGAATCGTACAGCCAGAGCATGAGCGACGGGTTGGCGTGATTCAACTTCGTCAGCCAGCCGCGCCAACGCGGGAGGTTGAGTTCGAGCGGCTGATCGCGCATGGCTTTCCAGAAGGCGCGCTCCAAGTCGAAAACTGTCAGCGTGGCGCCGCTAAAGGCAAGCGCGGCTTCCTCCCCCGCCGAGTCGAGGCGTTCGGTCAGCACGGGCGTATCCACCAGATCGGGCGAAATGACTGTGACCGCGACTCCCAGTTTACGCCATTCAATCGCCGCCGCAATCGAAGCGTTTCGCAAGCCGCCCTTCGCCGCCGAATACAGCGCGTTGCCTGGCGTGGGCGAGACTCCCGCCAGCGAAGCGACGTTGACGATATGACCCGCCTGTTGTTTGAGCATTACTTCGCCGACGAGTTTCATGCCGATCAACGCGCCTTTGAGGTTGATGTCAATCACGCGGTCAATCGCGTCGAGAGGTTGGTCGCGCAAAAACAGCGGACGATTCGCGCCCGCGATGTTGAACAGATAGTCAATGCGCCCGAAGCGCTGAAGCGTATCTTCGATGAGCGTTTGCCATTGTTCGGGCGAGCGAATATCCAGCGCGTGAAGAACGAGTCGTTCATTGGGCGCAAACGCGGAGCGCAGTCCATCTATATTTGAATCGGCGAGTACCAATTGATACTCGCCGATTTTTTTCGAGAGAACTTCCGCCCAGTGTTTGCCGATTCCGCTGGCGGCTCCAGTGATGATGATGGTTTTTGGGGTCATATCATTTTATTGGACGCTGACGAGCGCAGATTTACACGGAGATTTTTAATATCCGCGTCCAATTATGAATTGGCATTACTCCGCAGAGTTCGTTGAAAGCGTCGCCATTTCGCGGGCTTTCGTTTCGTTGACGCGCAACATCAACACCCAGCCAACGAACAGGAACACGGCAATCGAAAGAAGCGCGAGCCGATGACCCGATTGTTCAGCCACCAACGCCGCCTGTCCCTGCGACTGATACCAGAGAGTCAATTCCGCCGCGAGCCAGCCGAAGATGGCGGGACCGATGAACGAGGAGGTGCGTCCCGTCAGCGCGAAGAAGCCGAAGAACTCGCCGCTCTTACCAGGCGGGCTGAACGTGGCAACGATCGCGCGGCTGACGGATTGCACGCCCGCCATCGCCGCGCCGATGAACGCGCCGATGATAAAGAAGTGAGTCTGATTCTGCGCGAAGTACATCGCGCCGATACAAGCCGCCATCAGGAAGATGGAAATCGTCAACGCTTTTTTGCCGCCGATGCGGTCTTGCAAATTGCCAAAGAGCAACGCGCCGACTACATTCGTGGCTTGCACAACAATGAAGAAGATGATCAAGCCCGTCTGCTCCAAGCCGAACAACACGGCTCCAAGAATCGCGGCGAAGTCGAGCGCGATGATGACGCCTTCGTTATAGATCAGATAAGCAAGCATGAACTTGAGGAACTCTTTGAATCCGCGCGCGGCTTTGATCGTTCCGCTCAGTTGTTTGAACGCAAGGCTGATGTAGTTCTCGCCTGCGGGCAAGGCTTGCGGCTGGGCGCGTTCCTTCAACCAGCGGAAAATTGGAATGGATGCCAGCGCAAAAAAGATCGCGGTGACGATCAGCGTGCTACGCACCACGAGCAGGTCGCTGTCGGTCATCAAGATCGGCGGGAGGATGAGGAGCAGGATGACGATGCCGCCCGCGGAGCCGATCGCCCAGCCCGTCCCTGCGATGCGACCCGTCTCTTCGGGAGCGGCGATCTCTGGCAGGAGCGCGTCGTAGAAAATTTGCGCGGCGCGATAGCCAAGTTCCGATAAAAGGAAGAAGAGGACCGCCAGAGCGATCGTCCCTTTTTGGGTGAAGAATAATAAAGCGGTGAACACGACCGAGAGCGCCGTAAAGAAGAACAGGAATTTTTTCTTCGCGCCCGAATAATCGGCAATCGCCCCCATGATCGGCGCGGCAATGGCGACAATGATCATCGCAATGGAAATACTCAAGCCCCATAAGCGTGAACCTTCCGCGCCGCCCACCACTTGATTCTTGAAGTATGCCGAGTAAACTGCCAGAAGAACGACCGAAGCGTATGCGGAATTTCCAAAATCGTACAAGTACCACGCCATGCGTTCCCGCTTCGTGGATTTAACTTGCGGAATAGAGTCTGCCATCTTCCCTTCCTCCTCGCCGATATGAAATTGTCTTACATTTCGCGCAAGTATATCATGGGGAAAAAAGACTTCTGAAATTTTCAAGAGCAAGAAATGCCTGTGTTCTCATTTGACAGCGATGCTTATTTCGAACAACAGGCGCACATCCAGCAGTATTTCTGTTAGGGTCTAACAATGAAAATCGGCGGTAGGCTCTAAAGCCACAAGGTATAATCGGCGCAACAGCCAAAATGGATATTCAACCTCGCTACACAAAGATCGACAAGACCATCCAGTTGACTACGGGCGTTCTCGTGCTGGAAAGTTCGAGCGGATACCCGCGCGGCGAATCCAACATGTATCTGGTTGCCCCAAACGGAAAGATCCTCTGGAAAGCCGAAACCCCGGAAGGAAACACGTGCTTTTCGCGCGTCAAACTCAACGATGATGGCGAGACATTTTCCGCCTACACAGTGCACGGTCACGCCTGTGAATTGGATCTGAGAACCGGGAAGTTGATCAGTTTTACGAGTATTCAATGATCCAAGGCTTTCTCAATATCCCCTACTTCGCATGGACAACGATCTCGCTCGTCATCGCGGTCATCTTCGCGTACGTCTGGCCCCACAAAGCCGTAACCGCGAGCGCTGGCTTCCGCTATTTCGTCATCCGCTGGGGGCACACGTTGACGTGGGTTCTGCTGGCAATAAGTTTCTTCCTGCGAGGGATTAATCCATCGCTCAATGGAATAGCAAATTTGATCGCCGCGGCAGGCGGACTGGCATATCTGCTGTTTATGGCGATGACGTTTGTAGTGAAATAACCACCTTCCATCATTGCGAGGGTGGCGCTCGTCCGCCCGAAGCAATCCCCAACACCGTGAGGGAGATTGCTTCGTCAGCCCTTCGGGCTTCCTCGCAATGACGGGAACTTTGTAGAATAATGAAACGAGAACTTCATCCCTGCGTGTACATTATGACGAATCAGTACAACAAAGTTCTTTACACAGGCGTCACAAGCAATCTTTTCAAGAGAGCTCACGAACATAAAGATAAAATTGTCGCGGGTTTTACAAGCCGATATAATGTGACCAAACTTGTGTACTACGAAGAGTTTGCCACCATGTCCGAAGCGATTGCCAGAGAGAAACAAATCAAAGGCGGTTCGAGGCAAAAGAAGATTGACTTGGTAAACAACAAGAATCCCGAGTGGAAAGAGTTGTACGAGGAGTTCTTTGCCTGAAACAATCGCCGCCGCCCCTCACCACCACCCGTCATTGCGAGGAGCGAACGGTAGTGAGCGACGAAGCAATCCCCAAGACGGCGTGGAAAGGCTAACAAGGTCGGAGATTGCTTCGTCGGGTCTACGACCCTCCTCGCAATGACGGAGTAAATTATTTTTAGTAAGGTGCTAAAGTCATGTTTGATTTAGAATTTTGGAAAAACCTCTTATTAAACTCGCTTGCCACGTTTGCTGGCGCGTTTTTCGGCATTCCAATAGCACTTTGGATTAATAGAAGCCAACAAAAAGCATCTGAATCTAATAAACAAAGAAATATACAAATTGAAGCCAGCGCCAGAAGAGCGAAAATTCTACAACTTATAAAAGACGAGTTGGTTTGGAATAAAAGCTTACTCGAAGGAATACATGAAAGCAAAAAGGATATTTTCTTTTTCGAGAGAAGGGAATATGAACTGTTATATCAGTTAAAAACCGAACTTTGGAGCACATTTTCGGATGGTGGCGAGTTGCAATGGATACAAGATATAAACATGCTTCATGTCATGGCTCAAACCTATGATTCTTTCTATGTGGTCAATCGCTCAGAAAACATGTACACAAGATTTGTACTTGATGCAAGTGTTCAGTACGGAGACTCTGGGGAATGGACACAATATATTCAGTTACATGAAAAACGCCTTTTTACGAGAATGCACGAAAGCATAAACTCAGCTTTAGAAAATATTGAAAATGCATTAAAAATGATTGATCAAGAAATATTATCGAATGTTTCACAAGGAGTATCACATTGAAAATCATCGCATGTATCAAACAAGTCCCAGACTCGGAGGCGAAAGTGAAAGCCGAGGGCGGGCAGATCAACACAGGAGACGCGCCGCTGGTCATCAACCCATTTGACGAGTACGCGGTCGAAGGCGCGCTTCAACAACGAGAAGCCGTCAGCGGCTCGACAGTCACCGCGCTGTGCATCGGACCCGAGTCCGCGAAGGAGGCGTTGAAGCACGCGCTTGCCATGGGCGCGGACGACGCGATTCTCGTTTCGGACTCCGCGTTAAATAATCTCGACACGGTTGGCGCGGCGCGAGTCCTTGCGGCGGCGATTCAAAAGATCGGCGGCGTGGACATGGTCGTGTTCGGACGGCAAACGCTCGATAACGGTTCAGGACTCACATCCGCTCAAACGGCGCGCGCTTTGGGGTGGTCACTGCTGGGATTGGCGGGGCAGATCAAAGTCGAGGAAAGAACCGTTCGCGTCGAGCGAGTCATTGAAGAGGGCAGGCAAACCGTCAAAGCGAATCTTCCCGCAGTCATCAGCGTTGTTCAAAGCATCGGCGAGCCGCGCTATCCGTCGTTCATGGGAATTCGCAAAGCGTCGAAAGCCGAGATCCCCGTGTGGTCGCTGAGCGATCTGGGAATCGCCGCGCCCGATGCGATCATCAAACGCAGCGAGTTGATGAACCCGCCCGCGCGCGAAACATCCGTTGAAATTATTTCGGGCGAAAGCCCCGCCGAGATCGCCGACAAACTCGCCGATAAACTCATCGCGGAGAAAGTGTTATGAAAATTTTTGTTTACGTTGATCACTTCAAAGGCGAAGCGCAAGCTACATCGTGGGAGGCGTTGGGACTCGCAAAAAGTTTCGGTGGTTCGTCTCCGCTCACCACGACCGCGATTGTGTTTGGTTCGAATGTTGATGATGTTGCAAAAGCCGCGTTGGAACATGGCGCGGATGATGTCCTCGTCGCAGACGACCCCGCGCTTTTGGATTTTCGCGCCGAGACGTACGCTTCGACTCTTTCAGCGCTCGTTTCTTCTCGGACTCCCGACCTGATCCTGTTCCCCACAACGACTCGCACCCGCGAGTTCGCCGCCATGTCGGCAGTGGACTTGAACACCAACGTCATCACCGACGCGACAGCCGTTGAAGTGAACGGCGATTCGTTTGTCGTCACGCGACCGATCTACGAAGCAAAGTTATTTGAAAAAGTGACCGCGTCCGCGAAACCACAACTCATCACGTTACGCGGACGCGCGTTTCCGAAGCCAGAAAAGGTTGCTGGCAAAAGTGGAACGATCACAAAAGTTGAAGCAAAGACCGACGCGCTCACAACTGTCGAAGGCTACAGCGTCGCAGATGTTGGCGTGAGTCTCAACGACGCAGGCATCATCGTCTCGGGCGGACGCGGCGTGTCAAATAATCCTTCGCTCCAGCCACCTGCTGGACTCGATGACAAGCAAGCCGAAATTTGGCGCGCGCATCAAGGATTCAAATTGGTCGGCGATCTTGCATCCACACTTGGCGGCGCGGTCGGCGCATCTCGCGCGGCAGTGGACGGCGGCTACATCCCCTATTCGAATCAAGTTGGGCAGACGGGTAAAGTCGTCGCGCCTGATCTATACATCGCGTGCGGAATCTCAGGCGCGATCCAACATCTCGCGGGAATCCGCTCGGCGAAGATGGTCGTTGCGATCAACAAAGATCCCGATGCGCCGATCTTTAAAGTTGCCCGCTATGGCGTGGTCGGCGACTTGTTTCAAATCGTCCCCGCGTTGACGGAAGCGTTCAAGAAGAAGTTGGGGAAGTAACAACACCAACAGGGATGCGAGACCAATCCGCATCCCTGTTTTGTACCATCCATCGGAATGACAGAAAGGATGATTGCATGAAAAACATCCAAGCGTTCCTTATCAGCGCGGTTCTTCTGACGCTCGCATGCAACGCTCTGCGCGGTCCAGCCATCCCGGAACAAGAATCGAACGCGCCCCAGAACTGCCCAAATACCATGCCAAGCGACGCGGAAGTGGAACAGGCCCGGCGCTATCAAGAATCAGAGTTTGCCAATGGGGATTGGGACCAGAGCTACACGGTAGCGGAGTTTCGGATTACGGTCACAAGAAAAAGCCAAGCCTTGAACTCAGTGATCAACTTCGATACGGTCATTTTCTGCGATGTCACAAGCTCTGCTCTCGACGAATATTATTCCCCAGAAAATTTCGCGATCATTTTCCAGTATTACGACAAATATACATTTCTGGATGAATGCCAAACCGGCGATCTGCGGTTGTATGAGTTGGCATTCAGCGACGAAGGGATCGACTATCAGGGTCGTTTTTGGTCGGAAATTCTCGATCGACACCATATTCGAGAAACCCTGGTCGTATTTCCCGCATCCGATCAGGAAAACTTCGAACGCTTCAGCAATGCTTTAGCGTTTGAATTGCCCGATTGCGAGTAAAAAATATCAAGCCCGCCAATCGGCTTGATTCGATCGGGAATTTTATTCCACCCAATTGGGGGAGTAACGGAGGATCGCTTGCCGTGTCATGGCTGACATACTTCGCAACATTTTCTTCACAAAGGAGCAATCGCAATTCGAGGTAAACAGCCATGAAACGACACAATCACAAAACCATCCTGATCTTATTCGTAACCATCGCGACAATTCTGGCATGTAACGCACCCAGTCAGGCAACGCCCACCGAGGCGACTCTTGTCGATCTGCCGGCAACGCAGATCCCGCCCGTCACAGACACACCGGTTCCTCCGCCGACCGAAATTGGCATCCAACATACAATAATTCCCGTGAATCTACCCGGAAATCGAAGCGGTCATGCAGGCGATTACGATTCGTCGGTGACGGCGAACGAGAAAAAATCCAATGGCGGAGACAGGTTCACCTTCGAACGCTTCGAGCGTCCCTTCAATGCCAATACAATGGATACGTACTTCCCCGAACTCGATATTGTGGACACGTTCGTCTTCCAGGATGAAACATGGCTCTATGGCACGATTAAAGTGGTCGACCGATCAGCCGTGAATGTGTCTCCCTATCGTTTTGCCATGCAACTGGATACGGATGTTAACGGCAAGGGCGATTATCTTGTTCTTGCATTGAATCCACCCTCCGCCGATTGGACAACGGATGGAGTGCAAGCGTATCAGGATGCGAATCGCGATGTGGGCAACCTGACAGCCATGGTATCCGACAAAGGCGCTCCCGGCGGTGACGGGTTTGAAGCCAACCTATTTGATAGCGGAAAGGGAAACGACCCAGACAGCGCATGGATTCGCGTATCACCCAACGACGCGAACACAGTTGAAATCGCGATCAAGCGAACTCTGATCGGTAATCCAAGTTTGTACATGGTCGATATGTGGGCAGGTCACGGAACCCTTGACCCATCCTTATTCGATTTTAGCGATCATTACACTCATGATCAAGCAGGCGCGGCAGACCCGGGTTTGCCAAATTTCTACCCAATCAAATCAGTATTCGAACTGGATAACTCCTGCCGCATGGCGGTGGGATTCGAACCCAATGGGAGCGAACCGGGTCTTTGTCCTTTCATCGCGCCTCCAAAAGTTGAGAAAGGGGAAACGCCCGCCAGCTGTACCCCCAGTATGGGAGACCTCAACTCCTGTATTCAATTCGGCGGAACTTGGAATTACACAAGTTGCCAGTGTGATATTCCTGTAATTCCCTAAACGGCTTCTTTCCCATCGTCGCTTTTATTTTAGCGACAAAAATTGCGCGGAGTGTATGCTCCGCGCAACTAACCCCGTCAGTATTTGGATCAGGCATGAGAAAAACTGGGTATCTCGACCCGGTAGGCTGAGGGTAACAGGTCTTCAAACTTCTTCAAGGCTGACCGCAATTGCATTCGAGCGCGAGCGAGGCGGCTCTTCACCGTTCCCACCGGCACGCGCGTCACCTGTGCCGCCTCTTCATACGACATCCCCTCAATATCTACGAGAATCACCATCAGGCGATAATCTGGCGTTAGGGCGCGGATGCAACGTTGGAGCGCTGCCTGCACCTCCGAGGATTCAGCCAACTCCTGCGGACCTGCAGAAAGATCCATCATCCAGGTTGGAGATTCGATCTCCTCGCCCTCATTGTTAAATTGCTCAAGCGGCATGGCAATATGACGTTTTTCGCGTCGCAGTTCATCATAACTGGCATTAATCGCCACCCGCGCCAGCCAACTTTTGAACGACCCGCCGCGAAACGACCGCAGGCTATTGAAAGCCTGGATCAACGCGTTTTGGGTGGCATCCTCGGCGCTGAGTTCGTTGTGTGTGACACGCAAGGAAACACGATACATCATATCCTGATACTTCAACACAAGCAGGTTGAACGCGTCCAGATCGCCGCGTTGGGCAGTGGCAATCAACATGGTTTCGGTATCGGGGTAAGTTTTCATACGTTTATCATACTCCCCCGATGTTACAAGCCTGTCGCAAAGATGTCACAGTTTTGTGACATCTATTAAATACCCTTCTTGCGTTGGATGTTTATCGTCGCGGCAAACGGAGCGAGAAAACCGTTCCTCGCGGTTCCGTTTGGCTGGAGCGCACTCCGCATCCTCCGCCATGTAAAATGGCTATACGATTGACAAGAGCAAGCCCCAGCCCGCTCCCCTCCGTGCTCCGCGCATTCGTCCCGCGATACAACTCATCGAATATCTTCGACAAATCATCGAATGCGATGCCGGCTCCCGAATCAGCCACTTCGATGACGATTGCCCTGCCATCCTCCATCGCGCGCACCTCCACCGAATCATTCGCGGATGTGAACTTGAGCGCGTTCTCGACGAGGTTATACACCGCGAGCACGAGCAAGTCGCGGTCACCGGTGAGCATGGGAAACGGCGATGGGATTTTGGGAATCAGCAGGCTGATGCTCCGCCCCTCATAGGCTGGGATTGCTCGCGCCGCATCCACCACATCTTCGAGCAGATCCGGCACATTGACCGCGTACCGCTCTATGGGGCGCTCATCCAGGTCGGCGAGTTTTCGCAGATCGGTTAGCAGGCGCGTGAGGCGTTCGACCGCCTTATCCGCGTTTTGCCCGGCTTGCGAACGTTCATCTGCCGCTTGCGCCTCGCGCAAGTTAACGAGCGCGGCGCGTAACCCGGTTAGCGGGTTTTTTATCTCGTGATCGAGCCGCCTCAAAAAATGCCGGCGTTTTTGTTGCGCATCCTCCACAAAATCGGCGTAGAGGGTGTGCGCCTCGTCCGCGCGTCGTTTATCCCAATAGCGAACAAATAAAATTACGCCGGTGATAAAAAAGCCCAACAGGAACGCGAATACTGCCGTGTTGCGAATCGACAACCCAAGTACCAAACCGAAGATGCCTATGTCGATCGTTGTGAGCGTGGGAGGCGCAAACGGCAGCAGAAACCACGCCAGTCCGGCGAGGATCAGCCCCACCCAGAGCGGCAGTGTCAGTTTGGCGTACCTTGACCATTTTCCTGAAAGTCGCCGCATTTACCCTTCTCCATGAACGGAGGCGATGAAGCGGTAGCCTTCGCTGGGAATTGTTTCGATGAAGCGCGGCTCGGAGGGGTCATCGTCCAATGCGCGGCGGAGTTCCGCCATGCGCGTGTCGACGGTGCGCGTGCCTGTGGGATATTCCCAACCCCAGACCACATCCAACAGGCGTTCGCGTGAAATGGCTTCATCGGGGTGAGTCATCAAATATTCCAACACAGCGAGCGCTTTGGGTGTGAGTTCGACGGTTTCACCGGCGAGGGTGGCGCGACGCGCGCGGCGATCCAACACAAGTTCGCCGGCAGTGAGCAACCAGGCTGTGGATAATGATCGTTCGCCGGGGCGCGCCCGCCGCAACACCGCGCGGATGCGCGCCAATAATTCATGCGGATCGAACGGCTTGTTGAGGTAATCGTCTGCGCCTTCTTCGAGGGCAAGCGCGCGTTCGGAGGCTTCGCCGACTTGCGTGAGCAGGATCGTTGGGGTCCAGATATTCAGTTTTCGTAAGCGGCGTAGGGTTTCGCGTCCGTCCATGCGAGGCATGAGCACATCGAGGATGATCAGTTCGGGGTGATGCGCCTGCGCTTTATCCAGCGCGGTTATGCCATCGGATACGACCAACACATGAAAGCCGGCGCGTTCGAGGAACGGCGCGAGGCTATCCGCAATGGTTGGGTCGTCGTCGGCGAGCAGGATGGTGGAACGGTTGAGGGACATAAGTAAAACGTTCCGCAGGTTTTTCACCAGCACAAATTTGATTCGATGAAACCTGCGGGACGGTGAATCACGTTGAGGCTAGAGAAAAGCCCGGTCGGGCGGACCAGGCTTCTCGTGGGAAAAGAGGCGATGCATCCTATTGGAAAAATCCAAAGGTGTTGATGATCAAGTCGAAGATCGCCGACTCGACGTTCTTGTCGAAGACCGGCGGGGGCGTGGGCAGGTTGCCGGGGTTGACCGATTTGAGCACAAAGGCGAGGTTGATGCACGCGTTGTTGCTCACGGTGGAGTAACTGACCCAATCGAAGAAGCTTCCCGCCGCGCCTTCCGAGCCGCTCTCTTTGAGGAATTGCACGCCGTTGATCGTGACGTTCGTCGAGGAGACGGCAGACCCGCTGGCATATTTACACGAGGCGGCATTTTCAGTGACGGTGATGGCGAGGTATTTTTCGCGCAGGTTGGTGTTCGGGGCAAATTGTAGATCGGCGCGACCGGAGTTTTCGCTCATGCCAGCCGAGGCGTCGGGCGGAACCAATACAAAAAATTTATATTTATCGTTTTGGAAACGGTTCCAGCCGTTTGATGTTGGGGTTGGAGTTGGGGTCGGCGGGTTGGGGGTGGATGTAAATGTTGGCGTGCCTGCGCATGGCAATGGAGGCGTTGGGGTTGGCAGAGTTTCGGCGCGCGAATTATTTTGTTCATTGCTTTCAGCGACTGTATTGCCCGGATCAACTGTCACTGTGGCGGGGTTGGCAAAACTTGTGAAGAATACGGATTTGGATTCCCCCACCGCCAAACCGTTGACAGTTTGTTGGGCGCTCCCCGATTGCACAACAAAATTTCCGACAGCCGCCTGACCGCTGTTGGTTACACTGACGCGCAAGCCCAACGCTTCACCGGGATTGAAACAACTCGGGTTCGGGAATGAAACGCTCAGGGAATTGATGGCAAGGTCGGGCAAGGCGCCTCCGCCGCCGGTGGCGCGATAAATATGCGGACCCACCCACAAAGCGCGGTCGCCGGTGGCGGGACCCACTGCCAGCGCGGTGAGAATGAATTTCACATCTTTACCGGCGAGAGCCGAGAGGTCGATATCCACGTTGTACATTTGCCCTTCGTAGCGTTCGAGGAACGGGCCCCACAAGGTGGCGATCGGGTCGCTCCCGGTTTGAAAATCCAGGCGGTAGGCAACGTAGCAGAGGGTCGAGCCGCCTTCGCATCCGATAGTCGCGCGGAAGCGGTCTCCGCTTTGTACTTTGAAGGCGGGGAAGAAGCCTTGAACGTATCCGCTTGAAACATTTTGAGGGAAGGTGAGGATGCTCGGGCGGTTGTCGGTTGCGCCAGTTTCAAGTTTTGCGCTGGAAAGTTTCAACACAAATCCTTTTGCATCGCCGTCGGCGCCAGGGCATTGCAATTGCCCAGCGCCGCTGAACCAGGTACCGGCGCAGGCGTTCGTTGCAAAATCGTAGGCAGTGTTAGGGCTGGGCGTGACCGTTGATCCCGCTGTGGCTGTTGATGTCGCGGAGGTGGGCGTTTTACTTGGTCCGCCCGGCGTGACGGTGGGACCCGAAACTTTGATATCCACCCACCAGGGTTTGTTCGCTTGCGCGCCGATTCCGAACAAGGCGCCGCTGGCGTTTTTGAACATCCAATAACCGCGGTAGGAACCTGCGGCAGAGGGCGCGATCATCGGCACAGAAATGTCGATGGTCTGCCCCACTTCCACCGTGCGCGAGAATGCCGCGGCAGTCGGCGCGCCCATTTGTTCGCCGCTGAAGAATACCATTTGGTATGCAGTTGTCCACGCGCACGCGCCAACGTTCTTCAAGCGCCATGTTTTGGTAAACGTCTGACCGGGCGCAAAGGTTGTGCCGTCGGATACAGTCACATCGGCGACGAACTGAACTTTATCGCACGAGGATGGCTGGACGGTTTGCGTGACCGGGGCGGGAGTTTTCGTTGGCGTGGAGGTGGCAAGCGTGCCGGTCGCGGTTGGGGGAGGCGCGCTTCCTTTTCGGACGATGACCGGGTTACCCCATAGGGCGCGATCGCCAACGGGCGAGCCATATGCGGAAACATACAGAATGAATTTGACTTCCTGCCCCGCGAGCGGAGAGAGGTCGATGTTGGCGTCGTAGGTCAATCCCTCATAGCGTTCGCGGAATGTCCAGAATGTGCGGATCGTGCTTCCCACTTCGTAATCGAGCCGATAGGCAACATAGCACGATGTCGCGTTGAATTCACATCCCACGCGGGTTTGGAACTTATCTCCGCTTTCCACTTTGAAGGCGGGGTAACGCGCTTGAATGAATCCGTTGGTGAGATTTTGCGGGGCAAACAACAAGCCTGCCTGCGCCATCTCGACGCCTGATTCAAACTTCGGCTTATCTTTCTTGATGGCAAAGCCTTTCACATCGCCATCGGCGCCCGGGAACGAAAGCCCGCCCGCGCCGCTCGACCAGGTTGCTTCACTGGCTTTCGCGGTGAAATCATACACAACGTTAGCGGTTGAAGAACCAATCACATTGATCTCGACCCACCAGGCTTTGTTGGCGTTCACGCCGATTCCAAACAACGCCCCGGAAGCGTTCTTGAATTTCCAGTAGCCTATGTAATGACCTGCCGCGTTTGGCGCGGTCATATTCACGGTGACATCAATGATCTGACCCGGAGCAATATTATTCGCAAAATTGCTGGATGTAGTCGCGCCCATCTTCTCTCCGGTATCGAATACCAGCGAATAGGAGGTTGTCCATGTGCAGGTGCCGACGTTTCTTAACGTCCACACTTTGGTAAATGCCGCGCCAGCATCAAAGCGGGTACCATCGGGAACAGTTTCATCAGCGATAAACTGCGCCTTGTCGGTGCATGATTGCGCCGCCGCTACAGACGACGCGGTTGCGGCGGCTGGCAGGAGCGACAACATCAATGCGAACACCACCATGATGGAAAGTGCATGGAATCGGGTTTTCATAGGCTTCTCCTCTTGTTCCAATTGACTACGACGATAGAAACGTCGAAAAGTTCCTCAGTGACTATACGCCCCTAGTATAACTTTTCTTTAACAAATCTTCAATATCGGCTAGATGACTCTTTTCTCCTCTTATAATACATCCATGCCGAGAACAATTCTCCACCTCGACCTCGACGCCTTCTTCTGCTCCGTGGAAGAGACTCGCAACCCCGAGCTTCGCGGCAAGGCTTTCGCGGTTGGCGGCAGACCCGAAGAACGAGGGGTCGTCGCATCCTGTTCCTACGCGGCGAGGCGGAACGGCGTGCGAAGCGCGATGCCGATGAGTCAGGCGCTTCGACTCAACCCAGGGCTGATCATCGTTTCGGGGCATCATCGCGCCTACAGCGACGTATCGAAACAAGTGATGCAGAGACTCCACGACCTCACCGCGCTGGTGGAACAAATTTCGATTGACGAGGCGTTCCTCGACATTTCAGATATTCAAGACGACTCACAACGCATCGCCCGCGGACTTCAGACTCGCATCCGCGACGAACTGCATCTCCCCTGCTCGATTGGGATCGCGTCGAACAAACTTGTGGCGAAGATCGCTACCGAAGTTGGCAAAGCGCTCGCGCTGAAACGCATCAAAGCCGACGGGCGAACTGAGCCGCCCAATGCTGTGACAGTTGTCCCGTCTGGAGAGGAAGCGGCGTTCTTGAATCCACTGCCTGCGGATATGTTGTGGGGAGTCGGTCCGAAAACGTCGAAGCGACTCGCCGAGTTGGGCATCCACACAATTGGCGATATTGCGAGGTGGCGCGAAGAGGATCTGATCCGTTTGTTCGGCGAGAATGGGCGCGAGTTGTCGCGTCATGCAAAAGGGATTGACGCGCGACCTGTCGTCACTGAGCGCGAGACGAAATCCATCAGCCAGGAGATCACGTTTTCGCGCGATGTGCGCGACGATAAAATGTTGGAGAAAACCGTGCGCGAGCAATCGGCGGAGGTGGCGCGGCAGTTGCGAAAAAATGAACTGGCTGGCTCGACGATCAAGTTGAAGATTCGCTGGCCCGATTTCACCACATTGACGCGACAGAAAACTTTGAATCATCGCACCGACCAGGAAGATGAAATCACAAAAGCCGCGCTGGAGTTGTTGAGGTCGGTCCGCAAGTCGAATCAACTTGTGCGACTCATCGGCGTCGGCGTGAGCGGACTCGGCGCGCCGATCCGTCAACTCGGCTTGTGGGATGTGGACAACGAGAAATCGCGCAAACTGCAAGAGGCGGTGGATGTGTTGAGAGAAAAGTATGGCGATAATGTTATTCAGAAGAATACATAAAAACCTATAACACCCATGTCATTCTGAGCGAAACGAAGAATCTCTCCTCCCACTGGAAACCCTCATGGGGCAAGGAGATTCTTCGTCGCTCCGCTCCTCAGAATGACATAATGAAAAGGAGAATGCCGTGAAGACTCTTGATCTGAAAAAGGAATTGAAATATTTGTATGCGCCCTCCGCGAAGAAAGCGGAGATCGTCAACGTGCCGCGCTTGCAATTCGCGATGATAGACGGCGTGATCGAAAAAGGAAAAGAGCCAGGCAACTCGCCCGCCTTCGCCGAAGCGACGCAAGCCTTGTACAGCATTTCATACACGCTCAAGTTCATGCTCAAGAAACGCAAAACGAACGCGTTTGATTATCCCGTCATGCCATTGGAAGGATTGTGGGGCATACAGGATGTCAACGTTGACGTGGGCAAGAAAGATAATTGGTCGTTCACGTTGATGATATTGCAACCCAATATCATCACCAAAGATATTTTTGCCGATGGCTTGGAACAAGTTCGCAAGAAGAAAGGCGACTCGCCTATTTTATCGAAATTGCGGTTGAGTCACTTTGAAGAAGGCATCTGCGTCCAAATGATGCACATCGGACCGTACGCCACCGAACCCGCCACCATCGAGATCATGCTCGCCCTCGCCACTAAAAACGGCTACCGCGATAACGTCGGACCGAACGGCTTGCATCACGAGATCTATCTCGGCGATCCGCGCAAGGCGAACCCCGCGAAGTTGAAGACGGTGGTGAGGCATCCGTTGAGGAAAGGAAACACGTAAACAGGTAGACACGTACACACGTGTTTACTTGTTTACCTGTATACATCCACCATGAACTGCTATTACCACCCCGATAAACCAGCCATCGCCCTCTGCAAATACTGCCAGCGCGGACTCTGCCCCGATTGCGCCGCGCACGCGGGAGATTCGCTCGCGTGTAAAAATCTGCACGAGGAACAAGTCCGCACGATGGAGGCGTTGATGCAGAGGAACATCCTGCAATCCAAACGCGTCGGCTCGGATTATTTGCGGAACACAATCTTTTACGGCGTGGTCGGTATTTTGTTTACTGCGTTCGGAATATCCCAGTTCAATTGGCTGGGGTTGCAGGCGCTTGTCTATGCCGCGATCGGACTCGCTTTGCTCTGGGCGGCAGTGGCGAATTATTTAGAGAGTAGGAAGTACAAGTAAACACGGAAACAAGTAAACAGGTAAACAGTTTTTTTGTCTACGTGACTACCTGTCTACTTGTGTACTACGCTCGCCGCCTCTGCAACCATTCATTCCCTCCTGCGTATATCTCCCTAGAAAAAGGTGGCTGTCACTTTTGAAGTGACAGTCACCTACTCAACGAAAGGAGTGCAAACATGAACCCCAACTACAAACAACTGACTCGAAGCGCGTCCAACCGCATGATCGCGGGCGTGTGTGCAGGCTTGGGCGAATACCTCGGCATTGACCCAACCATTGTCCGCTTGCTCACTGTGCTAGCTTTCTTCACAGGCTTCGGCGGGATCGTGCTGGTCTACCTGATCATGGCGCTGGTTGTCCCTGAGCAGACGCAAGTGACGCAGTAATAAAGAATAATCGAAGAGACGACCCGGCTAGGTCGTCTCATTTTTTCTTCTTATGCGAATTAGGTTTCTTTAACTCTTTCTCCAGCATCCTGAAATCCTCCGCTACTTGGAACAACTTATCTGCCTCATCGAAATACATTGTTTTGATCAGATGCGTCCGCGCAGTTTCTAGAATTGGGATAATGGGTCCAGGTAAAAATTTTTTGACATCGTCAAACTTTTCCCGCGCAAGATTTTTACGGCTTCCATCTTCAACCCAAAAATGAGCTAGAAGGCCAAAGAAGTCGGTGGTAAATTCGGAAGGTAGTGGCGAGCGTGCTTCAGCAAGCGCAGTCATTTTATCAAGGATCGCAACATAGACAAAGTCGTGGCTTTCCCCGGCAGCGCATACGCCAATCTCAAATAATGCCTGGCTAACTTCCGTTAACATTTCTTGCCTGGGTAAGGCGAGCTCCAATGAGTCAATATATTCCAAGATGATGTTATCCCTCTCCACAGATTTAAAATTTACAATCAATGTCTGCCCCAACTTACTGACGGCGTGGATTGCACGTCGCCTGTCATAACCAGATTCCATTTGTGGCTTTGCGGATAAAATGGCAGAAAGTATCTTGATGGCAATTTCGTAATTGTTCAAATCCTTGGACTCCGGATCTGATGCCAGCATATGCACTAGTTCGTCAATTAACATCTCGAAGGAATCGCCTTTATAGGCAGGATGAGCAATCACCGCCTTGACGATATTTTTATAGGCGATGACCACCATTTCCCGTTCCTGACCAGGATCACATTGCTTGCCTAGGTTGGCAAGGTCAGAAAACGGACCACCACCAATACGTATCTTTTTCTCCAGCCCATCCAAGATACCTAAGGTCAACTTTTCGACAATTTTCTCACGACGACCGTATTGTTCTGGTATTCTTTTTGCAACCCGTAACGCCAGAACGATTAAAGGAACAAAAACAATTAACCATATTGCCTGCTGAACAATCGACTTAATGTCATTTCCTTTTCCCCAATAAGCATACCCGAATTGCAATATCAATCCGATCCCTATTACAAATAACGCAATCTTCAGGGAAGATTGAACATCCAATCCGCCTTTCTTCATAGCTGCCCGGCGTTCTGCCGCTGAAATCAACTGCAAAACTAAAGCAGGAATGCCGACAAGGAAAATCAGAAGGGTTAGTATTCCATCAAACGGAATTTCCATCTACCCACCATTCCTGTTCCTAAAGACGGGCTGTTCTTCCCTGATCCTTGTGATGATATCAATCAGAATGGTATCCACAAGGCCAGCTGCCTTGTGCTGGAACACATTGATTCCCAACTCGTTTAGTCGAACATGAAGGTTGGTATCATTTTCAACGGTAAACACACCCACGTGATATCGTTCGATCCAACCGGGAGGCGTAAAAGCATAATCAGGGCGCCCGCTGAACATCCAATTTGCGAGTTCCAAACCCAAGCGGGCGTCTGCTTTATCCTCGCCCCTCTCTTGATAAATCTTAATCCAAAAATCATCAATACCGGGCGGCAGGCGCATATCCAGAATGATTGCGTCGTACTCTTTTGACTGCAGATAACTTACTGCGCTTGTCGCATCTTCGGCAAGATTCATATCGTACTCGCCACTGATATAAATTGGCCCCGTGAGGTTACGTAACTCCAAACGCGCGCTGTCTTCTACCCATAAAACTCTAGTCTTCACAGTTCGACCTCCCAAAAAGTTATTTTCCAACATCTGCGAAAGGCAAAATGATGGTGACCCGGGTAAGAAAAGGTTGATGATAATACTGCCCACTCTTTTCATTCTGGGAACCTCGAAACGCCGGATGACTCTCTATTTCGACTTTCCCGCCATGGGCTTCCACCACGCGGCGGGTATCTGTCAGTCCAATACCAGTTCCAAGACGACCGCGATCTTTCGATAGTTCTCCGCGGTAACCGAGTTCAAACACTTTTCCACGTTCAATCTCTTCACGCTTAATTGGCACGCCCCAATTCTCAAACTCAATGTACAACCATTTGTCTTTCACAGAGGTTCGAATGGATACCCATGCCGGCTTTGTCCGCTCAGGGTCACGACGCCAAGAATATTTTATGGCATTATGTAGCATATTCGTCAAAGCACGCAACATGTCCCTCTCGCTGCCTCTTATGCTCACATCTTCCACATCTCTGCGATCAATATCAATCTTCAGACTGCGGGCATATTCAGCCATTCGTTTAGCGGATTCCTCAATCAGCAACTTGACGTTCAGTCTCACAAAAAGGACTGGCTCACGCTTATCCGATGTAACAAATTCACGCAGGCTATGGATGGTGTAATCCATTTGGATTACAGTAGCACGGGTTTCTAGCACTTCAACAAGATTCGCAAACCGCTCCAAGTGCCATGCCGTGTTTTGGACTTCACGTACTGGCTCACGCGGCAGATTACCGGGAACAATTCCTGAATAGATAAGCCCGACGCTATTCGCTAATTTTCTCAAGGTTGCAGGGAACGATTCAGGAGTAGGAATTCGTTCTTTGAATTCTCGCAAAAAAGACACATAATTGTGCAATTTGTCCCAGTCAGAAACCGCCAATGCTTGTAGGCGGCGCTTCTCATCAGCGCTTCGAGTTAATCTCTCGATGGCATTTGCCAATAAATTCGCATACTCTGTCAGCATAGTTTCAACCTCATCAGCAAGCGGAACCGGCATATCTGCATAGGGTTTCGGCTCAAATGCCTCAACCACTGCATCCAGAGTCTGCTTTACCATTACAAGGGTCGTGGTGTTTGCATGCAAAATTCGCCCGATATCAAACCGCAGTTCATCGACCCGTTCACGCAGTTCTCTTTCATGTTGTCCAGCTTCAAAGGATTTTGTGATATCCACCATACAGCCTACAAATCCAATAACAAGACCATTCTCATCTTGCATAATCTTGCAATAATCTTCCACATACAAGTTCCGATCCATAACCTTCAAATGCAAGATTCCGCGATCCGAGTGCATGCCCTGTTTAGAAAGAGCTTTTGCCTCTGCGATTGCCACATCACGATCAGCAGGGTTGGCATAATAATTGATAATATTTGCTTCTACCCTCCCTTCGAGAGGCAGACCCAACATCTCGCGAACAATTCGATTTGCAACAACAAACCGCCCATCAAGCGCTGTCATATAGACGCCAATGGGCAGTTCACGAAAGTCGAAATCTTCGAATTGTTTAAGTGAAGGGGCCTTATCAGTCATTTCCAACCCATCCTCGAATAGACAACATCACAATGGTTCCATCCTTCTCCTAGTATAGGTCGTTTGGAGGATTTGTCAAGAATTTGTATGACAAATTAATCTGATCATCCTCATCTCGCCAGCGAAATAAACACATCCTCCAACGTCGGCTCGCCCGCAACGACATCCTTCACTGTCAACATCCTCAATCCCTTCACTAAGTCTTCTTTCTTCTTTCCTCTTTCCACGATCGTCCTCAAATGATCCCCCGCCAACGAGACGCTTAGCACGCCTTCCACATTGGGCAACACTTCCAAACCTTTTTCCAGTGGATCGGCGTAGACTTCCCACACGTCGCCCGCGATGATATTCTTTTTCAAGTTCGAGGGCGTATCCATCGCGAGCAATTTTCCATCGCGCATGATGCCGACGCGTTCGCAGTATTCGGCTTCGTCCATGTAGTGCGTGGTCACTAAAATTGTCACGCCGCTTTCGGCGAGTCCGTAGATCAAATCCCAGAACGCGCGGCGGGCGGTGGGGTCAACGCCCGATGTCGGTTCATCGAGGAACAATAATTTCGGTTCATGCACCAACGCGATTCCCAACGCGAGTCGCTGACGCCAGCCCGCGGACAAAGAGCGCGTCAGCGTGGAGTCATGCCCGCGCAGCCCGACCAGTTCCAACGTCCGCGCGATACGGGTTTTGTCGGTGATCCCATATACGCCGCCGTAAAACGTCAAATTTTCCAACACGGTCAAATCATCATAGATCGCAAATTTTTGCGACATGTATCCCGCGCCCGCGCGCACCTGCTCGCTTTGTTTGAACGCGTCGAATCCCAGCACGGTCGCGTTGCCGTCGCTCGGCTCGAGCAGACCCAGCAACATGCGGATCGTCGTCGTCTTGCCCGATCCGTTCGGACCGAGATAGCCGACCACTTCGCCCGCGCCCACTTCAAAGTTG
>Ga0209605_1000061_pt1 | contig 151725 bp, 101 predicted proteins | sample AD_UKC035_MetaG_FD_184408 | JGI IMG/M metagenome (GOLD analysis project Ga0209605, IMG submission 184408) | Active sludge microbial communities of municipal wastewater-treating anaerobic digesters from USA - AD_UKC035_MetaG (SPAdes) (version 2) | ecosystem: Engineered > Bioreactor > Anaerobic...
CCATTGATAACTAACACCACTAAACGTGCTTGAAGTTAACACCACACTACCCGGAGCACAAAACGAAAGGGGAGTGGTGTAACTTATAGTAGCATTAGGATTGTTTATTTGAGTTACTACAATAGAATTACTTTGAGCAGTACCGCACGAACTGTTCTCAATAACATAATAGGTGCCGGTGCTGTTGGCGTTAAAGGTGTTTGAGGTAGCTCCATTTTGTAAAATAGTATTGCGATACCACTGGTAAGTAATACCAGTGCCGGTGTTGGCGGTTAAGATGTTGCCGCTGCCTGCACAGAAGGTGGTGCTGCCGGTGATGGTGGCTTGAATATTACCTCCAATTGTTACAGCTATAACATTAGTCGTATCATAACATCCGTTTAAATTAACAATGCATTCATAATTACCTGCAGCTGCCGCGTTATAGGTTAAATTAGTGGCAGAAGAAATGATTATACCATTTTGCCTCCATAAATAACTATATCCTCCGCTTGATGGAGAAGCAACTAAATCAACGCTTCCTCCCTGGCAAAAAGTTGTTGGCCCGTTTGCAGTAGCAGTAGCATTAAATGATGTACATAATGTCGTAAACGGAACCGAACTGCTGAAAGAACTTGACGAGCCCTGACACACTGTTTGTATTTGCCATTCGTAATTGGTGCTGGAAGTTAATCCTGAAATATTGGTTGATGATGCAGGTGCGTTTATGGACAATGTTGTCCAGGTAGTAGTGCCAACAACTCTGTATCTTAAATTATAACTAATAGCAGTTGAGCCAACACCGCTGCTCCAGTTAAGAGTTGCCGATGCATCTGTAATATTAGTTGTAAAATTATTTTGCGAGTTGGTACAAGGTGGAACAAGGGTTGTAAAATTTGCCGGAGCCGAGTAGGAGGAAGTGGTACCACCGGCACAAACAGTTTGTACCTGCCATTCGTAATTAGAATTAGAGATTAAGCTGCTAATGGATACCGTTGCCGATGCTGAGGTAGTATTTGTCCAAGTAGTAGTACCAGCAATACGGTATTGTATGTTATAACTTACGGCACCTGCAATGCCACTCCAGCTTAAAGTTGCTGATGAAGAAGTAATGTTAGTTGATGATAGATTTATAGGTGGATCGCAAACGAGAGGCGGAGTTGTAAAGTTTGTTGAGATAGTAAAAATAGATGTACTGCCATTACATACCGTTTGCACCTGCCATTCATAGTTTGCACCTGATGTTAAACCGATTGCAATATATGGGGATGAGGATGAGGTGGCTGTAGTCCATGTGGATGTTCCAACAATGCGGTAACGTATGTTATATCCGGTTGCACCTGTGGAAGCAGTCCAGTTAAAAGAAGCGCTAACAGACGTAATATTACTTGTGTTCATGGATGGTGAGGGCATACATGCCGTGCCAATACAAGAGGTTAAGCAGGTGGCAGTATTGTATTTGTTTAAAATTACCGCCTGAGGTTGAGGTCCAAATCCAAGAGATAAATTAATGCCTACACCATTTAAATGGCAATAACTCATAATGGTGCCACCACCGGCTGGAATTATATTACCGGCACACGTGCCTTCTGTGTAACCTGCTGCAGGTCCGCAACTGTCAATGCGGGTGTTATTGCCATTCCATACGCAGGCATGTGTATGGCGCGAGCCCATCAAATGCCCTTGCTCATGCGTAACAACCATTACACTCCACGAGTAAGTTGGCACATTATTATAGGTAGAATTTATTCCGCTGTAGCATTGGCTTGAGTTTAGATTGCTTGCACAAAAACCACTGAAACCGGCAGCAACACCACCACCACCACCATAACCCACAAGGTGTCCCAAATCACCGTTAATTACATTACGGTAATTTTGAAACTGACTTAAAAAAGAAGATGATGTAGTTCCAGTATAGGGATCAACTACATCCCATACAAAAAGTTCGCTTAACTCAACCGGAATACCATCGTTGGTGTAAATGATTTGATGTTGGTTAAATAAGCCTGTAATATAATTGACTGTTGGTGTCATACCACCTTTTCCGGTGTAAATGCTGTTATCAACCTCCCAAAAAAGCCTTACACAGTTTATCATGCTGCTGCGGTTTGTATTTTGAGGTGTCAATTCAGCCGGGGTATAGGTGCCATTATCAGCAAGGGTGCTGCATTCAAAATTTGAGGCAGCTAACAAATCTCTGTCGTTGTATAAAATGTGTTCGCTCCTGAAATTATTTTCAATTTTTCCTAAAACAACATTGCCAAGTGTGGGAGATGAAATCAATCCCATTACTTCTTCTTTATAAAAACTTATTGCTGCAATGGAGTTGTTATCGCCATCAATAATTCCCTGGTAATGTAAGCCCATATCAACTTCTACAGGCTTGCCGGTACTTGCAGCAGTTACCTGAAAATCGGCAGTGGTAAATTTTGTTTTCACCAATTTTAAATGATAAGGGTTGCCATGTGAATTGGGAAGAATTAACGACAACACAGCGGGAGCATTGGTTATTATTTGCTGCGCTTCGGTTTTGTCAAACCGTAAAAAAGTACCTTTGCTGATAGCTTGCTGCACATTGGCAAGCCTTGCTTCTGATGCAGGCTCAACTTTAAACATGTTTGAAACAGTAACACTTGATGTGTGGCTGTAAGCATCAGTTACTTTTTGTACTACCGGTTTTAAATTTTGAGCAGTAACTATACATACTGAAAGAATAAAAAGGATGACGAGATTAAATTTTTTCATTGCTGATTGATTTGAGATTTATTTTTGAATTCTGCTAATGTATAAAAGCGTGTTTATAAAGCAATGGGTTTTTAAAAAACAAACAGGTGTATAAATAAGTGAGCAGGATTGATGTACAGTGTATTTAAATGGCTTTTGTAAAGCCCTTCGTTTTTAATTTCTTTGCTTATGTTTAATTGTAAATGATACTTAATATTAAAAGAACCGATTCTGCCAATCCCGATTTTCAATCGCTTGTAAAAAAACTTGATGCAGAACTTGCACAAAGAGATGGTGCCGAACATTCTTTTTTTGCACAGTTCAATAAAATTGAGAATATAAAACATGCTGTTGTGTTTTATGAAGGTAATGTTATTGTTGCCTGTGGTGCCATTAAACAATATGATACTGAAACTATGGAGGTAAAGAGAATGTATGTACTTCCAGAAAGGCGTGGAAAAGGAATTGCCTCATCAGTTTTAAAAGAGTTAGAAATTTGGACTAAAGAATCAGGTTGTAGCAAATGCATACTTGAAACAGGAAAAAGACAACCCGAAGCAATATCTCTATATAAAAAGAACAACTATGTAGTTATTCCCAATTACGGGCAATACAAAAATATTGATAACAGTGTGTGCTTTCAAAAAGAATTGTAGATTAAACTTTCAAGGTTTTAAATCTTACAGTTTTGCTTTGGAAAAAACTAAAAAGGGCTTTTGTTCAAAAAAATCCTATTTTAAAACATCCTTCCCGGAAAAACCACCCATTGAATAAAATTAAATTCTAACTGATCAAAAGAAAATTTTTTATTGTCTGGCATGTTCAGGTTCATGTTTGGAAAATACCTGATGTGTGTACGCAGATACCACGATTGAATTCTGTTGGGGCGTATATCCCAACCAAGTACAATGCCGGGTTTAATGCCAGAGTATTCTATATCATTTATTAACGTCCATTTATCTTTTTCTAAAACATTTAGTTGCTCATAGCTTGCAACTGCCCCTGCAAAAGCGGCAAAGCCATGATAATCGGCAAAATATTTATAGGCTTCAAAAGAAAATGCTTTGCGGGTGGCTTCTTGTTTAAAATCATATGCTTCTATCTCACTTTTTAAACCTCTGTAAACAAGGTTAAACTGCAAATCGGGTTTATGAAAGTAATAACCAACAGTAAACTCCGGAAAAACTGTTGCCTTATGATTATCAATATAAGGTGCAACATTTTTATTGTGCCTTGATTCTTTTAAAAAGAAGGCAGAAGATGGACCTATGCCAGCAGTTAAGCCATTTAATCTTTTCAGGCGTGCAAGTGTATCGGTAAGTAATTTTGTTTTACCGTTTTGCCAGTTTTTTTCAGCACTTACGGTTGTTTCAAGCATATACTTGTATCCAGCAGCAATCCAAAACGGCTGCGTTTTTATTTGAGCTTGATCTGTTTTGGTTATGTAATAATTTATTTTGTTGCTATGGTTTATTCCAGCACTTAATTCAAACAAATGATTTTTAAAATTGTAAACCAAACCCGCCATTACCGGGTATGTAAATCTTTTTAGCTCTGTTCCTTCATCCTGAATAAAACGGGTTTCTAATAATGATATGCCAATAAAGGAGCTTATCCTTTTGTGTTTTATCCGGCAAGGAAAATATCTTGCCCCTAAATCAACCCCAGTAGAAAACCCGTTTTCTTCAGCTTTTGCAACCGGAAATGCGATATAAAAATCTGCCTTACCCCAAAAATGTGTACCACCAATTATAATGCGACCCTCATGGTGATTATTAAGGTGGTTACTTTCTTTAATTCCTGTTGCATTAATGAAAGTAGTATGCGATTGCTCGCTGAGAAATAATCTATAATCAAACCCAATATTGAGTTGTGCAAAACGGTGACGGGTGTTGCCGCCAACCATATAAGGCTGCGCTTGCATACCTAAACTAAACAGTAAAAAGGCAATAACCCCAAAACATTTCATTATTGCAATAATATTAATAGTAATTCAGAATATAGAATTACAAAGCCACTCAATATGTGTTTGAAATTTCTCAGGAGCTATGTTCCCATTTAGCTTTTCCAACACCTTTTTGTGCAAATTATTACACCTTACCTTCATACTGCAAAATAGGTTTTAAATATTTTCGTTCTCTCATCAGATAAAACCACACCATGCTGAAAAAAATCTTTATTGCATTAGGAATTATAGCCGTACTTTTTATTGCCACTGCCATACTAGTTCCCATTATTTTTAAGGATAAGATTATTGAAATGGTAAAGTCTTCGGCCAATGAAAATCTTAATGCCACACTCAATTTTTCTGATTTAGACCTGAGCCTGTTTCGCAGTTTTCCAAACCTTGCCATAAGGCTAAACGATTTATCCATTATTGGTAAAGAAACATTTAATGGTGACACTTTGGTTTATGTAAAAAAATTTGATGCAGGTGTTAACTTCTGGAAAATAATATCGGGCTCTGGTGTTGAAATAAAATCCATTACGCTCAATCAACCGCTTATTAATTTAATTGGATTAAAGGACGGCAAAGTAAACTGGGATATTACCAAGCCTTCAAAAGAAGAAGCAAGCACCTCAACAGAACCATCGGCATTTAATGTGGCATTAAAAAAATATGCTATTGAAAATGGCAACATACGCTACCGCGATGATGCATTAAATTTCACCTTAAATCTTGAACAAGTAAACCATACAGGCAAAGGCGATTTTACGCAGGACTTATTTGTGCTTAATACCGTAACTGATATTGCAAGAGCAAGCACAAGTTATGGCGGTGTAAGTTATTTGTACAACACCAAAACCAATCTTAAAGCCGATTTGGAAATGGACATGAAAAACAGCAAATACACTTTTAAAGAAAATGAGTTATCGTTAAACGACATGGTTGTAAAAGTGGACGGCTGGCTTGCCATGCCTGCCAACGATATAAATATGGATTTGAAATTTTCTACACCTCAAAACGACTTCAAAAGTTTTATGTCTTTAATTCCCGGAGTTTACCGAGATGGATTTAAAGATGTAAAATCATCAGGCACTATGGCGTTTAATGGTTTTGTAAAAGGCACCTACAACGAAACCACCATGCCCGGTTTTGGATTAAATTTAAAAGTTGACAATGGCAGATTTCAATACCCATCCTTGCCAACACCGCTTAATAATGTTAACATTGATTTAAAATTAAATAATCCTGATGGTGTACCTGATCATACAGAAATTAATTTAAGCAAACTGCATGTTGAACTGGGTACCGAACCATTTGACGCACGTTTGAAAATTAAAACTCCGGTGAGCAATGCACAGTTTGATGGTATGGTAAAAGGAAAAATAAATTTAGACAACATAAAAAATTTTGTTCCGCTTGAAGCAGGTACAACAATGAGCGGATTAATATTTTCGGATTTAACGTTTGCCGGAAACATGAAAGTAATTGAAGCGCAGCAATACGAAAACATAACCGCTGCCGGAAATTTTGAATTGAGTAAGTTCATTTATAAAAGTAAAGATTACCCTCAAGGTTTAATGATGCCGGTTTTTTCTCTCACGTTTAATCCCAGAAACATTGTGTTGAATAATATGTCGGCATCAATGGGCAATAGCGATGTACAGGCAAAAGGAAATTTAGAAAATGTTATTCCGTTTTATTTTAAAAAGAATCAGTTGCTTAAAGGTTCGTTGGCAATTACATCACGTCAAATTGATTTAAATGAGTTTATGAGTGGTTCCTCCTCCTCCTCCTCCTCTTCATCAGCAACTCCCGACACTTTAAAAATGACAGTGCTTGAAATTCCTGAATACATAGATTTTGTAATGACAGCAAATGTTGGCAAACTGCTGTATGAAAACAAAGTATTTACCAACCTTAACGGAAATATTTCTATGCGCGATAAAACGCTGGGCTTAAATGATATTTCTTTAAATACCCTTGATGGAAAAGTTTCTATGAATGGAGTCTATCACACTAAGGATGCAAAAAGCCCTTTCTTTAATCTTGATTTGAGCTTGGCGGCAATGGATATTCAACAAACTGTAAAAACATTTAGCACTGTAGAAAAAATGTCGCCCATTGCCAAGCGTGCCAACGGAAAATATTCTTCTGACTTTACCGTAAGAGGAAGTATGGATGTACATATGCAGCCTGTAATGAGTTCGTTAAATGGTGGCGGCAAACTATCAACGCAGGCAGTAACCATTACCAACTTTGAACCGCTGAATAAATTGGCTGATGCAATTAAAATGCAACAGTACAAACAACTTGCATTAAATAATGTAAACATATCGTTTGAGTTTAAAGAGGGTCGTGTATTTGTTAAGCCGTTCGAAACAAGTTTTGCGGGAGCCAAATCAAAAATTGATGGAAGCAACGGCTTTGATCAAACTATAGATTATAATGTAAACCTTGCCATACCCAAAGCCATGTTGGGATCGGGTGCTACATCGGTTGTAACGGGTTTAATGGGTAAATTAAATTCTGCTGTTGGCACTAACTTATCAGTACCCGATCCTGTAAACATTAAAATAAATTTAGGCGGATTGGTAAACAACCCTACTGTTAAAACGAGCGTTTCTGATGTAGGAAAGAATGTAGTTAGCGATGTTAAAGCTAAAGCCGAAGAAGAAGCCAAAAAGAAAATAGACGAAGCAAAACAAAAAGCACAGGCGGAAATTGATAAGGCAAAAAAGGAAGCAGAAGAGAAGGCAAAAGCAGAAGCGGAAAAGAAAAAGAAAGAATTGGAAGAAAAGCTGAAGAAAGAAGCAAAAGATAAGCTTAAAGGAATTTTTAAATGAGAACCCTCAACCTTTAAGGTAGTTGGGTTAAATGCGGAAGATTTTGCTTAATGATAAAAAAAAATAAATAACACCTTTACTTGTATTTTTCCAAAACATAAATTGAAAACAAACAAACACTTTTTCATTTTTATTTTTTTAACGCTAAACCTTTCATACGTTTTTTCTCAGGACATTAAACTTTGTCCGAAAACGGAAAATAAAAAAGCGGAAAAACTTGCCGGTGATGCCGAGTCGCAAGCAAAAAATATATCCAATTACGAAAAGGTAAAAAAGTTGTGTGAAGAAGCAGCCGAAGAAGATACAGGTTACGCAAAGCCAATGATGATATTAGGTGACATGGCCTACAGGAAAAAGGACTTTACGGTAATGTATAATTCATATAAGCGTATGATAGAGATTTGTGCCGATGCAAGTGCTATGGCGCATTACCGCACCGGATATTATTTGTATGAGAAAAAACAATACGAAGAAGCAGCAAAATATTTTAAATCGTTTTTATCATTTGCAGCTGCTGATGAAAAATTGAATAAAGATGCTGAGCTGAAAATTTTCCGCGCTACTCAATTTGAAAACCCGGTACCTTTTAATCCGCAGGTGGTAAAAGGACTAAGCACTGCCGATCCTGAATACCTTGCAATTATCTCCCCTGATAATGAACTATGCTTTTTTACGCGCAGGTTTGAGTACAAAGGAAAAAATATGCTTACACCAACCGGAGTAGAAAAATTTATGATGAGTGAATTTAAAAATGGAGAATGGACATCAGGAGAGATGATGCCATTTCCGTTTAACAAAAATAATTCGGGCAATGAAGGTGGAGCAACTGTAACTATTGACAACAAACATCTTTTCTTTACTGTAAACAACAAAGGTAATTTTGATATCTATACTTCTGATTTAGGTGAACGGGGCTGGAGCGAACCTGCAAGCGTAAGTGATTCTATAAATAATCATCAGTATTGGGACTCTCAGCCATCAATTTCCTCTGATGGTAAAACTTTGTATTTTGTTTCTGCAAGAGATTCTGTTAATCTAACTAATTCAGATATATACGTTTCAAAAAAACATAAGGGCAATAATTGGAATTCACCAGAATTACTCCCAAATTCAATTAACACATTTGGTAGAGAAAAAACCCCTTTTATTTTCCCTGATAACCGTACATTCTATTTTAGCAGTGATAGCTTGCCTGGTATGGGTGGCTACGATATTTTTGTTTGTAAAATTGATGATAATGGCAAATGGAGTAAACCTGTAAATCTCGGTTATCCTATTAATACAGATAAAGATGAGCTTGGTTTTTTCGTTAGCACCGATGGAAAGAAAGGATATTTTGCTTCCAACAACTTAAGCAGTAATGGTGGATATGATATTTACTCTTTCGATTTAAACAAAGAAGTACAGCCCGAAAAAGTTTTGTTTGTAAAAGGACAATTAAAAGATGAGATGAATGAAATTCCACTTGCGGCAAAAATTGAATTAAGAAATGTAGCTACTCAGGAAACTACTGAAGTGGAATATGATCTTAACACCGGAAAATATGCATCGGTTGTGTTGTTCAGAGATGATTACATTATGACTGTCAAGGGGAAAGATGCAGCATTTACTTCGGCATATTTTGAAAAGGGCGATACGGCATTGCTTAAACCAGCAATAATAAATTTAGAAGTAAAAAAAATAAAAATAGGGGAGAGCTACACACTTAACAATATTTATTTTGCCAGCGATTCGTATGTATTGAAAGATGGTAGTAAAGAAGTGGTAAAAGATTTTGCTTCTTTTTTAAAAGAATATCCTAATATAAAAGTTGCTATTAATGGGCATACAGACAATGTGGGTGTTGCTGCAGAAAATATTGTGTTGAGTAAGCAACGTGCTAAAGCCGTTTACGACTTTTTGGTAGCAACAGGTATTGCAGCAACTCGCTTAACCTACGATGGTATTGGGCAAAACAAACCAGTGGCTTCAAATGCAACTGAAGAAGGAAGAGCAAAAAACCGCAGGACTGAGTTTGTAATAATCTCCAAGTAAGTTATTAATTAAAGCTACGCCATATCACCTCAAAAATTTGAATTTTTTATTGCAGAATAATTTTTGAATAATTTTTTATTGATTTTTTAATCACATTCAAAGTTTATAGTGTGAGAATGGTTTGGGGTATTTTATATTTTCGCCAAGCCATTTAAATCAAGCCACTTTTAGTTGTATGCGATATCTTTTTTCTTTTGCTTTCTCCTTTTTGTTTCTAACAGGATTTTCTCAGTCGCTTACTACAAAAAAATATACAGTTAGTGGTTATGTTAAAGACGCCAACACTGGTGAATATCTTATTGGCACCAATGTTTATATAAAAGAGTTACTCAAAGGCGCACAAACAAATACTTATGGTTTTTACTCTATATCGGTTGATGAAGGTAACTACACACTCATTGTTTCTTTTGTTGGATATATTGAACAGCAAATACCTGTGTATTTAAACAAAGATGTGCAGGTAAATATAGACTTAGGAAGCCGTGCAATTGAAACAAAAGAAGTTCTTATATCGGGCGAAAAAGCAGATAAGAATGTGAGCAGTACCCAAATGGGTAAGAGTACATTGGATATAGAACAGATAAAAACGCTGCCGGCATTTTTAGGTGAGGTTGATATTTTAAAGTCCATACAGCTGCTGCCTGGTGTACGTAGCTCAGGTGAGGGCAACAGTGGTTTTTATGTACGCGGTGGCGGACCTGATCAAAATCTAATTTTGCTAGACGAGGCGCTTGTTTACAATGCAGCGCATCTTTTTGGTTTCTTTTCTGTTTTCAATGCTGATGCAATAAAAAATGTATCTCTCACAAAAGGTGGCATGCCTGCCCAATATGGCGGAAGGCTATCCTCTGTTTTGGATATTACAATGAAGGAAGGCAACAGTAAAAACTATAAAGTGGATGGAGGCATTGGTCCAATTGCATCCCGATTAACTGTTCAGGGTCCTATAAAAAAAGATACTGCATCATTTATAATTTCTGCACGAAGGACATTTGTTGATTTGTTTTTGCGTAAGCCGTTCATTAAAGATGATTCACCCGTAAGCGGTAATTCTTATTACTTCTACGACCTAAATACCAAAATAAATTGGAGGCTTTCGCAAAAAGACCGCTTGTTTTTGAGTGGATATTTTGGAAGAGATGTGTTTAAGTTTAAAAGCAGTGATACCGGTTTTAAAGTGAGAATTCCGTGGGGAAATGCAACAGCATCTTTACGCTGGAATCATTTATTCAGTGATAGAATGTTTGTTAACACCTCTTTGATTTTTACCGATTATAATTTTTCTTTTGGCGCAGAGCAGCAGCAGTTTGAGTTTAAAATATTTTCTGGTGTAAGGGATTACAATGCAAAAATTGATTTCAATTATTATCCTGTTATCACACACAATGTAAAGTTTGGTGCCAATTATGTCTTTCACCGGTTTACGCCTACAGGTGTGCAGGCAAGAAGTGGCGATGTTGATTTTGACTTAGGTGGCGTTGTGCGTTTGTATTCTCACGAAGGAGCTGCGTATATTAATGATGATTGGGATGTTAGCGATAAGTTTTCTTTAAGTGCGGGTGCACGTTATTCTGTGTTTGAACAAGTTGGTCCGTTTAACCGCTACATTAAAAACGAAGACAACGAAACCATAGATACTATACACTACTCCACCAACGAAAAAATGGCATTTTATCATCATGTTGAACCGCGTGTTTCAACAAAATATTCCTTAAATAAAACTTCTTCTTTAAAAGCATCATTCACTCAAAATTATCAGTATGTACACATGGCTTCTTTGTCATCTACTTCGCTGCCTACCGATGTTTGGGTGCCTAGTTCCACGCGTGTTAAGCCGCAATTCAGTACCCAGTATGCATTGGGTTTCTTTAAAAATCTTAAAGATAATTTATACGAAACATCCGTTGAAGTGTATTACAAAGACATGCGTAACCAAATTGAATACAAAGAAGGCGCACAACCTGATGAGGACGTTAACAACAATTCGGATAATAACTTTGTTTTTGGGCGAGGATGGAGCTACGGTGCAGAGTTTTTTATAAAGAAAACACAAGGCAAGTTTAATGGTTGGGTTGGATATACGTGGAGTAAAACTGAAAGAAAATTTTCTGATATAAATAAAGGAGATGTTTTTCCGGCAAAATATGACAGGCGGCACGATGTTTCTGTTGTTGCTTCCTGCAACCTAAACAAGAAATGGACATTTGGCTTGGTATGGGTATATGGATCGGGTAGTACGCAAACTTTGCCGGTTGGCAGAATGTTCTTATTCGGACCTCTAGATTTAAATGGATTGGTAAATGTTGCTTCCAATGGCATCAGCACCGGTCAATTGTACGAGCAATATGGAACTCGCAACAGCTACCGTATGATTGCATACCACCGGCTAGATTTATCAGCCACTTTAAATGTGCAGAAGAAAAAGAAATGGGAATCAAGCTGGGTGTTTTCTGTGTTTAATGTTTACTCAAGAATGAATCCTTACTTTATTTATTTTAATAATGATATTGACACCGAAACAAATCAGTTTAAGATTCAGGCAAAGCAAGTTTCATTGTTTCCAATAATACCAAGTGTTACATATAATTTTAAGTTTTAAATGTTAATAGTAAATTGTGAATGGTCAATAATTGACATGTCATTTAACGATTCGTAAATTAGTAATAATTAGTTATCAGTATCATGAGATATTTTTTATTCATAGCAATTATAATAGTTCTTTTTTCTTCTTGCGAAAAAGACATAACTGTTGATTTACCACAGCCCGAAGAGCAGCTTGTTATTGAAGGATATATAGAGCCCGGTCAGCCTCCTTATGTTTTAATCAGTAAAACTGCACCTTACTTTTCTGCATTTGATGAGAATTCACTTCTACAATATGTTGTAAAAAATGCAAAGGTTACGGTACAATGTGTTGAGGACAATATTACCGATACCCTTTTGCAGGTATTGGCAGATACCGGTTATTTTTACGTTTCATTTAGTATGCTTGGGCAAGTAGGCAAAACGTATAACTTGAGAGTTGAAACAGAAGATGGTAAAGTTGCTACAGCTACAACACGCATTGAGCCACCTATACCTCTCGACAGCATTTGGTTTAAAATACAGGAAGGAAAAGATTCACTTGGGTTTGTTTGGGCGCACCTGACAGACCCGGATACACTTGGCAATAATTATCGCTGGTTTGCAAAACGAATTGGCAAGGATAGCTCTTTCATTGCCCCGATAGGTTCTGTTTTTGAAGACAAGTTTATAAACGGAAAAAGTTTTGACTTTGCCTACAATCGCGGCAGTGTTCCTAACTCAATTGCTACAGATGACACCAGCCAGGTAGAAGGCGGTTTTTTTAAAACAGGAGATGTTATTGTTGTTAAATTTTGCACTATTACCAAGGAGTCGTTTAAGTTTTGGCGCAGTGCTGAAACACAATCTTCAAATATTGGAAATCCATTTGCCTCCATTACACCACTAATTTCAAATATTGAGGGAGGAATAGGAATTTGGGAGGGTTACTCGCCAAGTCTTGATACGGTAATAGCCCAATAGTTTAATTAAAGTAATTTTGTAAAGAAATTTTCAGGATAAAAATTTTATGCAGACAGAACACGTTAAATGTTTAATAATAGGATCGGGTCCTGCCGGATATACGGCAGCCATATACGCAGCACGAGCCGACTTAAAACCACTTATGTACCAAGGCTTGCAGCCGGGTGGACAACTTACCATTACCACTGAGGTGGAAAACTACCCCGGTTATCCAAACGGTACACAAGGTCCCGAAATGATGGAAGACTTTAAAAAGCAGGCAGAACGGTTTGGTACAGATATAAGGTTTGGTTATGCAACAGCTGTAGACTTTACCGGACCCATTCACAAAGTAATAATTGATGGCGATAAAGAAATTACTGCCAATACGATAATTATTGCAACCGGTGCTTCTGCCAAATGGCTGGGTTTAGAGAGCGAACAAAAATTTAATGGCTTTGGTGTAAGTGCCTGTGCTGTGTGCGATGGATTTTTCTTTAAAGGACAGGACGTAGCCATAGTGGGAGCAGGTGATACCGCTGCCGAAGAAGCTACTTACCTGGCAAAACTCTGCCGCAAGGTGTATATGATAGTGCGTAAAGACGAAATGCGTGCATCGAAAGCTATGCAACACCGAGTAGAAAACACAGCCAATATTGAAATACTATTTAATACCGAAACGAAAGAAATTATTGGTGATAAAGGAGTAACGGGTGCCATAGTTGTAAATAACAAAACAGGCAAAGAACAAACACTTAACGTAACTGGTTTTTTTGTTGCAATAGGCCATAAACCTAACACCGATATTTTTAAACCTTGGATTGATATGGACGAAACCGGCTATATTAAAACTATACCCGGCAGCTCTAAAACAAATATAGAGGGTGTTTTTGCTGCAGGTGATGCACAAGATAAAATTTACCGCCAAGCTGTTACCGCTGCGGGTAGTGGTTGTATGGCTGCTTTAGATGCAGAACGTTACCTTGCATCTAGTGGAATACATTAAAAGAAAAATCACTTTTGGCAAAGCAAATCTTATTTTTACATTTTTTACGCAGTCTTTCATCAGGAGATAAATTGTAGCGTAAAGAACCATATAGATTTTTTCAGGCAGGAATTTTTTGTTTAGAAAAAATCGTGTAGGTTTGCCGCCCGTTCATTTTAGGAGAGGTGCCTGAGAGGCCGAAAGGAACAGTTTGCTAAACTGTCGTACGGGGAAACCTGTACCGAGGGTTCGAATCCCTCTCTCTCCGCTTAGATTTACCCTCACTTGTTAAATCTAACAAAAATATTTCGGGGTGTAGCGTAGCCCGGTTCATCGCGCCTGCTTTGGGAGCAGGAGGTCGCAGGTTCGAATCCTGCCACCCCGACTAAAATCAGTTGCGGATTCCAGATGCCTGATAGAGGATTTTATTCCGAAATCATAAATCCGAAATCCGCAATTCTTTTTTTGGTCCCGTAGCTCAGCTGGATAGAGCAACTGCCTTCTAAGCAGTAGGTCATTGGTTCGAATCCAATCGGGATCACTTCTTTTTTCCTGGTATATTAGTTTTTCTTCTAATTGCTTTTTTTCTTTTCTTAGCCTCACAATTTTTCCGCAAAAAGCTAAAAACATTATTTTATGAAGGAAGTTACCGCTATTGAGTTAAAAAAAATGAAGGATGACGGCATCAATTTTCAATTGATTGATGTAAGAGAAGACTATGAGTATGATATTGCCAACCTTTCGGGAGAATTAATTCCTATGGGTGAGTTGATGAACAACATTGATAAGATTGCAAAGGATAAAGATGTAGTGGTACATTGCCGCAGTGGTGCGCGCAGTGCCACCGCCATTAACCAACTGGAAAAAATGCATGGCTTTACCAACCTTTACAATTTAAAGGGAGGAATTTTGGCTTATGCTAAGGAAGTGGATTCATCACTTGCAACTTATTAAACGTTTTTAAAGTGAATGGCTGATTTTGGATTGATCGGAAAATCACTTTCACATTCATTTTCCCAAAAATATTTTCAAGAGAAATTTCTACTGGAAGGATTAGATCATGCCTATCATGTTTTTGATATTAACTCGCTTGAAAAACTAATCGACATTATAGATACTCATCCTTCCCTAAGAGGGCTAAACGTTACCGTACCGTACAAACAAGAAATAATCAAATACCTGAACGAAACTGATGAAGTGGTAAAAGAACTTGGCGCTGTTAATACTATTAAGATTATTTCTTCAGGTCGAAAACCATTTTTAAAAGGATTAAATACTGATGTAATTGGTTTTAAAAAAAGCCTTTTACCTTTTCTTCTAAAAACAAAAGTTAATAAAGCATTGGTGCTTGGCAACGGGGGCTCTGCTCAGGCAGTTAAATATGTTTTAAAAAAATTAGATATAGATTTTATTTTCGTTACTCGCAACAACCATAACGCTAAAAATAGTTATTCAACTACTATCACTTACAACCAACTCAGCCAACAAATAATGGAAAACGTTCAGTTAATAGTAAACTGCACTCCGCTTGGTAAATTTCCCGATGTAGAATCATTTCCTCCCATTCCTTATCAATTTATTAAAGAAGGAACAATTGCTTTTGATTTGAATTACAATCCTGCATCAACAGTATTTCTTCAAAAGGCTATTGCTCAAAAGTGCCTTGACTCGAATGGTCTTGAAATGCTATATTCGCAAGCTGAAGCTTCATGGCAAATATGGAATTCCTAAAATGCTTTCAATTAAAATTTCTGTCAACACTACTTTTTGTGTGTGCTGTGTGTTGTTTGCACGCACAAGAAGTAAAAACGTTTTACGAAGTGCAGCAAAATGAAAGCAGTGAAATTATTCTTGACAAAAACGTTTCCATCAAGCACTCCAAATCAAATGTTGTTGATATAGTTTTTACCGAAAAACAAAAAGCGCAAATAATGCTACTAAATGCTACCGGCAAACTATATTACGAAACAATAAAATTCAGTAACAGAGATAAAGTTACCATTGATACAACAGACTTTTTGCCCGGTGTTTATTTCATCACCATTGATCAGGGAAAAAGAAAGTACGCACATAAAATTAAAATCAGTTAAACCACACAACATATCAAAAGTTAATATGCAATTAAACAACCTTATTTCTGACAATAAAACAAAATTGGTTGCAGCCATGATTGGCGCTGCCGCACTATCTCGCCTTTTGCCTCATCCTTACAACTTTACTCCAATAGGTGCAATGGCATTGTTTGGAGGAACATACATTGCCAATAAAAAACTTGCTTTTGTTATTCCTTTACTTGCAATGTTCATTAGCGATGTATTGTTACAACTGACAACAGGTTACGGTTTTCATTGGGGTATGCCATTTGTTTATGGCAGTTTTATGCTTATTACTTGCCTTGGTTTTTATTTACGCAAGTTGGTGCAGCGCCAAACCATTATGGTTTGCAGTTTAGTGGGTTCATTGCTTTTCTTTTTTGTTACAAATTTCGGAACGTGGGCAACACCTCCGTTTTTATATCCGCATACGGCAGCCGGTTTGGTTGATTGTTATATTAAAGCCATTCCGTTTTTCGGCAGCACTATTATGGGCGATTTGTTTTACAACCTGATTTTGTTTGGAGCTTACTCAATAATTAAATGGCGCTTTCCTGTTTTAGCAAAAGGCTAAACAATCAGGTTTAATAAAAAACGCATCAAAAATATTTTTGATGCGTTTTTTATTTGGGGCTATTTCAATTATTTCTCTATCACAAATTTTTCTGATGCCACACTATTTCCGTTTTTAATCTCCATTATGTAAATACCGTTTGAAAGACCAGCAACGTCAACATCAAATTTGTTTACGCCTTCATTCATTAGAACAGTATTAAATTTTATTACACGACCAGTTAAATCAGTAACTTTTAATTGAGCTATGCTTGCATTGTCAATGGTCATGTAAACTGTAGCATTGTTTTTAACGGGGTTAGGCACAATAGCAAATCCGTCATCTTTGGCAACATCTCCAATGGTTTCGTTTTCGGCACCCAAACGGAATGCTGTAGAACTTGTAGCAACCCGCAATTTATAACATTGTGTTGTGCTGTTTGCACCATTATATCCCCAAACTCTTAAGTAGTAAGTGCCTGCACTTGTGGTATTGCGCTTAATTGTTTCACTTGATGTGCCTCCTAATTGCGAAGTTGCAAGAGTTGAGCCTGATGAGTTATATAATCTTAAATCATAATCGGCAGGCAGATTAGTGAGCGTAACTTGTATGTTGGTGTTGGGACTTGTGGTTGTAAATTTAAAATAGTCGTTATCTGTAGTAGAAGAAATCAGTCCCTGAATATCTGTGTTAGTGGCAATTGTTTTACCTGTAGTACGCGTTTCGTTAGGCTCATTAGCATCAGAACAGGTACTTACAGATGATGTGGTAAAAGTTCCTTTTGATGAGAAAGAACTGTTTCCGCTTGAGCAAACAGCCTGAACCTGAAATTGGTAATTTGTGGCAGCGGTTAAACCTGTTAACGATCTTGAGCTAGTTGAAGAAGTAGTGCTGAGCCATGAAGCAGCACCTACAACTCTGTATTGAACATTATAACTTGTGGCAACGCTAACGGCAGTCCAAGAAATGGTTGCAGAGGTAGTTGTGATAGAAGAAGAAGCCAAGCCCGAAGGAGTGCCACAGGTTCCACCACCTGATGGTGGTACACAACCAAGTGAACTTTGAAGTGATGCTCTTGTTCCGTTCAATGCGGCAGTCATACGTGTTGCCTGACCAGTTGAGAACATGTTCATACATGCATCGTCTGTGTAGTCCATGTAATTCATAAACATATCTCCGTTAGCGCCATTACTGCAAGATACAGTAGGGAAGGAGGGACAACCATAATTTTCATCCGCCTGGTTAGGAGTATCGCTAACCTGGTCCGAGCCTGAACATGATGTGCCGTCATCACCCCAAATATGATATAGGTTTAACCAGTGTCCAACTTCATGTGTAGCCGTTCTTCCTAAATTATAAGGAGATGCTGTGCCAGGGTTTGTTGCACTGCCAATTGCTGAATAAAGTAATACAACGCCATCAGTAGAAGCTGAGCCTCCCGGAAATTGAGCATAGCCCAATACCCCCCCACTTAAGTTACACGACCATATATTAAGGTAAGAAGATGCTGACCATGCATCGCTGCCACCATTGGCATTTCTTTTTACATTGTTATTTGTACTAAAAGAACTTACAGTTGTTGATTTACGGACGATGCCATTGGTTACATTTCCACTTGGATCACGCTGTGCCAAGCAAAACTGAATTTGTGTGTTGGCAGCAAGCCCTGAAAAAGCAGATGGAGTATTACCAGCATCAGCATTGGTTCTTGAAAAATCTAAATTTAACTGATTAATCTGTGCCTGAATTTTAGCATCAGAAATATTTTGCGCACTCGTGTTATAAACCACATGAAAAACCACAGGTATGGTTATAACTGCTTGTGTAGTTACATTTGAATTTTGGTTAATCCATTTTTGGGTTTGTGCTTCAATAGCAATTCTGTTTGCTGCAAAATTCGGATCTGCTTGTAACATATCCTGGTAAACTTCATTGCTTGAGCAACGGTGATAGCCACTCTGGGCCATCATGCTTCCTGCAAGCAAAGTACAGGACAGCATCATTACAATTGATTTTTTCATTAGCTCTATTTTAGTATTTGGTGCTCCGAATATATCCGAACATAATATACCAGTCAATTTTTTTTTGAAAAGTTATTAATAGATTCATAAGTGAGGGTTTTAAAAATGGCGACTAACACTGACTGTACCGTGTAGTGCTGTTTAAATAGGGTAAACAGATTTTTTCTGTTTTATATAATCACAATTAGATATTAAAAAATTAATGCGATGGATACTCAACCCTTACATGATATATGCTTCCCAACATTTTCTTAAAAATCTTTTTCACCTCTGTTATATCTCTGAATGTTATGGGGCAGTTGTCAAACTGTCCTTGTTCAATCTGGTTTTCTATTATGCTGTCAACCAATTTTGAGAGGTTAGCCGCATCGTGCACTTGCAATGATCGCGATGCTGCCTCAACAGAATCAGCCATCATTAAAACTGCAGTTTCTTTCGAAAATGGTTTTGGTCCCGGATAGTGAAACATATTTTCATCAACTATTTTATCGGGATAGTTTTTTAAGAACGATTCGTAAAAATATTGCACCAACGATGTACCGTGGTGTGTTCTTATAAAATCAATAACTAAATCAGGTAAATTATTTTTTTTGGCTTTTTCTATTCCTTTAATCACATGACTAATAATAATGGAGGCGCTTTCTTCAAATGCAAGTTCATCATGCGGATTTACCTGCGTAGTTTGGTTTTCAATAAAATAAAGCGGCATTTCCATCTTGCCAATATCGTGATAGAGTGCCCCCACGCGCATCAGCAAAGCATTGCCGCCAACTTTAAATATGGCCGCTTCGGCAAGATTAGCTACTTGAAGTGAATGCTGAAAAGTTCCGGGAGCTTTAATGGATAATTCCCGTAGTAAAGCATTGTTACTGTCGGCAAGTTCCACTAACGAAATATCGGAGGTGATGTTAAATATTTTTTCAAGAAAATAAATGAGCGGGTAGGCAAATAATACAAGCAAAACATTCCCCAAAAGCCATCCTGCATTTTGCCAATTAATGCTTGTAATGTTTCCTTCGTGCACAATTTCAATAGCAATGTAGCTTAACAGGTAAGAAATAAAAATCATAAACACCGCAAAAAAAGCATGAGAGCGTTTGCGCATGTTTTTTACACTAAATATGGTTACCATGCCCGCCACAATTTGTGCAAACACAAACTCATAGCTGTTTGGAGCTACCGAGCCCAAAACTAAAACGGTAATTACATAGGTGAAAAGAGCCATACGTGTATCAAAAAAGGTACGTATTACAATAGGTAAAATGCATACAGGCACAAGGTATAGGCTTATGCTGCCTGATTTAATTACGTACGTATAAATGAAAACAGTAAATAAAATGAGTAGAAAAATTAGAGTAAGTTTACGGTTGTCATTATAAATATCTTTTCTCAATTGTCGCAAAAAAAGCATGAGCATGGTCATGCATATTAATACCAGCAATGTTTGGCCTGCAAAAACATGCCTGTTTGGTTCAGAAAAATTTTCGCTTACATTTTTTAATGAACTTAGCACCTGTATTTTTTGTGCCGTAACTATTTCTCCTTTGCTGATAATTTTTTCGCCCTGACTTACTATACCCGCGGTTAACGATACAGATTGAATTACATGATTACGGTACGAGTTATTTAACTCTTTGTCGGCTATTATAGTTGGTTGCAATAAATTTGTTAATTCATCAGCCAATACATCGGGCAGGTCAATCTTTTTTTCATTAGCCGTTTTCTTTAAAAATTCTTTGGTGTTTTTCAGGGAAACAAAGTCTTTTACCGAAATGTCTTTGTAATTCTTGCCCTGAACAATCTTAAATGCACTTCCCGGTGTTTGCTCAGGTAAAGCATCCTCATTAATAATTCCTTTGTTTAAAACTAATTCTAACAACCACTCAATATTAGCCTGGCTTTTTTTTGTAGAAACCTGTTGGGACGAATCACCGGAACTTGATAAAATAAAATCAGCAAATCTTTTATTAATGATTTTGACAGACGCAGAATCTGTTTTTAAAAAATAGGGCGTGTATGTTAATCTTACTTTTTTTTCTGCTTCTACCGAATCTTTGTTTTTTTCAATAGCAAAATCGTAAGGCGCTTTTAAATCATCATAAGACCATGGCTTGCCAAGCGCATAATCAAACTTATACCTTATTTGGTGTGGGAGCATCCATAATATAAGGCATACACTTACCGAAAAAATCAACAGTTTTAATATATTTTCGTGTTGATTACTAATATTAATGAGCCATTTTCGCATACCGTGCTAAGTAAAAAAAAATAGCTTTAAAGATTACCACACGTCTAATTTCTTTTTAAGACTTTAGCTTGGCTTAAAATAGTTTGTTAATAAATTTTATTTTTAGCAAACTATTAGTGCTGCTTGCGTTAGGTATGTGTTTATCCCTAACAAAATTTTACAAAAAAATTTTAACAAAAGCGTTAAAAAATGAGGTAAAGATTTTTGTTGTATGTAATAATTCCTATTTTTGAACACACTTAAAAACTAAATAATTTACTTAAAATCAATCTAAAAATTTCTTTAAATGAAAAAACTATTCTTTACGTTTAGCTTATTATTCATTGCCTTTATCGGAAGATCACAAGTATCTCCAACAGAAAACTTCGAGGTCTTAGCAGACTCGGTTTATAATGATACTTTAACTGGAAATGTTTCTTGGGCGACCACTAATCTGGTGGCAAATTCTGGGGTGCAGTCCTATACTTCACCCGTAACGGTTACACAAAATGGGGCTAGAACCATTGAGTTCAGTACTGTTCCAAATACATTTGTTACCCTTTCCTTTTGGCATATTTGCCGAATAGATTTTCAGGATTTTGCAACATTGGAATACTCTGTAGATGGTGCGACCTGGTTTCAAATTGATGGTTCAAGCATGGATCCTGCCTCTTGCACATATTTAACTTTTGCACAATCTGGCAATAATTTCTGGTCATCAGCATCAAACCTTTCATGGGATCCTGCAACCCCGGGTACACCAGCAAACAATACAATGTGGTGTAAGGAAACATTTGACCTGTCAAATCTTATAGCTAATTTTCCTACCGCTTATATCCGGTGGACTCTAACTGATGGAAACGGGGATGGTTCTGGCGGTTATCCGGGTTGGTATATTGATGATATAAACATTACTCAAGCGGCATGCGAATTGGTTCCCCCAACTCATACAGTTGGCAATTTATTGAGTGGCACAGTTTACAGCCTTGGGCCATATACTTTAACCGATAGCATTACCGATAATTCAGGTATTGCAAATGCAAATATAGTTTATACTATTAATGGTGTTTTGCAGCCCGTAGTTCCAATGGCTATTGTCCAAGGTAATATTTGGCAGGGAACAATTCCGGCTGTTTCTGACAGCGATACCATTTGTTATTATTTTGAAGCAACTGATGCATCTGCCTGTTCTAATTATAGCCGCTACCCCGATCCTAATGCACAATGTTTTGTGGCAACTACGGGTATTGGCTTTCCGTTTTGCGATAATTTTGATTCACAAAATTTGTGGGCAAACACCACAGTTGCAGGCTCTGCCTGGGACTTGGGAACACCCACATCTAACCCTTCGGCTGCTCTGTCTCCACCCAATGTTTGGGAAGTTGCATTAAACAATCAATATTTGAATAATACTGAAACCTATCTTAATTTAACCCAGTCCATAAGCTTTAATGGAATTACGAATGCTTATGTAGAATTTTGGTTTTACAGTGATTGCGAAAACTCATGGGACGGCACTCGCTTAGAATACAGAACCGCAGCAAATCCAACATGGCGTGTGTTGGGAAGCACTACATCAGGTGGAACCAATTGGTATAACGATGCTGCCCTAAACTCAAGTAACTTACCTGCATGGACAGGTAATGGAACTACCGGAGCAGGAACCAGTGCATGGACAAAAGCCAAGCACACTTTACCAAACGATATTTATGGTGACCAAGCTGTGGAGTTTCAATTTGTATTTACCTCTGATGGTTCGGTTGTTGACAATGGTTTTGCCATTGATGGTTTTTGTCTGATAGTTCCTCCACCAAATGATGCCGCCATAGTTCAGGTTACTTCACCTGCCGGGCAATACCCTGCCGATAGTTGTGCAACTGTTACGGTAAATATCAGCAACGAAGGAACTTTAACTTTAACTTCTATTCCTATTACTTATGTAAACCAGGTAACCGGACATACAGTAACTGAAACATGGACCGGAACACTTGCACCTAATGCAACCGCAACCTTTAGCTTTGCTGCTTGCGATACGGTTGTTGCAGGAAATTCTTGCCTGCAGATTTATACTGATTTACCTGGAGATGGAAACAATTTTAATGATACAGCAGTTGTTTGCCCTTTTGGTATTCCTACATTTAATGTAACAGCGTGCGATGATTTTGAATCGGGTGCTACGGGCTGGCTTGGTAATGGTCAGTGGCAATTAGGTACGCCAGCATTTGGTGCTACCACCGGTGCGCACAGTGGTGTAAATGCATGGGATATTAACTTAACCGGACCTTATACCAATGGAGTTACTGATACACTATATAGTCCTTTCTATAATGTAGCAGGTGTTGTAAACCCTTATTTAAGATTTTGGCAAAACAGAAATACAGAAGTAGAAATTGCCGGTTTTTGGATAGAGTATTCTGTTAACGGTGCCGGATGGCAAACTTTAGGCTCCACCACCAGCGGTAGCAACGCAACTAATTGGTATAATCAGACAAGTGTTGCTTTTGGTGGTAATGGTTGGGACGGAAATTCCGGTGGTTGGGTAAAATCAACTTTTTCTCTTTCTTCTGTTTTTCCTCCAAATGCAAACACAGTTAGATTCCGCATAGTTTGGGATGCTGCTTTTGGTAACCCTATTGAAGGTGTTTCTATTGACGATTTTTGTGTTGTAGCTCCCCCACCAATTGATGCCGGTGTTGTGGCTATAACTGCTCCGTCAGGACAATTGCCTGCAGGTGATTGTGTGCCTGTTACTGTTACTATTAAAAACTTTGGTACCACCACTCTTAATACTGTTCCTGTAACTTACATATCGGGCGCACAAACTGGCACAGCCACTTATTCGGGCAGTCTTGCGCCTAACGCTACTGCCACGGTTACAATTTCAACACCTTGCTTAACAGTTCCTGTAGGGCCATACACCATTTGTGCAGTTACAGGTGCAACTGGTGATGGTGATAGCTCTAACGATACAACCTGTATTGATTTAATTGGTATTGAGGTTTTAAATCCATCTTCATGTCTCGATTTTGAAGCCAACAATGGCTCCTGGACTCCTGCCAATGGTGGCAATACAAGTTTGTGGGAGTGGGGCGCACCGGCCTTTGGTGCTACCACAGGTGGGCATAATAGTACCAACGCATGGGATGTTAGTTTGACAGCACCCTATATAAACGGAATGAATGATACGCTTTACACTACTTATTATAATGTGGTTGGTGCTATTAATCCTTACTTATCATTCTGGCAAAACAGAAATACTTTTTCGGGTGATGACGGATTTTGGTTAGAATATACTGTAAACAATGGAAACAACTGGCAATCGTTGCCAAGCGGGCTTAACGGTCTAAGTTGGTACAACCAGCCAAACTTAGATGGATTAAATGAACAAGCATGGGATGGTAACAGTGGTGGTTGGGTAAAGAGCACATATTTCTTAAGTAACGCTCTTGCTGGCGTTGATAAAGTAAGGTTCCGTTTTATATTTCACTCTACTGCTTTCGGTACGCCTTTAGACGGTGTTTCTATTGACGATTTCTGTGTTAATCTTCCACCTGCTGATGATGCCGGTGTAATTTCAGTGGTATCAGCTTCAGGCGCAGTTTTGCCTCAGGGAAATACAGATTCTGTTAGAATTGATGTCCGGAATTTTGGTATTAACACAATCACAAGCGTTGGGGTTACCTACTCTGTTGAGCAAGGAGGTACAACTTTATTTACATCAAATACAGTAAACTGGTCTGGCACTTTATTATCAAACGGAACTTTTGGAACTACTGTTGGGTTGCTTACGCATCCGGATACTTATGTTGTTCCTACAGGCGCTTATGAAATTTGCGCATGGACAACTTTGACCGGAGATGGAGATGCTACAAACGACACATCTTGTACAAATGGTGTGGGAGTACCTGTTATTGCAATTGATTACAATACATCTTACTGCGATGATTTTGAAGGACCAAATGCCGGATGGACCGCTACTGTTGATCCAACGGGCAATCCCGGAACAATTTGGGAGTTAGGTCAGCCAAACTTTGGTGTTACCACCGGTGCATATTCAGGAGCCAATGCATGGGATTTAAACCTGAATAGTGCTTATACCGATGGTGCAAACTGTATTTTAACATCTCCCATATTTGATTTTAGCAATGCAGTAGATACCAAATTGAGTTTCTGGAGAAACCACGAAACAGAAAATAGCTTTGACGGAACCAGGCTAGAGTTTAGAGTTGGCGGTAATCCTTGGGAGGTACTTGGCACAAATACATCTGTTCCTCCGGTTGCATTAAACTGGTATAATGATAATCTTATTACTTCAAGTGGACTACCAGGTTGGACAGGTGCATCTGGTGGCTGGTCTAATTCTATATGGTATAAGTTAGATAGCTATAATAATAATATTTTCAATAATGCACCAACTGTTCAGTTCCGTTACATATTTACCTCCGATGGAATTGTAACTGATGATGGATTTTCTATTGACGATTTTTGCCTGGAAGTTCCGGTTCCTTTAACATCTACACCAACTTCTGTTGGAAGCACCAACGTACCGGCAGCATTAATATTCCCCGGTCAGTGTATTACATTTAAGAGTTTGTTAAAGAACGATGGAACTACTCCTTTAAATACTATGGTAGCTACATTGCAAATTGATGGTACAACTTATGTTTCAGATGTGGTTGGTTATCCAACTCCGCTTGCATCGGGCGCATCGCAGGTGCATAATTTCTCTAACTGCTGGAGTGCTGTACCTGGCACACATAACATTTGTGTAATTACATCTTTGCCCAATAACTCTGCCGATCTCAAACCATCTGGCGATACCATTTGCTATTCAATAACTGTTTTAGATTCTGTTGATGTTTCTCAGACTACTTATTGTAACGATTTTGAAAACCCTCTTTTGCCAGAATGGCTAACGCTTAATTCCGTTACTTATAATACAACAAAAACAAGTTGGAAAAAGGGTAATCCTAATAAGCCACCTTTTATTACTGGAACACACAGTGGTGCTAACTGCTGGGCTACAGCATTAGATTCTCTTCAATACGAAAACAGAGATACTTCTGCCTTGTTTACTCCTGTTTTCAGAATTGTACCGGGCTTGCCATATAACTTTGAGTTCTGGGGTAATTTTGACTCTGAAAGAAACGAAGATGGCGGTACTGTGGAATACTCGACAGATTATGCGGCCACATGGGAAACATTGGGTAACGAAAGGGACTCTGTTTGGATGAATACATACAACATTACTGCTTTAGGAAGTGTACCACCTGTTAGACCGGGCTGGAGCGGAAGCAGCGGAAACCAGTGGGAGAGAAGAAAGCATTACTTATGTGTAAGCAATCCATTAGTAAGTCAGGTAATATTCAGGTTCAGATTTGCTTCTGACTTTAGTATTCGTGGAGCAGGTTGGGCTGTTGATGATGTATGCTTTAAACTTGATTTATCAATGCCATTGTGTGTGGTTGGAGTTGATAATATTGACGAAGAGTTAGGTTTCTCATTAGAGCAGAATATTCCTAATCCATTCAACAATCAAACTATAATTAACTACAACTTACTCAAACCGGGTAAAACAAGTTTGGTAATAACAAACATTATGGGCCAGGTAGTTGATATTCCTGTTAACGATAGAATGTTACCGGGTACACATTCGGTTACTATTGATGGCAATAAACTTTCTGCAGGTGTTTATTATTACACACTTAACTTTGAAGGTAAGAAGTTAACCAAGAAAATGGTAATTACCGAATAATTAATTTCTAAGACTTAAAACGGGCTGCTTCGATTGCGATGCAGCCCGTTTTTATTTTATGTACACTTTTCTTTTATCTAATACAATCAATAATCTTTTTTCAAAAAAGTAAAGTTTATACATTTACCGCTCTAATTTTTCTGTGGGATTAAACAACAAAATACGAAACCGGATTGGCAACTATCTTTTCAATAAAGAGTTTGCAAAATCGAAAAGACAACGCGGAAGTATTTCTTTTCAGAAAGCTCGCACAATTGGAATTATTTATGATGCCACAGAAGAAAGAAATTACGAGATTGTAAAAGCTTATGTGAAAAGACTCCGTGATGATTTTAAAAAAGATGTACTTGCATTAGGTTATTACAATGGACTTGAATTACCACCTATGAGATTTGCGAAATTGGGGATGGATTTTTTTACCAAAAAAAGCCTTAACTGGCACTATAAGCCCAGCCACCCAATGGTATCTAAGTTTATTAATACCGGGTTTGATATCCTGATACATCTTAACCTCGAAAAAAGTTTTCCGCTCAAATACATTTGTGCATTAACCAATGCAAAATTCAAAATAGGTAAGTTTGAAAAAAACCAACACGTGGTTTACGATTTTATGATAAAGCCTAAAGAAAAACTAACACTCATGCAAATGATAGATTTGGTTAATCATTACTTACATCTTATTGCCGATGAACAACCTCAAGCAGTTTAATGGTACTGGTGTTGCACTTGTAACACCTTTTAAAAAAAATGGAGAAGTTGATTATTCTTCTTTAAAAAAACTTGTGAAGCATGTTATAAGCGGAGGAGTAGAGTACCTAGTTGCACTGGGTACCACTGCCGAATCAGTTACGCTTACAAAAGAGGAAAAGGTAAGCGTATTTAATGCAATTTGTGAAGTATCTGGAAATAAAACCCCTGTTGTTTTAGGTATTGGAGGCAGTAACACTGCAGATGTCCTCAGTCAGTTTAAAATATTTGACGTAAAAAAGGCAGCCGCTATCCTATCGGTTTCACCATATTATAATAAACCCTCTCAGAGAGGTATTGTGGAACATTTTAAAGCGGTAGCAAAAGCATCACCTGTTCCTGTTATTTTATACAATGTGCCTGCCCGTACTGGCAGCAACATGATTGCTCAAACCACCCTTGAACTGGCAAGCCATAAAAACATCATTGGCATTAAGGAAGCAAGTGGAAATATAGAGCAGTGTATGGCTATTATATCTAAAAAACCCGAAGATTTTTTAGTTATTTCGGGTGATGATGGTATAACGTTGCCTTTAATTTCAAGTGGTGCAGTTGGGGTAATCAGCGTATTGGCTAATTCTCACCCCAAAGATTTTTCGAATATGGTGCGTTTTGCCATTAAGGGGGATTTTACAAGTGCGCGCAAACTCCATTATAAGTACTCAGATGCAATTCCATTGCTTTTTGCAGAGGGCAATCCTGCCGGAATTAAAGAAGTGCTGGAGTTTAATAAAATATGTAAAAATCACGTTCGCCTTCCTTTGGTTAGTGTTTCAAAGGAACTTTCTCAAAAGCTGAAGGCTGCCTTCAGATAGGGCTATAATTCCTAGCAACGCATCATTTTTCAGAAAGTATTTTTAGGCTTTCGGTTGATTTTTACAAAAATTAATTTAAGTTTGCGCCCTCAATAAAAAATACAATGAATTTAAGTACAGCATCTAAGAAGGAAATTTTTAAAAAATTTGGCGGAAGCGAAACCAATACTGGTTCTGCTGAAAGTCAGATTGCCCTTTTTACCGAAAGAATCAATCACTTGACTGAACACTTGAAAAATCAGAAGAAAGATTTTTCAACCCAACAGGCACTTATAAAATTAGTGGGCCAGCGAAGAAGTTTGCTTGATTTCCTGCATAAAACAGACATAACCCGTTACCGTAAAATATTAAATGACCTTAACATACGTAAGTAACGTTAGTCCGTCTTTCAAAATATTTATTACCCAAAAAAGGCAATATTCAATATTGCCTTTTTTGTTTTAAACAATCACATATTAAAGAGGCAATAGAAACAATAAAAAAATTAAACAATGAATTTAGGAACAACACACACTTTTCAATTAGAAGATGGCAGAACAATAAGTATTGAAACCGGAAAACTTGCAAAGCAGGCAGATGGTTCAGTAGTGGTGCGCATGGGCGATTGCATGTTAATGGCAACGGTTTGCGCTAAACAGGATGCTGTGCCGGGAGTTGATTTTTTACCGTTAACAGTAGATTACCAGGAAAAATATGCAGGTGCAGGACGTTTTCCCGGTGGTTTTTTTAAACGTGAAGCTCGTCTTTCTGAATACGAAATATTAATCAGCAGAATCATAGATCGCGCATTGCGCCCCATGTTCCCCGAAGATTATCATGCAGATACGCAGGTAATGGTAACATTGATTTCTGCTGATAAAGAAATAATGCCCGATTGCCTGGTAGGACTTGCAGCTTCTGCAGCTATTTCTGTTTCTGATATTCCGTTTAACGGACCAATATCTGAAGTACGAGTAGCACGCATTGATGGCAAAATGGTTATTAACCCAACTGTAAGTTCTTTAGAAAAGGCAGACATTGACTTGATAGTAGCAGGCAGCAAAGAAAATATTGTGATGGTAGAGGGAGAAATGAAAGAAGTGAGCGAAGCGGATATGATTGAGGCAATAAAGGTGGCGCATGATGCCATTAGAAAGCAATGCGATGCGCAGTTGGAACTTGTTGCAAAAATTGGTGGCGTTACCAAACGTGAATATAGCCATGAAGTAAATGATGATGAGTTAAGGGAGCGCGTAAAGAAGGAAACTTATCAGAAAGCGTATGAAGTTGCCTTAAAAGGAAACCCTAATAAGAAAGAAAGAGGCGAAGCTTTTAAAGCCATTATTGATGAATTTAAAACTCAATTTACTGAGGAAGAGTTGGCGGAGAAAGAAGGATTGATTAAAAAATACTATCACGAAACTGAATATTATGCGGTTCGTGATGCCATACTAAATGAGAGCAGGAGGTTGGATAACCGTTCACTGACACAGGTTCGCTCAATATGGACAGAAGTAAATTATATTCCTTCTGCGCACGGGTCAGCCGTATTTACACGTGGTGAAACACAATCGTTAACTACGGTTACACTTGGCGGTAAAATGGATGAGCAGATGATTGATGGTGCCATGTTTGAAGGCTCTAACCGTTTTATTCTGCATTATAATTTCCCTGGTTTTTCTACCGGTGAGGTAAGACCTAACCGTGGCACGGGTAGGAGAGAAGTTGGTCACGGAAATCTTGCTATGCGTTCTATTAAACAGGCTTTACCTTCTGATGCTGAGAATCCATACACCATCAGAATTGTATCTGATATTTTAGAAAGTAATGGTTCTTCCTCAATGGCAACTGTATGTGCAGGCTCTCTTGCATTGATGGATGCCGGGGTAAAAATTAAGTCAACCGTAGCAGGCATTGCAATGGGATTGATTAGTGATGGAAAAGGAAAATTTGCGGTGTTGAGTGATATACTTGGCGATGAAGACCATTTGGGTGATATGGATTTTAAAGTAACCGGAACCAAAAACGGAATTTGCGGTTGCCAGATGGATTTAAAAGTAACTGGACTACCATACGAAGTTCTTGCACAGGCATTAGAGCAAGCTCGCCAAGGTCGTTTGCATATCATTGGTGAAATGGAAAAAACCATTTCTCAGCCCAATGCAGATTACAAGCCTCATGCACCTCGAATTGTTGAACTGATAATTGATCAGGAATTTATTGGTGCTGTTATAGGACCGGGAGGAAAAATCATTCAGGAAATACAACGCGAATCTGGTACAACTGTTACCATTGAAGAAAAAGATGGAAAAGGAGTAGTCCAGGTTGTTGCTACTGATAAAGTTGGAATGGATAAAGCATTAGGACGTATTAAGTCCATAGTTGCTGTACCTGAAGTAGGAACTGTTTATGAAGGGAAAGTAAGAAGCATACAATCTTACGGTGCATTTGTTGAAATTATGCCGGGCAAAGATGGGTTGCTTCATATTTCTGAAGTAGCTTATGAAAGACTTGCGTCATTGGATGGAATTTTAAAAGAAGGGGATATGGTTAGCGTTAAACTGATAGGGGTAGAGGATAAGACTGGTAAGCTTAAGTTGTCGCGTAAAGTATTAATGCCCAAACCCGAAGGATACGTTGAGCGCCCGCCTGCACCTCCAAGAGAAAGACGCGAAGGCGGTGGCGACAACAGAAGAAGAGAACGCGCACGTCCGGAGAATTAAAAACATAAATTTCATAGCAAGGCGCAAAGCCCGTAAAGAAATAATTAAGTAAATGCTTTGCGAACTTTGCGCTTTCGCATGAAAACAACTACAATTAAAAAATAAACAATGAATAAATTTGAAGAGATAGGATTACAGGAGGAGATTGTAAAAGCTATTAGTGAATTGGGTTTTGAAAACCCCACACCCATACAGGAAAAAACCATTCCTGTTTTATTAAAAGAACATCAGGACTTTATTGGTCTTGCACAAACCGGCACCGGAAAAACCGCTGCATTTGGTTTACCACTTATACAAAAAATTGATGCAGATGCCATTACTCCACAAGCATTGGTTCTCGCACCAACCCGCGAGTTATGTGTTCAAATTGCAAAAGACATTAAGAGTTTTTCAAAATACTCTGGCAAACTTGAAGTGGCAACTGTTTATGGCGGTGCAAGCATGGATACCCAAATAAAACAGTTGAAGCGCGGTGCGCAAATAATTGTTGCAACTCCTGGTCGCTTAACCGATTTGATTAACCGTGGCGCAGCCAAAGTAAAGGATGTAAGAATTGTTGTGCTTGATGAGGCTGATGAAATGCTCAATATGGGTTTTAGAGATGAATTAGATGATATATTAAAGGACACACCATCTGATAAATCAACATGGTTGTTTAGCGCTACCATGCCTAAGGAGGTTCGTGAGATTGCTAAGCGTTACATGAATAATCCGTTTGAGTTAACAGTAGGGCAGAAAAATTCTGGTGCCGAAAATTTGGAACACATATACTATGTGGTTCAGTCGCGCGACAGGTATGCAGCTTTAAAAAGAATTATAGACGTTAACCACGATATTTTCGGAATTGTTTTTTGTCGCACCAAAATGGAAACACAAGAGGTGGCAGAAAATTTAATTCGTGATGGATATAATGCTGATTCGTTGCATGGTGATTTAAGTCAACAGCAGCGCGACAAAGTGATGGGACGTTACCGCCAGCGTTCATTGCAAATTTTAGTTGCAACAGATGTGGCGGCTCGCGGAATAGATGTTAATAATGTTACACACGTTATTCACTACAACTTACCTGATGAAATTGAAAACTATACTCACCGTAGTGGCCGTACCGCGCGCGCTGGTAAATCAGGAGTTTCTATTGCTATCATCAATCAAAAAGAAGTTTTTCGCATCAGGCAAATTGAAAAAATAATCAATAAAAAATTCAGGCTTGAGCGTGTGCCCGATGCCGATACTGTTTGCGAAAGTCAGTTGATGGGTTTGGTAAAGAAAGTTCACAACGTAAAAGTTGATACAGAGGAAATAAGTCAGTATTTGCCTTCTATTTTTGAAGAGCTAAATGATTTGAGTAAGGAAGAAGTGATTACTCGTTTTGTTTCTATTGAGTTTAACCGCTTCTTGGAATACTATAGAAACTCACACGACATTAACATCAATCTTTCCGAAAAAGACCATGCACGCGGTGAATCGGAAAAATACCGTAGTGGCAAACCGCGTTTATTCCTGAACATAGGAAGCATGGATGGGTTGGACACCGGTAAAATGCTTGGTCTATTAATTGACATTACCGGACTTGATAAAAGTGCTTTTGGCAGAATAGACATTAAAGGGGTATACTCTTTTATTGATGTTGAAGAAGATAAATTAGCCGCTGCTGTTGCTTCCTTTGACGGAGAAGTTTTTAAGGGCAGACGTGTACGTGCTGATGTTAGTGATAACAACACCCGTAATAAAGGCAAAAAATCTTTTGGTGGCGGAGGAAGTGATGACGGCTTTAAAAAGAAACGCAGCTACGGTGGAGGCGGTGACAGAGGAGGAAGCAGAGACAGAGGCGGATTTGGTTCGAGAGAAGGTAGAGGTGGTGGATATAGTGGTGGCAGAGAAAAATCTTTTGGAGATAAAAAGAAGAAAAAGAGATTTTAAAAGGAACGGAAGGGATGAAATTGAAAAATTTCATCCCTTTTTCTTTATAGTAAGAAAGCTTTTTTTAAAAGGCAGCATTACCGGTGAAAAAGCCATCTTTTAAATCATTAATTTTGAAGTTTGATTAGCCATAACCAAAACTCACTTTCTTCGTATAATTATAAATTATGGCAGGAGAATACAGCGGCAACGCAAAAAAGTTAACCGACATTACATCAATGATGTATTACCGGATAGTGCTTTTGCTATTTGCTGTGTTGTACTTAATTTCGGTGTTTGCGGTAGATAGCGCAGTTCCTTTGAAAGAGGTGTTGCTGCCTCGCATTGTAGTTGGTGGAATTGCAGCAGTAATTGCCATCTTAAGCTTTTGGGTGCCTGCCGTAAAAAAATATTTGCAGGAGGTTTTTGTTTCTTTCTTAACGTTAGCTACAGTTCATCTTATTTTTTTTCTTTTCAGGAATAATTTCTCAACCCACTTTGAGTTGGTGGTATTAACACTTATCCTGTTTTCTAATTTGCATATTACCTCGCTTGCCTTTTTGGTTTTATATAATGTGCTGGTGCTTGGTGCAATTGAGTTCATACTTATAAGTGGAGATGTAAAAGGATTAAATCCTGTTGCGGTATTTGTGAGTGTGGCAGTAGTAATATTGTTTTCGGTATTGTACCAGTTGTTTCGTATGCGTAATGCAAGCAGTGCGGCACCCGTAAACACAATTGCCGAAAATATTTTCAGGCAATCTGCACCTGTCCTTGTTTTTGAAAAGCGAGGATTTACTCTTTACGATGCAAATCTAAAGGCAATTGAACTATTTCTGTTACCTACTTCAAAAAATGCATGGAGAGGCCTTACAATTCAAAAACTCTTTGGAATAATCGAGCCAAATGCTGAAGTGCTCTCCTTAATTCTAAATGAGGAGTTAACAGATAAGTTTGTTGTTCATCAAGCGGAGGATGGAAATCAAATACCTCTGAATATTACTGCACATGTTTTAGAAAACAACCAAAACTTTGTAGTTGTTAACGTTGAGAATGTGAATGATTTACCTCCTGAGAGAATTACTGCTACTGGTAAAAATGAATTTGAACTCTTACCGGTCGCCATTGCAATAACCGATTTAAAAGGGAATAAAATTTCGGCAACAAAGGCGCTGGAAGATTTGCTTTTAGAAAAAAATGTTTCTTCAGAAAGTTTGCTTAACGTGTTAAACGAAGATGAGCGATTGACTTTTGAAATGGTGGCAGAGAAAAGTTTTATGCTTTCAAAGATTGAAGGATGCAGACTTCATTTCCGAAAAATAAAACCGGAAAATAAATGTGTGTGGATTTTTACTGACGATAATACTGCAATATCCTCTCATGCCTCTCATGAGCAAGTTGCAGTTGCACATTTTTTTGAAGGTGATGATTTTCCTGTGGCTAACTTGAATGCTGACGGAAAAATTATTTCATCAAACAATAAATTTAATTTGCTTGTCGGTTACACTGCCGAAGAAATAAAAGCACTAAGCTTTGCCGACCTTATGCATCCTATTGATGCGCTTTCGGTTGAAAAACTCAAAAACATATCGCGCTCAGAAAAAAGACTCATGCACAAATCGGGCAAGGTGGTGTTTGTGCAACTGAGTTGTATTGCTAAATCGGAAAATGAAATTACCTTGTTTGCGGAAGATGTTACGTCTATTAAAGTTACCCAACGAGAGTTGCAAACTGCAAAAGCCAATGTAACATCTGTAATTGAAAATACCAATGACTTAATTTTTTCTGTTGATACTCAAAACAGAATCACCGTACTTAACTCTGCATTTAAAAAACATTTTAGTGATGAGTACGAAAAGCATATTGCTGAAGGTGATGATTATAGAAGCAAACTTCCTGAATCGGAAAAGCAACAATGGAGTTTACTGCATGACCGTGTTTTGAAAGGAGAAAAAATTATATCACAAGAAACTATTGCTGAAGAGGAAGGCAGTAAAACCTATCTGGAGATTTCGCTTAATCCCATTTATGATGAGAATAACTTCATTACCGGAGTTTCTTTTTTTGGGCGCGATGTAACATCGCGTATGATTTATGAAAGTGAGATTGTAAAGGCAAAAGAAGTTGCAGAAGATGCCACCAATGCCAAGTCGCAGTTTCTTGCCACCATGAGTCATGAAATAAGAACTCCTTTAAATGGTATGTTGGGTATGCTTGAGTTGTTGCGCACAACTAATCTCACTAACAAACAAAGAGAATATGTAAATACTATTAAACTAAGTGGGGAGTCGTTAATGAATATTATTAACGATGTGCTTGATTTTTCAAAAATTGAGAGTGATAAAATGCAGTTGGATGTTAAGCCATTTAACTTACGAAAAGTTGTTGAGGAAACATTTGATGTGTTTTACTACCGTTCGTTAGAAAAACAATTGGAGTTGTTTTACAGTGTTGATGCAAACATTCCGCCTTCGATTATGGGTGACAGCATCAGGCTTAAACAAATATTGATTAACTTAGTGGGTAACGCTCTAAAGTTTACAGAGAAAGGACATATACTTATAAGAGCGGAGTTGACCAACGTAACTGGCAACAATTTTGAAATTAAATTTTCAGTTAAAGACACCGGCATTGGTATAAGCCAGGAAAATATTGATAAACTATTTACTGCATTTACACAGGCAGATTCTTCTACTTTTAGAAAATATGGCGGCACAGGCTTAGGGCTTACTATCAGCAATAAATTGGTAAGCATGATGAGCGGAAAGATTTGGGTTGAGAGTATTCCAGGTGAAGGCTCTACATTTTTCTTTACTATCCAGTCAAGCCTTGCGCCAGATGCATCCCAAAGATATATCAGAACAAATTTACGTTTGCTGCGCGGAAAAATTTTTGTTCTGATTTCTTCAAACTCTGAAGTGCGCAATCAGTACCAGATTTATGCAAATGATTGGGGCATTCAATTATCTGCTTATAACAATGCACGCGAAACGCTGGCAGCCGTTAATGAAAAGATGCAACCCGATGCTGTACTGATAGATGCATCTATCAAAAATTATTTGTTATATGCCGAAGAGTTGCGTGATATCAATCAATCGTTAAGTGTCCCGCTTATTGCAGTTAATGGAGCAATATTAGAAAACAACGGAACTGTTTTCGGCAATAAAATTTTTGAAGCAGTAATCAGCAGTGATGCTTCAAAAGCACGTGTTGCTGATATTTTATTGAGCATATTCACCAACCCATCGCGCTCATATGCACTTGATGAGGAAGAACAGGATGAAGTTGATAATACGCTTGCTGAAAAAATTCCAATAAAAATTTTAGTAGCTGAAGACAATCCAATTAATCAAACACTTGCCGAAATGGTATTGAGTAAACTTGGCTACAAAATTGAAATGGCAGGCAATGGTAAAGAAGCGCTTGAGAAAATTAAAACATCATTATTTGATTTGGTTTTTATGGATGTGCAAATGCCTGAGATGGATGGATTGGAAGCAACAGAAAGTTTACGTAAGCAGGATTCTTTAAAACAACCTATTGTTATTGCTATGACAGCTTTTGCCATGCAAAGCGATAAAGAAAAATGTATTGAGGCGGGCATGAATGATTATATAAGCAAGCCAATAAGAATAGAAGATATCCAAAGTATTATTATCAAGTGGAAGGAAAAGTTTGAAGTTGCCTCTGTTATAAATCAAAAAGATGCAAAGCCTGTTTTGCTTTTAGATGCCACAGTTATTGAGAATTTAAAACGATTAGAGAATGGTAACGGAACAAGTTTCGTTAAAGACTTATTGATTGCTTTTACTAAGCAGGTGAAATCAATTAGTGACGAAATAAAATTGAATTACGTTGATGGCAATTTAGATTTGGTTTACAAGAGTGCACATAAATTAAAAGGAAGCAGCCTTAATGTTGGGGCAAGAAAACTTGCATCTGTCTGCGAAGATTTGGAAGTTGCTTCTAAAGTAAAAGATAGCGATAAAGTGGAGAGAATAGTTACAGAATTAAATGCTGTTGTTGCTCAAACAATAAACTCGTACGCTGCTTATGAGATAAAGTAAGTACAATCACGCAACAACCTTCTTTAAAACCTCTACAATAGTTTCACCAATTACAGCAGGTGATTCTACAACAGTTATTCCACACTCACGCATTATTTTCATTTTGGCTGCTGCCGTATCATCAGCACCACCAATTATAGCACCTGCATGTCCCATGCGTCTGCCCGGAGGAGCAGTTTGCCCTGCAATAAAACCTACAACAGGCTTGGTTCCGTTTTGCTTAATCCAACGTGCAGCTTCAGCTTCAAGGCTCCCCCCAATTTCACCAATCATAACTATAGCTTCTGTGTCGGGGTCATTCATAAAAAGTTCTACAGCCTCCTTAGTAGTGGTGCCAATAATAGGATCACCACCTATACCAATTGCAGTAGAAATTCCGGCACCAGCTTTCACTACCTGGTCAGCAGCTTCATAAGTTAACGTGCCGCTTTTGCTCACAATTCCAATTTTGCCGGCTTTAAAAACAAAACCAGGCATAATGCCCACCTTACATTCACCGGCAGTAATAACACCGGGGCAGTTGGGTCCAATAAGTCGTGTGTTCTTATCTCGCAAATATTCTCTCACCTGTATCATATCTTTAGTGGGAATACCCTCGGTAATTGCCACTACTAATTTTATTCCTGCTTCTGCAGCTTCCATAATTGCATCTCCTGCAAATGCGGGCGGTACAAAAACAATGCTTACATCTGCACCGGTTTGTTTTACAGCATCCGCAACAGTATTAAATACAGGTCTATCTAAATGCTTGCTTCCGCCTTTGCCGGGAGTAACACCACCAACCACATTGGTTCCGTATTCAATCATTTGAGTTGCATGAAAAGTTCCTTCGGTACCTGTAAAGCCCTGCACTATAATTTTCGAATTTTTGTTTACTAAAACGCTCATTTATTTTTATTTAGAGTTAAGGGTTCTGAGTTTTTTTATCGCGCACAAAACTAAATTTTTTAACAAGCACAACAAGTAAATTTACTTGCCTTTTAATAACAATTTTATATAATGCTTATGAGAGATTACAAAGTAACTTATTGTTATAAAAACAGCAACTGCAAGGGATGCTAAAATAGCAGAGGCGCCAATAATTTTTATCCAGTTTGAAACAGCATCGGGAACTTTGCCTTTGTTAATAAGCCAAATATTTTGAAGTGATGTATCCGCAATAGCCTCTGTGCTCCATGCTACAATTTGTTCGGCATCTTTAAGGTTACTGTTATTTTGTTCTATTTGAGCAAGTGATTTAAGAACAGAAATTTTTAGCTCGTCATTTCTTGTTGCCATTATCTTATTGGCGTTTTCGTTTTCAAAAATTTCTTTAAGAGTGGCTACCTGATTAAAGTTATCCCTGTTTAGTTTTGAAATTAATCCAGCATATACATACGATTTTCTGCGCATTGCACTGTATAAATAATTTCGGTTGATGGATCGAAGTTTTTCATAAACCAAGTTAACGGCTTTGGCAGTTAAAAACCTGTCATGGTCTTTAAATCGAATAGTGGTAACATTAAAATCTATTTTTTCAATTTTTAGTCTTTTATATATACGGTAAAATAATTTGCTGGCATATTCTTCATTTCGTGCAATTTTGTAATGTTCGCCAAGTTTTAATGCCGAGTCTAAAAAAGAAATCATTTCATCGGAGTAAGCCTGTCGGTATAGCCGAGCTGTGTTGGCAGCGTTTAGTTTAGCGAGAGAATATTTTTCAATATCGGAGGTGCCGCTTTCCATTGGTGTTACATCATCGGCTACAATGGTTACTTCACTGCTGTATAAAAACACTGAATCCATTAAAAACTTTCCACAGAAAAAACCTGAAACAAGAAAAATAATGAGGATCAGAAAAAATCTTTTTCTGATGTATAAAATTATTTCAGGAGTGGACATGTAGTGAATATGTTTTAGCTGTTGCGCAATACTATTAAAATAAAAACATAAAAGTGCATAAACAGATTTTTCTATTTTTGGGAAACTAAACTTGAGTGTATGAAGATGAGGCTTTTGTTTATCTTGTTTTTAACATGTGCTTTTTATTTAAGTAAGGCTCAACTTATTATAAACAGCCAAACTCCATTGCCTGAAAAATATTTTAAGCTTGGTTATGGCTTTAAACACATTCTTAATACTGTTGATGACTATGAACTTGAACCTGAAAAGTATTTAGGTGCTTTTTGTTTTGAATACGATTTTAATATTGATATAAATGTTATCTGTGGATTCGGTTTATCATACTCATACAATAAATTCAAATCTTACAATAACATTGATTATTATTATAACCCATACAACCAAGACATTAAAACAATGGGAAAGTATCACTGCATTTACGGTTCCTTTCATTTTGACTATTTAATGGAATTTAAGGGCAACGTGCAACCTTATATTGGTTTTGGCTTGGGGTTTTTATACTCCGAAGCAAAATATGATTGTGCTGAGGCGATTTACTCTAACTATTACCATAGCGGTCAATACATTATAATTGAAAAGACATGGAAGAATTCCACATTGCTGCCTGAATTTAAAGCGGGCTTAAATATTTTTATAAAACGCGGGTTAGGTTTTTATTGTGAGGTTGGACTTGGTGAAACTGCTATTGAGACCGGTTTTGTTAAATGTTTTGGAAAGAATATACCTTAAGTTTTTAACTGAAATTATATGTTATGAGAAAACTATTATTAAAACAATCATACCTTCTAAAGGCACTTTCTTTTCTTATTCTTTTTGCATTTTTAAATCTTGAATTCGGATGTAATTATTATCGTGTCAGGTCTATGGATAGGCTCAATGAAGAATTGTCGGCAACCAAATTGAGAGAATTCCAGCAAAAAAATAAGTACATTATTTTGTCATGTAAAGGAAGTCGTTTTCATTTAACAAATATTGAAATTAATACAGATAGTCAAACACTCACATCCGATTATACTACTGTTGATTATAATCATAATTTGTATTATCCTGATAATAGTTCAACATCAAGGTACAGGCGCTCTAAAAATGAAAAGGTTGTGTTGCAGGAGGTTCATTTAATTGCAGCCGATATGAACAGGAATACAGATACTAAACTAACAATTAATTTAAGTGACATTAAAAGGTTGGATGTTATAGAGCGCGATACAGGAAAAACAATAGCAAGCCATGTATTTGCCGGATTGGGGATTTATGTGGGAGCTATGGCTATAATTATTATTGTAATAATTCTTACAAAATCATCCTGCCCTTTCATTTATATTAAAAGTGGCGAGCAATTTATTTTTAAAGGTGAGTTATTTGGTGGCGCCATTTTTAAACCGTTAGAAAGAGATGATTACCTTGCCCTTTGTAAATTGGATACAGATGAAACTGATTTTGAAATAAAAATTTCAAACGAGTTAAAAGAAAGGCAATACACAGATTTAGCGGAATTAATTATTGCAGAAAGTAATCTGAACCTAAAAACACTGATTGATAACAGAGGAGCAATTCATACTATTTCAAATCCCGAAAGCCCTGTTGGAGCTTTCTTAAATAATAACATTGATATGATTAAGGAGGTTTCTGTTATTGATTCATCATCATGTTTGTTTGATAACACCACCAATAAAAACTTCTTAAATGAGTTAATGCTAACTTTTAATAAACCTGATAATGCAAGAGAAGCTAAACTTGTTTTAAATGCGCGCAATTCTTTATGGTTAGATTTTGCATTTGGCGAATTCACAAAACTGTTTGGAGTTTATTACGACAAATGGATTGAAAAACAACGCACTGCTAATGCGGATACTTTACAAGATTGGAGTATAAAGCAAAGCCTTCCTCTGTCGGTTTACGTGAAACAAAAAGGCGAGTGGAAACTTGTAGAGAGAATTCCAACAATCGGACCGCTTGCATCGCGGGATTTATGTGTACCCCTTAATTTTTTAAATGATGGTTCTGATAAATTGGAAATAAAATTGGAATGCGGTTTATTGTTTTGGGAAGTTGATTATGCAGCAATTGACTTTTCTGAAAATGTTGATGTTAAAATTTATAAACTCAAGCCATCCACAGCAACTGATGAAAATGGGAAACAATGTGCAACTTATTTGAGCAATGCCGATAACAATTATCTTTTTCAACCAACGCCTGGCTGCGAAACCATTGTTAAGTATTCGATACCTTCTTTAGATAAAGCCAAAACACATCATACCTTTATTCATACACAGGGTTATTATGAGCATGTGCGAGATTATGACGGATTGCCGGATAGAACACTACTCGAATCATTTAAAAAGGAAGGTGCTTTTGTAAATTTCACAAAACATTTACTTGATAAAATAAACGAAGTAAATAGTTCAAGAACAGCTTTAAACTGATGGAGGCTTTAGAGAATATTGAAGCAAGAAACGAAAATAAAATTAGTGATAATTTTTTTTTGAAGCCTTCAATTGAGAGGAGTTATAAACTAAAATGGACAAAGTTTAAAAATGCGCTGAATATTTATAAAATCATTTACACAAAAACGGGGTCTGTATGGCAATCTTTTCAAGTGTTTAAAAAATTGCTCGGGTTACACAAAAAAGTTTGGGGTAAGTTGCCAGAGAAATGGGTTAGCGCAGGCAAAAAAAAATATTTTATGCTATACGCTCCCGGTTTTCCATCAAATCAATTAAACCGCATGTATGAAATGGAGGTAAATAAACTCCTTCAGTTTAATAACCCGCACGAACTCCGCTTTGCATTTTTTGCTATTACAAAAAAGTGCCCTCTTAGTTGTGAGCACTGTTTTGAATGGGATAAATTGCATAGTAAAGAACTATTGAGTTTAAAGGATTTGCGATTTGCAGTATTAAAGCTAAAGGAGATGAATATTGTACAGCTTCACTTAAGTGGAGGTGAGCCAATGCTTCGTGTTAATGATATTGTAAAGTTGGCTGAAGAGTTTAGTAATGATATGGAGTTTTATGTGCTTACATCAGGCTTTAACGCAACAAGGGGAAATGTTAAGTTGCTGAAGGATGCTGGTGTAACGGGCTTGGTAGTAAGCATTGATCATTATGATAAAAACATTCACAACTCATTCAGGGGGTCTTCAAAATCTTTTGATGATGCTGTTAATGCTGTTAGGTATGCAAGAGAATTTGATATGTTTGTAACGGTTAGTGTATGCGTATCAAGGGCATTAGCTTCCTTTAACGAGCTTTATAATTATGCTTGTTTTGTAAAAAATTTAGGCGCTTCATTTATTCAACTACTTGAGCCTAAAAATGTAGGACGATATGCAAATAAGAATGTTAAACTTAGTGATGAGCAGATAGAGCTACTTTGTGATTTCTACTACAGGATGAATTTTGAATCTGCTTTTTCAAAGTTTCCGATTGTAGTTTATCATGGCTATTACCAGAAGCAAATTGGCTGCTTTTCTGCTGGTAATCGTTCTGTTTATATTGATACCAACGGAGATGTTTTGTTATGCCCGTTTTGCCATCATAAAAGCGGAAACTTGTTAACAGAAAATATAGAAAACATTGTTCCTATGATGCGTCAAACAGGTTGCCCGTCTTACGGCATTTCAAAAATTTGAGCCGCTTCTAATTGCTGCGCATAATTTTTTGAATACAATCCCCCAAATACTCATACTGTTCCCAACTGTTATAAGCCTGCACGGCAATTCTTAAATAGTATTTAGGTAAGATGTTTCCGAAAATAAAAACAGGAACTTGTATTTTATAATCTTCCAATAATAACTTACGGGGTAAAGGCATGTTGTGCAAAAAAGATTTAGGCAGTTCAGCTTTTATGTCAATTAAAATATCGGAAAGATGGCTTATCATATTTTCGGGTGCAGGTAATTCTGTACCGGCTTTTTCACTCAGCATTTTTCTTGCTTTCAGGCACAAATCTCTATTGCGCTGGCGCAAGGCATCCCAAGAGCCCATCATGTTGCCCATCATTTCAATAGAATCTTTTATTAATAAGTACGCAGTAAAATCCTCGGTGCCGGGCCAAATAAATTGTGCGCTCCAATGCTTATCAGTACCTGAATATAAATCGTGGTAATGGGAGATTTGAAGTGGAGAAATTTTATGGTGTTTGTCTTTACGCACGTGAAGCAAAGCAGAGCCTTTGGGTGAGCATATCCACTTGTGGCAGTTTCCGGTGTAATAGCTTGCGCCAATTTTTTCAATGTCTAAACGAACCATACCGGGTGCGTGTGCGCCATCAACCAACACTTCTACACCACGCGCTTCTAATTCTTTTGTAATTTGTTCTACAGGAAAAATAATCCCGGTGGCTGATGTAATGTGGTCTACCATTGCAAATTTTGTCTTAGGAGTAACGCATTTTAAAAATGCTTCGGTAATCTCTTCCTCATTCTTTATTGGAAAGGGCACATCGGCAACTACTAATTTACATTTATATTTTTCGGCATAGTATTTTAATGTGTTCTGGCAAGCACCATAAGCATGAGAGTGGGATAAAATTTCATCACCTTCTTTAAATTGTAATGAATGTAAAATGGTGTTTACGCCCATAGTTGCATTACGCACCAAAACCAAATCGTTTGCATTGCAGTTTACAAAGTTTGCCAGTGCGTTTTTGTTTTCCCAGTAAAGGTTTTCCAAATCAACGGTCATAAACTTTACCAGTTCGCTTTCCATAAGTGTACGAAGAGCGGTTTGTTTTTCTAAAATTTTAGCAGGGCAGGAGCCGAAAGAGCCATGGTTAAGAAATACAATTTCCTGATTGTGGCTCCAATGTTTTTCGAATTCGGAATAAGGTGGCAGCATATTGATAGAATAAAAATTCAGATAAGGATTGGATGTAAACTCGCTTCAAGTATAAAAATAAAAATGTTGCTGAAAGGCAATAACTAAAAATCAATTTTTTGATTGTGAAAATTAACTTTGCAAAAAAAATGAATTGAAAAACGTAGCTGTAATAGGTGGGGGTGCTGCCGGATTTTTTGCTGCCATACACGCTGCGCAAAATGGTAATGAGGTAACCATTTTTGAGAAGGGCAATAGTTTGCTTAATAAGGTTCGTATATCGGGTGGAGGGCGCTGTAATGTTACCCATGCCTGCTTTGAGGTGAATGATTTGGTGAAGTTTTATCCTCGGGGTTCCAAGGAATTAATAAGCGCTTTTTATCGTTTTAATACCAATCATACCATAGATTGGTTTGAAAGCCGTGGTGTGGAGTTGAAAACGGAAGGTGATGGCAGAATGTTTCCGGTTTCGGATTTATCTCAAACAATTATTGATTGTTTGCTAAAGGAAGCAAAGAGGAACGGTGTGAAGATTAAAACGCAGTGCGGAGTTAATGCTGTTATTCTGGTTGACAGTAAACTGATTTTGAAATTTGCCAATGATGCACAAAAAGAATTTGACAGCGTTATTGTTACTTCAGGTGGTTATCCATCTTCTAAAAACTATGATTGGTTGCGTGGCCTGGGTATAAATATAGTTGAGCCTGTGCCATCGCTTTTTACTTTTAATATTCCAAACTCTCCACTTAAAGGGTTAGAAGGTGTAAGTGTATCAGATGCACTTGTTACAGTTGAAGATTCTAAATTTAAGTACAATGGTCCGTTGCTTATTACTCATTGGGGGATAAGTGGTCCAGCAGTTTTAAAAACCTCCGCTTTTGCTGCAAGATTTATCCATGACTTAAACTATAATTTTACTGCCTCAATAAATTTTATTCCTTCCTTCAGTGCTATTGAACTGGAAGAACTTTTTAATCAGCAAAAGAAAAACCATCCTTCAAAAAAAGTTTTTTCAAAATTGTTTCCTCAATTGCCTGGAAGACTGTGGGAAAGGTTGTGCGCAGCGGCAGGAATTACAGAAGGGTGCCAATACGCCAATATAAGTAAGCAACAAATGCTGTCGTTAATAAAAAATATTTTATCATATGAGTTGAGGGTGAAAGGCAAAACAACTTTTAAAGAAGAGTTTGTAACCTGTGGCGGTATTGATTTAAAGGAAGTGGATATGAAAACAATGGAATCAAAAAAAATACCCGGTTTGTTTTTTGCCGGAGAGGTTTTGAATATTGATGGCGTTACAGGCGGCTTTAATTTTCAGGCAGCATGGACTACTGGGTTTATTGCAGGGAGCAGTGTTTAACCTTTTAGGTGTTTTACAGTTGTAATCTTTTCCTACATTAGCCCGCATAACAATCTAAATAGCTAAACAAATATGTCGCAAACAAACACCGGGCACCCAAAGGGGCTTTATGTATTATTTACCACCGAAATGTGGGAGCGCTTTAACTTCTATGGAATGCGCGCCATACTATCTCTGTTTATGGCTCAGGCTTTAATGCTTGGCGAAAAAGACTCATCAATTATTTATGGGGGCTTTTTAGGGTTGTGTTATCTCACTCCTTTATTGGGCGGCTACATTTCTGATAAATTTTTAGGCAACCGTATTTGCATAATTCTTGGAGGTTTGTTAATGGCAATAGGGCAGTTTACTTTATTCGCAAGCGCCAGTACTTTTCAGGGCGATTTGGATTTTGCACGAACTTTAATGTGGAGCGGTTTATTAATACTCATTCTCGGTAATGGTTTTTTCAAACCTAACATATCATCAATGGTGGGTCAGTTGTATCCGCCTGCCGAAAAAAGTAAACTAGATTCTGCCTTTACCATTTTTTATCTTGGCATTAATGTAGGTGCAACTCTCGGTATTTTTATTTGCCCATTGTTAGGTGATGTAAAAGATGCAGCAGGTGTGCGTGATTTAACTGCGTTTAAATACGGGTTTCTGGCTGCTGGAATTGCCATGCTGCTTGCCTGCATAGTATTTTATATTCTGAAAGATAAGTACGTAATTACTCCTGATGGCGAAAAGATTGGTGACAAGCCTGATAGAAAAAAACTAAATGAAAGTGGTGAGCAACAAGCAAAATTTACAACACAGTCGGTAATTACAACTGTTGTTATGATGATTGCATTGACTTTTGGTTTTCATTACCTCTCTTTAGATGCTGATGTACAAGTACAAAATCCAATTAAGGTTTGGTTGTTTCCTTTTATTTACAGTGCGGGTTTAAGCCTTGCGTTCTTAATTATTTCAGATAAGTCATTAACTAAAATTGAGCGCGACCGTATTCTTGTTTTATATATAGTCGCTTTTTTTGTAATTTTCTTTTGGGCAGCTTTTGAGCAGGCAGGCTCTTCTTTAACCTTTATTGCCGATAAACAAACAGATACCAGCATCTTCGGTTGGAACATGCCTCCTAGCATGGTGCAGAACTTCAATAGTATTTTTGTGATAGCGCTTGCTATTCCTTTCAGTCTTGTTTGGGCATGGATGGATAGGAAAGGAATAGAACCTATTTCCCCAGTTAAACAATCGTGGGGGCTTGCATTTATTGCATTAGGATATTTGATTATTGCATTTCAGGTTAAAGACCTTGGCGTTGATGGAAAAATAGGTGTTATATGGCTGGCTGTTCTTTACTTGTTGCATACTGTTGGTGAGTTGTGTTTATCACCAATAGGTTTATCATTAGTAGCAAAGTTATCTCCAGTACGTTTTTCTTCTTTATTAATGGGAGTGTGGTTTATTAGTAATGCAGCAGGTTATGCGTTAACAGGTACACTTGGCGCATTGCTTCCGCCAACAGGCGATAAATACCAAAAGGCACAAGAACTTGGTATAGACTTATCAGGGGTGCTCAACGGTTCAGTTATGCCAAATGCCGATCAAATGAAAATGCTTGTAGATAATAATCTTCCAACAGCATTTCCTAAGTTTGCTGGATTCCCAATCACAAACCTGTACGAGTTTTTTATGCTGTTTGTAATACTTCCAGGTGTAGCTTCCATTTTATTGCTTGCATTAACTCCGCTTATGAAAAAACTGATGCATGGTGTTAAGTAATTAAAATCTTAAGCATTAAAAATTTGTAAAAGGCGGATACATCTAAATAAAGTGTCCGCCTTTTTCTAATCAATTATCATCTAAAATATTAAACGGATTAATAAAAAAGCGTATGGCATTTTCAGTAGCAATTTCAAATTACCGCACTCCAATTAAAACCAACTATTGGCTGTGGATTTTTATTACAGTGTTTTTAACGGTATGGATAAACTCACTTGCAGGCACCTCCGATATTAATAACTGGATATTAGAAAACACACTCACTTTTTTGTTTGTAATTTTTTTATGTGTTACGTTTAAAAAATTCCAGTTTAGTGATTTGTCTTATCTGTTAATGTGTGTTTACCTATGCCTGCATGTGTATGGGAGTAAATATACCTATGCCGAAAACCCTTTTGGTTATTATTTGCAAGACGTGTTGCATACATCACGAAATCACTACGACCGCATTGTACATTTTAGTTTTGGTTTTTTATTAGCGTACCCCATGCGCGAAATGTTTTTGAAATGGCTCAGGTATCCGCGTTTTGTTTCATGGGCTTTGCCAATAGAAATTACCATGTCGGTAAGTGCATTATATGAATTAGTAGAATGGGCTGTGGCTGATTTGTTTTTTCCTGCACAGGGTGTTGCTTACTTAGGAACGCAAGGCGATATATGGGATGCTCAAAAAGATATATGTCTTGCTTTTACCGGGGCTTTGCTGGCTACTACTATTGTATCGGTTATTAAAAAGGTTTTTAAGATTAATGAGATTGAAGCTTAGTTTAAACTGTATCGTTGCCTGGAGGCTAGGTTACTAATTTATTTATATCGGTTATTAGCCTCAAATGTTTTTTTATACTTTTAGCCATCAACCAATCTATTATCCATTATGCAAACCCAACCTCAAAAAGAATTCAAGCCTTACATATCGGCTACCGACAGCGTTGCTGAGTTTACTCTTAAGTCAATTTTGCTGGGGGTCTGTTTCGGAATCATATTTGGCGCATCAACAGTTTATCTTGCGTTAAAGGCAGGTTTAACGGTTTCTGCTTCTATTCCAATAGCAGTGCTTGCTATTTCGCTCGGACGCAAATTTTTTAAAACCACTATACTTGAAAATAATATTATTCAAACCACGGGCAGTGCCGGTGAGAGCATAGCATCGGGTGTGGTGTTTACGTTGCCTGCTTTTTTATTTCTATCGTTAAACGAGCAAGGCGTTAGTAATGGAATGCAATACTTTGAGTACTGGACTATTTTTGTATTGGCAGCGTTGGGGGGTATGTTGGGTACTTTAATGATGATACCGTTACGAAGATCCCTTATTGTAAAGGAGCACCATACACTTCCATACCCTGAGGGAACTGCTTGCGCTCAAGTATTAATTGCCGGAGAAAAGGGTGGCGATTTTGCAAAGACTGCTTACCTCGGTTTAGGATTTAGTATGTTGTATGCAATATGCCAAAAGGTGTTTCACATTATTGCCGAGGCACCTGCATGGGTTACTGCACAAACAAATAAATATTTCCCAAGTGCAACAGTTAATGGAGAAATTACACCTGAGTATATGGGCGTGGGTTACATTATTGGTCCTAAAATTTCGGGTGTGCTTGTGGCAGGTGGTGTGTTGGCATGGTTGGGGTTAATTCCATTGCTTGCATCTATTGTTCCGCCTGATACTATTGCCATGCAGTTGCAAAAACTTGGATTAATAGCTGATCTCACTGTTGCTAATGCGCGTTTTGGCTGGGATCCGCTTACACACACTTTTACTAACACTGCCGAAGCCGTTTACCGGGCATACGTAAGGCAAATTGGTGCTGGTGCAGTTGCCGCAGGTGGTTTTATTACACTTATTAAAACTATTCCCACAATTATTTCTTCGTTTAAAGAAAGTGTTGGCAGCATGAAAGAAAAAGCTGGCGCTGTAGTTTCACGCACCGAAAATGATTTGTCGTTTAAGACTGTGATACTCGGTAGTATTGCTTTAATAATTGTTATGGCGCTAATGCCACAGTTACCCGGAGATTCTATCATCAATAAATTATTGATTGGAATTTTAATTGTGGTGTTTGGTTTTTTCTTTGTTACTGTATCAAGCCGCATTGTGGGTATAATTGGTAGCAGCAATAACCCAATTTCAGGGATGACTATTGCAACAATTATGGGCACTGCATTAATATTTATTGCAGTGGGCTGGACAGGTAAATTCTACGAGCCTATGGCATTGGTGGTTGGCGGTCTTGTTTGTATTGCCGCTGCAAATGCAGGCGCAACATCGCAAGATTTAAAAACAGGGTATATTGTAGGTGCTACACCTAAGTACCAGCAGTTGGCTTTATTTATTGGTGCAATAGTTTCATCTATTGTTATTGGTATTACAGTAAAAATTTTAGATACACCAACAGCCGATATGGTGTCGCGTGGCATTAACCATGCAATAGGAGAGAAGTATGCTGCACCACAGGCTACACTTATGGCTACTCTCATTAAAGGATTACTTTCATTTAACCTTGACTGGAACTTTGTGCTTGTAGGTGTTTTCCTTGCCATTACTGTTGAACTAATGGGCGTAAAAGCATTGTCGTTTGCAGTAGGTGCTTATCTGCCGCTTTCTACAACCCTACCCATATTTGCCGGTGGAGCTATTAAAGGTATTGTTGACTGGAAAGCTAAACGCAGCAAAAAGAATGTTGAAGATGCTGAACTCGGCAAAGGCAGTTTGTTTGCAACGGGGCTTGTAGCCGGAGGTGCATTGGCAGGTGTAGTGGTTGCATTGCTTTCTGTTGATGAGGGCATTGCTGCCAAAATTCAATCATGGAGTTTGGAACCCACGTTGCATGTAATATTTGATAGTAGTGGCTACCAAATATTAGGAACACTATTCTTCTGTTTTATGGGTTGGGTGCTTTACAAAATAGCTACAAAGGATTAATGGATGTTTTGTAGAGGCTCATTTTGTTAAGTGTGGTTCGGAATATAGAAACTTATAGAACTAATCGTAAGTTTCATTACTCATTACGTCCCACCAAATAGCTACATTTAAAAAGTACCACGAGTGTCTTTCGTCCTGTACATTAATAAGAGCTTTACGTGCCTCACCGCTCATAAAATCATAGTCTTTAGCAAAGGCATTAATCTTTTCTTCTAACACCGGAAACATTTTATCTTTTAAAAAGTGATCAATTGGAATTGTGAAACCATCCTTTCGCCTGTAGAGAATACTGTCAGGTAATGTTCCTTCCATGCCTTTTTTTACAATGTACTTTTCTACCTTGTTTTTCATTTTTATTTGGGCAGGAATGCTCAAAGCAAATTCAATCAATTCTTCGTCCATAAACGGAGCACGGGCTTCAACTGATGCAGCCATACTCATTTTGTCTATTCTGGAAAGAAGTAGCTCGGGCAAACGCAGATTGAGGTCAATAAAACTCATGTTATTTAATAAGTCGCTGCTGCCGCTCTCGGCTTTATAGCGCATATTGTAGTAATCTATAATACGATAAACAGGTTGTATCCCGGCTGATTCCTGAAAGCCTTTCTTGAAAAAAATATCTTTATCAAAGTCTGAATAATTTTCTATCCCTCCTCTAAAAACTCTTTGATTGTTTGAAATACGATTAGACCACTCAGAATAATACGGTCTTCTTTTTTTTACCACTGGAACATTTACGCCTGCTTTAATAGCAGTGGTGAGGTACGGATAATTATCGTGCAACGATTGATATTCATGCATCATTCGCCATCCCTGATAGCCAATAAATGTTTCATCGCTTCCTTCTCCACCAAGGCAAACAATAACGCCATTATCGCGTGCCAGTTTTGATAAATAATAAAGCGGCACACAGGCCACATCACTAATTGGTTCATCATGATGCCATACGAGTTTAGGCATGATATCAAGAAAGTCATTAACTTTTAACTCTATTTCGTGGTGATTTGAATTAAAAAGTTTTGCAACGGTACGGGCATACTCAAACTCATTAGTATATCCTTCAATTTCGTTACTGAAGCCAACAGAAAAAGTATAAACAGGCTTTCCGGTAATTTCTGTAAGCTTGGCAACAACAGAACTGGAATCTACACCACCCGAAAGATATGCGCCATAAGGCACATCGCTCTCGCGCCTGTAATCAATAGCTCGTGTAAACAATCGTTTGAATCCTTCAATTGCTTCTTCTTCCGGCATGTCAGCATTTAACTGAACCTTATCAAATACATTGTAATAAGGAATTTGGTTTGAAAGATTTCCGTTTTTAATTACCATGTAATGCCCGGCTGCCAGTTTGTTTATATCATTAAAAAGCGTTTGTGGCGGAGGCACAAACGTGAATGACAAATAATCTGAAAATGCCTGAAGGTTCATTTCGCGCTTAAAATCTTTGCAGCGCAAAATGCCTTTAACCTCACTGGCAAAATAATACTTGCCATTTTTAATTCCATAGTAAAGCGGCTTTTTTCCAAAGCGGTCGCGCACTATCCAAACCAAATCTTTTTCAGTATCCCACAACGCAAAAGCAAACATACCTTTGAATTTTTTCAAACATTCAAAGCCCCATTGCTTGTACGATGCCAGAATTACTTCCGTGTCTGAGTGATCGCTTTTAAATTGTTGCCCTGCTGCTTCAAGTTGCTTACGAAGTTCGCGGTGGTTGTATATTTCTCCATTAAAGGTTATCCAGTATTTTTTGGAAACATCGGGCATAGGTTGCGCACCACCTTCCGATAAATCAACTATGGACAAACGCCTGTGCCCAAAATGAACGGGGCGTTTGTTATTCAATTTTATTACCGGGCATTTTTCATGACTGTAGTTATTTGAAGTTTCATCCGCTACCAAATATCCTTCGCCATCAGGTCCGCGATGAGCCATTGATCGTGTCATCTTAAAAATTAATGCACTATCAGGTGCCTGCCCGTTTAAAGAAACTATTCCTGCAATTCCGCACATAGGCTATTTGTTTTTTGCTATTACTTGTTTGTAAATATCTATCAGTTTATTGGTGTGGTTTTTTATCTCGCACATTTCATTCACTTTTTTTCTGTTGTTGGGTATGTAATCCCACTTCATTAACTCATTTAATTTCTGGAGATAGGCTTCCTTATCATTTTCTTTTATAAGCATACCGTTAACATTATCCTCTACCAACTCAGGAATACCCGCGTGCCAAGTGGTGAGTATAGGCAGTTCCATTGCCATTGCTTCCATAATGGCTGTAGGCAATCCTTCCGTTTCGCCATAAGGACCTGTTACGCTGTGATGCAAAAAAACGTGCGCTGTTTCCATCCATTCTTTTACTTGATGAGGGTCAAGCCTGCCGGTAAAAAATATTTTATCTTCTAATCCGCAGTCAGCCACTAACTTTTTTATTTCTTCCATTTGAGTTCCGCCTGCTCCACCAAATGTAAACCTAACAGGAACTGAATGGTTTTGTTCTAAAAATTTTTTAATGACCGGTACAGTTATGTGATGTCCTTTTTGGGGTGCAAATGAGGAAACTTGCAAAAAATGCACTTCTTTATTTTTTGATGGATGTTGCGTGCGAACAAATTTTTCAAGATCAATGCCCAGATAAAGTTTAAAGCCTTTTGAGGTATCAATTCCCATTTTCGCCACGCGGCTTTTTATGTAATCGCTTACAAACATGGGATATATAAATGGTTTGGCATAAATACTTTTCAGTTTGCGTACGTAACTTTTTTTCTTGTCAAACTGTGTGGCATCATAACCATGAAATGTAACAATAACCGGAATATCTGTTCTGCTAAAATTATCTATAAACCTTACCGATTCATTTCCAAAATGGCAATGGATAACATCGGGATTGATTTTATTTACCGCTTCGTTTAGTTTTTTTGAAAAGGCGCTGTTGCGTTCTCCAAACCATATATCATTTTTAAACAACTGCCACTTAATGGCAGTCTTTAAACGGCTTTCTTCAAACGGAATTTCTATTACCTTATCATAAGGAAATTTTTCGGCAATACCCCGGTTGTTGCAAATAACCCAAACTTCGCAATGTTTAGATAACGCAATTACTTCATTGTATATAAACGTCAGTGTTCTTCCTCCAAAACCCTGCGCAAATACAAGTACCTTCATAACTTTTGTGTTGTAATTTTTTAAGTTGCTTTTATTAGAAAAACGTTACACGTGGTTATGACGCTGTAAAATTATTAATATGCACGAAGCTACTGCTAACAGGGCATTGTATTTATGTTTAGTATTCATTCAATTAACATTAAATTGTTTATTAGTTAAACTGAAAAAAAGCGCGTTTTTAAAGCACAGCGTATTGTCAATAAACTATTTTGCTCTTTATTTGGACAACAAAAAATTACTTTTACTAATAAAGTAGTGATATATATAATTTTGGTTATCCAATGCAAGAGCTCTTGTTCGATATACATACACACACAAAACCTGATGGAAAAACTTATGCAATACAAAACCTGGCAGGGAATTTTGATTGTTTAAGTGAAAAGTGCACGTATTCTGCCGGATTGCATCCATGGTTTATTAAAGAAGAAGATTTTGAAATTGATTTCCTAAAGTTAAAAGATGCAGCATCTTTACCAAACGTGGTGGCAATAGGGGAGTGTGGGCTCGATAAAGTTTGTGGTTCATCTTTTGAGTTGCAGGCAAAGGCATTTGAAAGACAAATTATTTTGGCAAATGAAACCGGCAAGCCTTTAATTATACATTGTGTAAGGGCATTTGGCGAAGTTGTTAATCTGCTAAAGCAAAACAACAACAAAGTTCCGGTTGTATTTCATGGGTTTAATAAGAATGCCACACTTGCAAAACAATTAATTGATAATGGTTTTTATTTATCGTTCGGTGAAGCTCTTTTGAATACAGCAATGAAAGATGTGTTTTATTCAGTTCCCTTAGAAAACTTTCTTTTAGAAACAGATAAATCTTTTTTTGACATTGAACGCATTTACAGCCAAGCTTGCACCATAAAAAATATTGATTTGAATTCGCTTAGTTTGCAAATAATGAAAAACGCAAAAAAAGTTTTTGGAAAACACTTTTTTGAATTATGATGAAAGACATTTCGTGGCTTGGCAGAACAAGTTTATTGATAGGCGCTGAAACCGTAACTAAGCTTACCCAAAAGCATGTAATGGTTGTTGGTTTAGGGGGAGTTGGCTCTTATGCAGCCGAGTTTATTGCCCGTAGCGGAATTGGCACCATGACTATTATTGATGGCGATACTGTTGATCCAACAAACCGCAATAGGCAATTGCCTGCATTGGCAACAAATCACGGCCAATCAAAAGCATTGATTATGGCTGAAAGATTGGTGGCTATCAATCCTGAACTAACATTAAATGTGGTTCAGCAATTTGTAAACCCTGTAATGGTGCAAGAGCAACTTGCATTAAAACCCGATTATATTATTGATGCCATTGACAGTATAACACCTAAAATAACTTTTATTAAAATGGCCTATGAAAGTAAAATACCATTGGTAAGTAGTATGGGTGCTGGTGCAAAAGTTGACCCTACAAGATTACGCGTGGTAGATATTTCTAAAACATACAATTGTCCTTTTGCGCAACAAATAAGGAAAACACTCAAAAAATTTAATATACGCAAAGGAGTTAAAGTGGTGTTTAGTGCCGAAGAGCCCATCAGAGAAAGCCTGATGCTTACAGATGGGAGGAACTATAAAAAGTCGGCTTATGGAACTATCTCTTACATGCCTGCAACATTTGGTTCGGTGGCTGCATCGGTGGTACTAAGAGATTTAATTAAACAGAAATAATTATAAAATTAATGCTTGACTGGCAGCAATACTTTGGATTGTTTTTATGCGGAGTAGTTGTGCTCGGGTTTTTTATTTTTCTCAATTATGCAATCAATCGTGTTCTTGAATTTTTCAGGTATTTTTCTATCAAACCCTTTGATAAGAATGAACTTGGTAATTTTTTAGATAAGCACTTTCCTTACTATCAGAATTTATCTGATGCTGGTAGAGAAAAATTTATTAAAAGAGTAAAATGGTTTAAAGAGAATAAACTTTTTTACGGCAAAGAGGATCTCATTTTGTCCAATGAAATGATTGTTCATGTAAGTGCATGTTTTGCGCAACTTACTTTTGGTTTGAAAGATTACAGGTTAAGCAGCTACAAGAAAATATTTCTTTACCCTGATATTTTTTATTCGGGTTTATTGAAGGCAGATGTAAAGGGCTTAACATTTAAGCACACTGCCATACATCTTTCCTGGAAAAATTTTAAAGAAGGATATGATAATCCTGATGATAAAATAAATCTTGGCTTGCATGAACTTGCCCATGCGCTAAAGTTTGATTTGGAAGATGAGTTGGGTTTTGATAGTCATTTTGCAAATTATATTGATGACTGGCAAAGAATAAGTGAAAAAGAATATAACGAACTTGCCAATGAAGTGCCGTCTTTTCTTCGGTCTTATGGTGGTGCTAACCGCGAAGAATTTTTTGCAGTGTGTGTTGAACATTTTTTTGAAGCACCCGAAGCATTTGAAGATGAACTGCCCGATATTTATAACCACCTTTGTTTTCTATTGCAACAAAATCCTCAAAACACCACTAGCGATTATTTACTTACGCCAACCTTTCTTGAAAAAATAAAAGCTAATGAGGAATTGATTCCCCTTAAACCAAAGACGAGGATTCATCATTTGAGGGAGAGTTTTTACGGGCTGTCTTTGCTCATGTTTGTTTCGGGTTTGGTTATAGGAGTGCCTGTTTATCTATATTACAGCGAAATGCTTTTAATGGAAAATGGTTTTTTTAAGGCAGTGGCAATACCAGTTTTTATTTTTGGTTTGTTACAATCCGTTTTCTTTAAGATCAGGGGTTTTAACAATATGGGTTATTTTGTTGCCTATAATTTTATTGGATTTGTTTTTTTAACCCTTTCACTTTTTGTGATCGTAAATTATTCAATACGCGAAAAGAAAACAGCAACAAGACTTCACAAGATTAGATTAATAGATTTAGAAGTAGTAGAAGGGAGGGGAACGGGTAAATACATTTTAACTCTTGAAAAAAATGAGTTGGTAAATTATATCGATGTAAGAACTTTTAGCAAGTCGGAAGTTGGAGACATTACACACAGTCAAATGGAGAATAGCGAGATTTTTATGGTGTTGCATTTGAGTAAGGGCTTTTGGGGCATTGATAATGTATTGTCTAAAAGACTGATACAAATCGGTGCAAACAACTCGTACCGGTAAAACGTTGAATAAATTAAGGTTGCGCTTGAGTGATCTTTAACAGCTTTTCATCTTAAATGTAATCTGTATTACATTTGCTTTCGTAGATGTATGATAAAATTGCAATTTCAAATCAATCGCAATATGAGTAATAAGATAAAATTGATCACTATTAGTGCATGTGTCATAATGTTTAATGCCTGTGCACAAAATCCATCATCGCAAAATAAAACCGAAAAACTAAATAATATGAGCAACGAAAAATATGAGGTTAACAAAACCGATGAAGAGTGGCGCAAACAACTTACGTCAGAACAATACGAGGTATTGAGAGAAAAGGGAACTGAAAGACCTTACACCGGCAAGTACTACCTTAACACAGAAAAAGGGGTTTATAAATGCGCAGCTTGCGGCAACGAATTGTTTACAAGCGATATGAAATTTGAATCGCATTGTGGCTGGCCCAGTTTTGACAAGGAAATTGCAGGAGGTAAAATTAAAACCGTTACCGATACTTCGCACGGAATGATTCGTACGGAAATTATGTGTGCACGTTGCGGCTCGCATCTTGGGCACATTTTTGATGACGGACCTACCGAAACAGGAATGCGTTATTGTGTCAACTCCGTTTCCCTTTCTTTTGAGGGCGATACTATTAAAATTGTTAAGCCCAGGCAGGAATAACTAATGTATAATTTCAATTGAAGTTAATTGGTGCTACACCTTGCTTTGCAATTGAACATAAGGCACAATTACTTCTTCCAGAGAAATTCCGCCATGCTGAAAAGTATTTCGGTAATGGTTTACGTAATAATTAAAATTATTAGGGTAAGCAAAAAACTTATCTGCTTTAGCAAAAACATAAGTGGTACTAACATTTAACTTTGGCAGAAAAGCATCTGATGGGTTTTTAACTTCAAACACATCGCGCTTTTCGTAATTGAGGTTTTTGCCTTGTTTATACCTCAGATTTGTATTAGTATTTCTGTCCCCAATAATTTTTGATGGCTCTTTTACCCTAATGGTTCCATGATCGGTTGAAATAACCAACCGCACATTTTTATGTGAGAGAATTTTTATGGCTTCCAACAACGGAGAGTGCATAAACCAAGAGAGAGTAAGAGAGCGGTAGGCTGATTCGTCATCGGCAAGTTCACGTATTACCTGCATGTCTGTGCGGGCATGAGATAGCATATCAACAAAATTGTAAACTATAACATTTAATTTGTTGTTGAGTTGATTGGGTAAATTGTCAACCATTGCTTTACCCGCATCTAAGTTTGTTATTTTAGTGTAGGATGTTTTAATTGTTTTGCGTAAGCGCTGCAACTGGTCATTTAAAAATTCTTCTTCGTGCAAATTTTTTCCTTCTTCCTCGTCATCATTTACCCAAAGTTTAGGTTGGTGTTTTTCAATATCAGATGGCATCATTCCGGCAAAAATGGAGTTGCGGGCGTATTGTGTAGCCGTTGGCAAAATGCTGTAATAGGTTTCATCTTCTGTTACACGAAAATATTCCATCACCACCGGCTGAATAACTTTCCACTGATCGTAACGGAGGTTATCTATTAAAAGAAAAAATACCGGTGTTTCTGCCGCTTCAATAAAAGGAATAATTTTTCTGCGGAATAAATAATGAGATTGCATTGGACCTGCATCGGCATTTTTGAGCCATTGCAGGTAATTGCTTTCAATAAATTTTGAAAACAGCATGTTGGCTTCTTCTTTTTGCTGAAGCAAAATTTCGAACATGCCGCCATCTTTGTTTTTATCTAACTCAAGTTCCCAGTAAACTAATTTTTTATAGAGGTCGGTCCAGCCTTTGTAATCTAACCGTTCCTGTAGCATCATCCCAATTTGCCTGAACTCCTGCTGGTATTGCGAAGTAGCTTTTTCGCTTACCAACCGTTTGGTATCAAGGTTCTTTTTTATGGAAAGTAAAATTTGGTTTGGATTAACGGGTTTAATAAGGTAATCGGCAATTTTACTTCCTATAGCCTCTTCCATAATAAACTCTTCCTCGCTTTTGGTAATCATAATAACGGGTATATCGTTATTTATCTCTTTCATTTTTACCAGCGTTTCCAGGCCTGACATGCCTGGCATGTTTTCGTCTAAAAAAACTATGTCATATTGTTCATTTTTAAAAAGCTGTAAAGCGTCTTTACCATTGTTGGCGGTGGTGGTATCAAATCCTTTTTCGTTCAGGAAAAGTATATGCGGCTTTAATAAATCAATTTCATCATCAGCCCAAAGTATTTTTATTTTATCCATCAGTGATATTATCAAATTAAGTTGTCTAAACTATTATTTATTTTATTTATTGCCCCGTGTAATTATTGATATGAGTATTAGCTGCTAAATTTTTGTTTGGCTTAAGAAATCTTCTTTACTGATTTTATAAATGTAAGCAGGGTGTTCATGCAATTCGGCTTCGTGCGAAAACGTCATTCCGCATTTTTTAAGTACTTTAATTGACTGCATGTTTTGCTTCATTACTCTGCCAATAATTTGGTTGTAATTAAATTGTGCGAAACCGTAGTGCAAACTTGCCATTGCTGCTTCGGTGGCAAAGCCTTTTCCCCAGTAAGTTTCCATAAACCTATATCCCAAATCAACCTGGTTTAGTTCAGGCATAAACTTTAAGCCGCACCAGCCTATAAATGTGCCGGTGTCCTTTAATAATACAGCCCATCTGCCATGCCTGTAGCTTTTGTACTGTTGTTTTATTACGGTTTCTATTAAATGCCTGGCATCTTCAATGGTTTTAAATGCAGGATCGCTTGTGTATAGTATAACGTTAGGGTTTTGGTTTAATTCAAAAACTGCTCCGGCATCATAGGTTTCTATTTCTCTAATGAGGAGGCGTGGAGTTTGGGAGATTATTTTCATGCAAGGGGAAGTAATTAAAGGTTTAACGCAGAGGCGCAGGGTGCTCAGAGATTTAATTTTAGGAAACGCTTGAGCAGGGATAGAAACAAGCAACCCATTCTTTGGGGAAAGAATGGGTTGCACAATTTATGATTGGTAAAATTATTTCCCTCTTAGAGAAGCTTCGTCAGAAACGGTAAGTTTTTTACGACCTTTTTTTCTGCGCGCTGCTAATACCCTGCGACCATTAGGCGTAGCCATTCTCTCCATAAAGCCATGTTTGTTTCTTCTTTTCTTTTTGCTGGGCTGATAAGTGCGTTTCATTGTAATAAATGTTTAAATATTGTACTGATTTTTAATTGGGTGGGCAAAACTAAAAAAAAATTGGAATTTGCAAAATAGGGAGGGTACGGGTTGAGTTATATGATTTAATGTAAAAGGATTGGCGCAACTCATCTTATTCCGATCCGTCTCAATCCTTCCTTATTTTTCCCTTCTTGAATAAACCATTTTTGCTACTTACCTCGTAAAGATACATGCCCTTTTCAAATTGTTGGGTATTCAGAATGGCAACGTTTGTGAATCCTTTTTGCAATAATTTCCTCATATTGATATCATAAAGTATTACTTTCAACGGAACTTTTTCATTTGAGGAAATATTTAATTGGTTTATAAATGGGTTTGGATAAATACTTACTTTAAATTCACTTTTATTAACTTCTTGGGTATTTGTTACACTATCAGGCGAGTATTCCCATACATCTTTAAGAGGGTATGTAAAACCAAACCAATTATGTGTTCCTCCAACAATATATGCTTTAGACCCAATTGTAAACGTAGCGAATGATCCACGTATGGAAGCAGGAAATAAAGTTTTTTGTGTCCATGAATTTAAATTTGAATTATACATCCACATATTACTATCCAATACCATAGTGCCCAAACAAAAATACCCTTCATTGCCAATTGAAAAACCTCCAGGATCAGAATAAAGTAATACAGGACATGGAGGTATTGATGCCCATGAATTTAAAACCGGATCATATTTCCAAGAATCAAATAATGGAGCATTATTATATCCATTTCCAATGTATCCAATATTATTTATAGAAAATGTAATTGCGGCTCTTCTTGCTACACCGGGAAAATTACTTTTCTGAACCCAATTGTTGTTTGATGGATCAAATTCCCAAAAATCATAATAATGAGCATTGGATTGTGTATCACGACCTAAACCTATGTATGCTTTACTATTACAAACAAAAACTGAAGCTGATATTCTGTTCATTCCAGGGAAAGTTGTTATTTGGGACCAAGTATTATTTGCAGGATCATACTTCAAGAAATCACTTACGTTACCTAATCCAACATATCCATAGTTACCTATTGAAAATCCTATACTATAAGGACGAGGAGTGGTGCCAATATTGGATTTTTGTGTCCAAACATTTATTGCAGGATCATATTGCCAAAAATCACTCTTCTCTATGTACATATTGTTTAATGAGTCAAGTCCGCCACCTACGTAACCAAGTCCATTAATTGAAAAGGCAACTGCGCATTCTCTTGTCCCACCACCAAAATCAGCCTTCTGTGTCCAGTAATCTGCTTTTGCAATGAGGTGAGTAAGTAAAATTATGAGAGTCAAATATTTTCTCATTACTTAATGATTTGAATAAATAATTGTGTTTTGAAGATTTTAACAGGAAGACAAAATAATACTCGTAAATTTTGCATTCTCTCTTATCTAATATTTCTCAAAAATAAAAATATTTACCAAGTAGCCTTAATCTAATAAAGTTAAAAATCTTTTAATGGTAATTTATTAGGAGCTTAATGATAAGAATAGAATCTGTAATTTAAAGCGGCAAATAAACTACACTCTTACCCTCAAAATAAGTTGAGTTGATATAGTTGGTTACGGGCTCTGTAATTACTTTTTTTCCGTAAGGAGAAATTTCCTCGGTCAAGTCGCCACCCTTTAGGCAGATGATGCCGTTGGGTATTGCGTTTAGGTTTTGAGATAGGATTTTGTTTTTGCTCCATTTAACTAAATCGGGTAAGGGTGCAGTAGCACGCGAAATAATAAAGTGAACCTTGCCCGTAAAAAGTTCTGCTCTTAAACATAGCGGGGTTATGTTTTTTAAGCTGATAGATTTAGCAATAGCATCAACCACCATCATTTTTTTTGCAATAGAATCGAGCGCAAAAAAATGGACTTGAGGAAAAAAGATAGCTAATGGGATGGATGGAAAACCGCCACCTGTGCCAATATCTAAAACCTGTGTGCCGGGTTTAAAAGAAATGTATTTGGCAATGGCAAGAGAGTGGAGTATGTGGCGTTCGTAAAGTTGGTCAATATCTTTGCGTGATATGAGATTGATTTTACTGTTCCAGTCGTGGTACAAAGCACCCAACTGCTCTAACTGATTTTTTTGAGTTGGAGTGAGTTCGGGAAAAAATTGGGAGATAATTTGAGGATTCACTTTATGTGAGTTAATCCTAATCTAATTTATGCTCTGTATTTTTAACAATCTGGTACAGGAAATCTCTTGCTCTGAAAAGTTGTGCCTTTACAGTGCCTAATGGTAATTTCAGTTCATCGGCAATTTCTTCGTAAGATAACTCACGGAAGTAACGTAACTCCACAAGCGATTTATAGCGCGGCTTTAGTTTGTCGACAACTATGCGCATGGCTTCAAATTTTTGTTTACGCATCATGCGCTCTTCGGGTCCTATGGCATCTGATTTTACTTCCAATACAAATTCATCGCCATCATCGCTTTCAAAACCTTTGTCTAAAGAAAATGTTTGTTTGCGTTTTTTCCTTATAAAGTCAATGCAGTTGTTGGTAGCAATTTTAAAAAGCCATGTGCTAAATGCGTAATCAGGTGTGTACTGCCTTAGGTTTTTAAATGCTTTCCCAAATGCTTCAATAGTTAAATCATCGGCATCATCTCTATTATTAACCATTTTTAAAAGCATAAAGTAAATAGAATCTTTGTAACGGGACATTAATTCTGCAAATGCTTTTTGGTTGCCTGTATTTACTGCTTCCAAAACAAGAGCATAATCTTTAACTGCTTTGTCGCTCAGGTTAGGATTAACTTTTACCTTTTTGTTATCGTCATCATCATCTAAAATGGCAACCTTCTTAATTTTAGGAGCTGATGTTTTTGTTTTAGTTTTTTCCTTGGCGGTGGTTTTTGTCTTTTTAACTTTCACTTTTTCTAAAGTTTTTACTTCCATGATTTATTTTTTACAATAACATTTGAGAAAGAAACAAAAGGGTAAACAATTGAAACAAGCAAATCGAAAAACGGGATGAGCCATATTAAATCTGTCTCTTTAAGTTTTTGCATGCTCTTGCCAAATATAAAGAGTTGGATAAGCAGCCTTAGCCCGAAAGCAATGCAAACCCATTCAATTTTGAACTTACTTATTAACAGAACAAACAATAGCGGGTAGAGTAAAATTTGACTGAGCATAAACGTGCCTAATGCAAATTTGTGTTTGGCCTTGTAGTGAAAGCCCGTGCTCATGTGCCGCTTTTTTTGCGCAAGCCAATCGCTAACAGTAGTTTTTGCTTTTGAGAATGTAAATGCATTTGGAGTTAAGCAAACGGCAGTGTTTTGTTTGGTAGCGGTTTCGTTTACAAACAAGTCATCATCGCCCGATAAAATGTGGAAGTGTTTTGCAAAGCCTTTGTTGCCAAAAAATAATTTTCGTTTGTATGAAAGATTTCTACCTGTACCCATATACGCATTTTTGCCAATAGCATAAGAGAGGTATTGCATGGCGTTAAATACCGTATCAAAGCGTATCCACCGGTTTAAAATACCTGGTTCTTTTTTATAAGCACCATATCCAATTACAATATCGGTACTATCTTTATAGGCATGTACGGTTTCTGTTATCCAATCAGGCGTGGCAGGGTAGCAATCTGCATCGGTTAGTAAAAGTAAATCGTGTGCTGCAGCTTTTATCCCAAGGGCAAGTGCAAACTTTTTGCCGTGTTGGTAACGCTCCTGTTCTTTTAACTCAACAATTTTTAATTGAGGATATTGTGGTTCCAGTTCTTCTAAAAATTTTTGTGTTTCGTCCCACGAACAATCATTTACCACCACTACCTGAAAAGATGGATACTTTTGTTCAAGCACAGCCGGCAGAAATGCTTTAAGATTTTTTAATTCATTGCGCGCACAAATAACAACCGATACAGGGGGAGTGTTACTGTTTTTCCGCTTGTAATTGAAAAATGCCAGCCTCGAAAAAGTAAAAAGATAAAAACAAAGCTGAATTAACAGACACAAAAGAAAAAGTGAAGCGAGGACTAAAAGTATGTGTTCTTTTGTGAAATACGATAAGTAATTTTCCACCTGAAAAATTTTGCGGTTGCGTTGCAAAGCTATTTTTAAGTAGCTGCTTTATTCCCATCTCTTTTTTTAAATATGAACATAAAGTGTTAGTTATTCTTTTCTTTGCAGCTTACTTTTTTATCAATGCAGTTTACGCTTTTAAAAAATGATATTACATCAAAAGCACGTGCAGGTGTAATAGAAACCGACCACGGCAAAATTCACACCCCCATATTTATGCCTGTGGGTACGGCAGGCACGGTTAAAGGCGTTAACCAGCGCGATTTGGCAAACGATATAAAAGCTGAAATAATTTTAGGCAATACCTATCACCTTAACCTCAGACCCGGAACAAAAGTTTTAGAGAAAGCTGGGGGGCTGCACCAGTTTATGAACTGGCAAAAACCAATACTTACTGATAGTGGCGGTTACCAGGTTTATTCATTAACCGATGTGAGAAAACTTACTGAGGAGGGTGTAAAATTTCGTTCGCACATTGACGGGTCGTTACATTTTATTTCACCCGAAATTTCTATGGATATACAGCGCAGCATTGGTGCAGATATTTTTATGGCATTTGATGAATGTACACCCTATCCATGTGAATATAAGTATGCAAAAAAATCTATGCTTATGACGCATCGCTGGCTAAAGCGCTGTTGCGATCATGTTGATAAAACAAAACCGCTTTATAATCATAACCAAAGTTTATTTCCAATTGTACAAGGTTCGGTTTATAAAGATTTGCGTAAGGAGAGCGCAGAGGTGATTGCATCATTTAACCGCAATGGAAATGCCATTGGTGGATTAAGTGTTGGAGAGCCTTCTGAGGATATGTATGAAATGACCAATTTGGTGTGCGATATTTTGCCCAAAGAAAAACCACGTTACCTGATGGGTGTAGGCACGCCTGCAAATATATTGGAGTGCATAGCATTGGGTATAGATATGTTTGATTGCGTAATGCCCACACGCAATGCCCGTAATGGTATGTTGTTTACTTCCGAGGGTATTATTAATATTAGAAATGAAAAGTGGAAGGAAGATTTTAGTGCTATAGATGAGATTGGTAGTTGCTTTGTTGATACGCAATATTCTAAAGCATACCTGCGGCATTTATTTGTGGGAAAGGAAATGCTGGGCGCACAAATTGCAACATTGCACAACCTTGCTTTTTATTTGTGGTTAGTAAAAACAGCACGCGAAAAAATTTTGGAGGGCAATTATATGTCTTGGAAAAATATGATGGTGGAGAAGGTAACCAGGAGGTTATAGTTATATTTACAGGTATGTTTTTACTATCAATTAATCTAAGCACTTGCACCGGTAATTGTAATGTTTAAATTTGAGCGCACAACTACAAAGCAACATCTATAATACTTATGTCTGATAACAAGTTTACCATATTCGTTGTAGAAGACAGCGATATACAACGTTCAATGATGGCAGATCATCTTGCCAAATACAAAAATGTGGAAGTGGTTACCTACTCAGGTGGCGATTACTGTCTTAAGGATTTAATTTTTGAAAAAGTGCAAGCACCTGAATTAATTCTCATGGATTATTTTTTAGACAGTAACACAGTTAATGCAAAGGATGGATTGGAAACGCTTGCCAAGCTCAAAGAGATTGCTCCTTATACCAATGTAATTATGTTTACTTCGGTAGAAAACAAAAGAATTATGGAACTGGCAAAGCAAAAAGGAGCAATGGATTATATTTTTAAAGGGCAGGATAGTTATGAGAAACTTGATGAGATACTTGGAAGTGAATTTAATCTTAAAACCAAATAATGGTTCTGGCATGTGTTATGCATAAATAACAGAAACCATTCTTTTTTAATGCAAAAAAAATTTGCATGCAAATTAAAATTGCAATAGTTGAAGATGACAAAGACCTTAGAAACATGCTTGAGGCTTTTTTTAATTCTTATAACGACTTAAAAGTAGTAGCGGCATATCCTAACGGCAATCTTTTTTTAAATGATTTAAACATTACTGATTGCGATGTGGTAATTATGGACATAAACATGCCCGGCAAAAGCGGCATTGACTGTATTGCTGAGGCAAAGCCGCAGAGACCCCAAATTCAATACGTAGTTTCAACATCATTTGAGAACCATGAATTTATTTTTAAAGCTTTGTGTGCAGGTGCTACCGGTTATTTGTTAAAAAGCGATAAGCCTGACGCACTTGTGGATGCCGTTAGGAGTGTTATGGAAGGTGGTTCGCCAATGAGCGCCAGTATAGCAAGGCTGGTGGTAACATCGTTTCAGAAGCCTGCAGTAAAAAGTGAAGCATTGCATCTATTAAGTGAGCGCGAGCAGGAGGTTGTATTGTTTCTTTCGCAAGGTTTAAATTACAGGGAGATAAGTGAAAAAGTTTTTATAAGCCCTGAAACGGTACGCACACACATCAGAAATATTTATAGCAAGTTGCAGGTTAAATCTAAAACAGAGGCCGTCAATAAAATTTTTCCAAGGTAGAAGCCGGCCACAAAAATTACTGCAAATGCAGTATGTATTACTTGGTTTATTACCACCTACTTTTGCAGAGTGAATAAACCATTACGCATTATCCTACAGGAAAGCGATGATGATTTCAGAAAACAAATTGAAAAAGAATTTGCAACCGATGCACGTTTTGTATTGCTAAAGTCTTTTAAATCATTTTATGTTTTAAAAGCGGAAGCACATTTATTTAATACAGATGTTGTTTTGTTAAATTGGCGCTACCCCAAGCAAAAACTTTTTGATTTTATTGAAACATCAAAAAAAATAAACCCCAAAACTAAAGTGCTTGTCATGTTTGATTTTGTGCAGCCTGATTTTGTTTTTAAAATGCTACAGTGTGGTGCCGATGGTTTTTTATTAAAACCATTTCCTGCAAATGAAGTATTTCAGTATGCACATAAATCATCTTTTGCAAAGCTCCTTTTCCATTTAGATGTGCTGAATAACCCCGTTTACCGAAACAGTACATCCCTTACCAACATCAGATTGTATGGTTAAACTACAGCCTGATTGCGAAATACGATCAGTCATATTTTGTAATCCGTTGCCGGTGTTTAGTTTTTCTTTTACGTCAAAACCTTTTCCATCATCAGCTATTTGCATTTCAAAATTCTTATCGCTTATAGAAAATTTAATTTCAATATTTTTTGCTTCGGCATACTTCACGGCATTGTTTAAACTTTCTTTTAATACTAAAAACAAGCTGCGTTTTAAATCGGGGTTGAGCTGAACGGAAGGAGTATGTTGTGGGAAGTTTATTTTGTAAGTAATGCCTGTGTCTTTTAAAAACTCTTCGGTATGTACGCGCATGTATCCCAGCAAATTTTCGAGGGTGTCCTGTCTGGGGTTTACTGCCCAAATAATTTCGCTCATGCTGTTGTTAACAGAGCGGGCATAGTCCGATATTTTATCAAGCTGTGCAGTCATTTCGGGCATTTTGTTTTTTGATTGGGCTGATGCCAGGTTGCCCAGCATGGCTATTTTGGTAAGGTTGCTGCCAATGTCATCATGTATGTCTCTTGAAATACGTAACCGGATGGCTTCGGCTTCTTTTTCTTTTTCGAGTTGTATGAGTTGCTGTTGTGTTTGTTTTAGTTCAACTAATGATTGTGCAAGTTGGTTGCTGAGTTTTTTGCGTTTTCGGTATAGAATATATATGTATCCTCCAACTGCTATTGCAGCTGCGGCACCTCCGTAGGTTACTCGCTGCTTTATTAATTGCGATTGCAGTTTAGCATCTTTTAGTTGCGATTCTTTTTGCGAAATAGACAGTTGCTGTATTGTTTTTTCGTTTTCGCGTTGTTTATTTTGAAGTTCAAGCTCCTGTTTTGTTAGGGTAAGAGTTTTAATTTGGTTATCTTTTTGCGATAAAGTTAGTTGCTGCGATTTTTGATTGCTTAACAGTTTCTCGTTTTCAAGTTGCTGCGCGCGCAGGTTAAGTTGAGTGGTGGTAAGCTTTTGTTCACTTTGCAGTTGTAAAATTTGCTGTTCTTTTTTTTCGGTGTTGTATTTGGTTTCTATTTCGGCAATGGCTTTGGTTTTGGTGGTGTTAAACAAGCTATCGGTAATTATTTTATGTTCTTTAAATGTTTCAAGCGCTTGCTTATGCTGGTTGCGAACTTCATAATACTGCCATAGCTTGCCTTTTACTTTGCTAACTTTTTGCAATGCATTTAATTGTGTGAAAATTTGCGAAGCCAGACTATAATTTACAATAGCTAGCGAATCCTCTTTGGCAGCGGCATGTATATCGGCTTTCATCAGGTGCGCTTCGGCTAAGTAAACAGGCACCTGGTGTTTGTTAAAAATTTCCAATGCTTTGCTACAGTTTGCACTTGCCGAGTCGAATTGATTGATTTCGGTAAAGGTAAGGCCTATGTTTAGGTAGCACACTCCCTGGCCCACATCGTTTTTGCTTTCTGTTTCGAGAAGCAGCGATTGCCTTATGTTGTCTATTGCTTTGGAATATTCTTTTTTGTTGTGATAGACGCTGCCCATGTTGCGCAACGAGGCTGCTATGCCCTGCTGGTTGTTTTGTTCCTGTTCCATCGCAAGTGATTTTTGGTGATATTCAAGCGACTTGTTGTAATCACCTAAGTGATTGTAGCACAGTGCCACATTGTTATATACGCTTAGTATGCCGTCTTTGCGGTTTAAGATTTCGTATCGTTTTAACGCTTCAAAATAAAAGCTAATGGCTTTTTCGTAGTTGCCTAATTCAAAGTGGCTGCTTCCTTTAGAGTTATAAGGACCTGCTTTGGCGGCATCGTTATTTAGTAAGGTGTAAATATATATGGCGCTATCGGCAAGTGCAAGTGCAGTGTAATAGTTGCCACGTTGTTTTTCCATAATACCCAAGTTGGTGTAAAGGCGGGAACTGCCGGACAGATATTTTATTTGTAGCGATACTTCCAATGCTTTTTTTGCAACGATTATTGCCGAATCTAATTTATTGCTACGCGATAGTTTTATTGCCTCCGCAATTGCATCTTTTACCAATGCACTATCGGCAAGAGTATGCTGCTGCGCATGCAATGGTACGTGTATACATATACAAGTGGTAATTACTGTTATTATTAATAACGATTTTACATTTTTCACAGCCCCAAGTTTAAACATAAATTCAAAATACCGCATTTGCAGTATGTTATATAACTACAGGCAGCCATAGGTTTGCGAAAAAACAAACACAAGCCATGTATGAGCGACAATCAACTGAGCCAGCGCGAACTTGAAATAGTAAAACTTATTTGCAACGGACACAGCAATGCCCAAATAGCAAAGCTGCTTGGCATTAGCACCTCCACCGTGCGCACCCATCATAAAAACATACTAAAAAAAGCAGACGTTAAAAAAGCCATACTGCTGGTGCGCATTGCACTACGTAATGGGTGGATTGTTTGAAGAGTTTATAAGCTAATGAGTTTATAAGTTCAAAAGTTTTTTTTATTTCTTAAGTTCATTATTCGTTAACCACTAGCCATTAACCGCTAATCATACTACCACATTTGGTAATACAAAATACCTCATTTGCGGTATTGATAAAATAAATGAAACCTAAGATGTTTACACTCATCAACAATTATCTATCTGAATCAAATCACATGAAAAAAACAATCACCTACATTCTTGCACTAATAGCCGTATTTCTGTTAGTACTGCAAACCAAAGCCCAAACCAATGGCGACTACCGCTCCATTAACAGCGGCAATCTTAGCGATCCGCTTATTTGGGAAACATATAATGCAGGCTGGGGGCCTGCCGCCACAGCACCCACAGGCGCTGGCAGCATTACCATTATGGCTACGCATACTGTAACCGTAGATGCTAACGTTACCATTACCACTGGCAAAACATTTTTAATATCAAGCGGTGCTTCTATTATTTTTAATGCCACCAACTTTGTTAACGGAACGGGAACTTTTTCAATAGCCAATGGATCTACATTTATAACAGCCAGTGCAGGTGGTGTATATAGTGCAATAGGTTCGGTCCGAAATACAGCTGGCTTTACACCCAACACAACTGCTAACTACGAGTTTAACGGATCTGTTGCACAAACAGCAAATTTAAACACACTTGAAGTAAACAACCTAACCATTAGCAACACTAGTGCAGGGTTGTTTGTAACTTTTGGTTCTACATTATACATATACGGTACCCTCAATTTTACAAGTACAGGCAAAATGAGGTTTACAGGTAATTTGTATCTTGATGGTGGGCCAATTGCCGGAACAGCCAGCAGATTAGAAACTTCAGGAGCCAGTTGTATTGTTAATTTCAGAGGTTCGGCTGCCGGATGTTTTCTTCCATCATCTATCATTTCATTACTGGGATTAACCATTAATAAACCAGCCAATCATGTTTCACTTACCAATAATTTATCGTTAACAAACCTCAGTTTTAGTAAAGGAAATTTAGTAACGGGTTCATTTTTTGTTTTTCCATCAAGTCCTGTAACCGGAGCTTCCGATTCGTCATACATACAAGGAAAAGTAAGGTACACATCAACTGGAACAATACAGCATGTAGGCACTGCCTCGGGGTATATGCCAATCAGCATGTTCCATTTCGTAACAGGCGGCAGTTTAACTATGGAGGTTGAGGCTTTTAATGGCACCCCTGCCGGAACTGTAGATGGTACAACACTTACAGGGTCGTTAATAAACAGGTATTGGGTGCTAAAGGCTATTGGTAGCGGTACACTGGCAAACTTAAACTCAATAACACTGCTGCCGGCATCAGGTTCGCCTGTTTATACGCCAAATAGCCGCATTGCAGTATCTACCAACAATGCGCTTTTATCATATGTAAGCAGGGGTGGTAATTTGGTTGGATCAAATTTACAATCACTGTTTCCGCTAACACCAGTGCAACTTACCGATGTTAAAAGCTCCGATGGTCTTTTCATAAGTTCGGCAACAAACACACCGGCTCCTTTGGCATCAGGAATATATTGCGTTGGTCCATCGGCTAGCTATTCGCCTCCATCGGGTCCGGCATACATCAATGGTTCAAGTCCGTTTCCAACATTAACAGCTGCACTAAACTTTATAAGCGAAAACGGTATAAGCGGCAACACCGTTCTTGAAATTCAAAATAACTATACCGATGCTGCCGAAACCTATCCATTGGTATTAAGCCATCAGGGAAACTCAGCTTCGCAGCTTGAAATAAGAGTAAGGGAAGATTTTACAGGTACCCATTTATTTGATGCCGCATCCACCAACGATATTATTACTGGCGGACTGTTTTGGTTGAAAGGATGTAAACACGTTACCATAAACGGAACCCGGCAAAACACGTTAGGCACACAGGCCATAAGAATTTACAACACATCAAGCGGAGGGCGTGGTTTTGTTTTTGACAGAGATGCAGTGTCGAATACATTAACCGGTATAAAAATTGAAGCAACTTATGGGGTGATTATAAATGCAGCATCAGGTATATTGACTGGTGCTGACAGTGCCACAATTCAATACTGCTATCTTACAAGAGAAAGCACAACTCAAACACTGGCGCGTGGTATAGAAGTAATTCAAACGGGACCTTCATCAATTTCTGACTGTAAAATACTTAACAACTATTTTGAGAACCTATATTATCCTGTTCGTATTATTGATTTTATAAGCGGTTTTTGGGAACTAAAAGGAAACCACTTTTTTATTTCAGCCACCAATGTGAATTTGGATACCGGCATAAACTTACAATTTAATGCTAACCCCGGTTATGCCGAAATTGAAAATAATTATTTTGGAGGAAGTTTGCCATTTGCCGCTGGTACACGAATGCCGGTTATTACAGCAATTGGTTTAACAATAACTAATACAACAAGTACCACTAAAATAAATGGAAATGTTATTAAAAATATACGCCCCGTTGGCACATCAGTCTCTTTTGTTAATGCTACCGTTTACGGTAACTTACAAATTGATAACAACATTATGGGCGATGCCTCTCTACCTAACGCCATTGACTTTTTAAGCACTGAAAATGCAGTATTTGTAGGGATTACAGCTTCTGTAGGAAGTGCTCCAAATTGCAATCTGCAAATTAACAACAACCTTATCAGTAATCTTCGTTTTCAAAGCACTATAAACACAGGCAATCATCGTATGTTTTTTGTTTCCAACAACTCTTCAGTTGGCACAGTTACAATTAACGGTAATACGGTAAGCCAAATTAACATAGCAGGGTTATCTTCTTTTTCCGGCTTTGCATTAAGTTCTGGTTCGGCTGGTGTTACAGCAAACGTAAACAACAATGTAATTGAAAGTATAAGCCGTCCGTTGTTAGGAGGTGGTTCCCAAAATTTTCATGGATTTAATGCAACCAATATTGCTGTTGTATTTAACGGCAACCGCATTGGCAAATGGAACACGCCTAACGATATTGTTTTTGGAACACCCAATCAAAACTACTGTTATTTTGCCGGAACAATTGGCAGCTATCCAATAACCATGATAAATGATACCATTGCCAATGTAAACTTTACAAATACCTCAGCCACTTCAATCAATGCAGGCATACTTATTAATGTTGGTGCTGCAAGTCATAACATCAGTAATAACGTTATTAAAAACCTGAGTTCGGCTACCACACGCGTATTGGGCGATGCAAATGGTATTGCAGGCGGATTTTCTTTACCCTTAGCCGGTATAACATACTATGCAATTGGCAGCAACGGGCAGGTAAACAACAATATCATTGACGGGCTCAATGCAACTTCAACCGCTGTTACCAATGTGGGTGTATTGGGCATTGCCATGGAAGGCGGTAATGCCACACTTACCGGCAATAAAATTTACAACCTCACCAACTCCACCACAGGCACAGCAACACAACCATTTATTTCAGGCATCAGGTTTTTTAGCAACACCACACTAACCGCCAACAACAATATGATAAGCATAAACAACGGTGCCAATACCAATGCCGTGCGTTTGTATGGCTTGCATTGTATAGGCTCAAGTACCTACACTGCCAACTTCAATACCATTACTATTGGCGGTTCATCTGCAGGCAATGCACGCTCAGCAGCATTTTGGAAAACCACCCTGGGCAATTACAACCTGCGCAACAATATTTTCCATAACAACCGCACAGGTGGCACGCTTAACTATGCAATGGTTAACGAAAACGGCACCGGTACCGGCAGCGGCTGGACGTATAGCAGCAATTACAACAACATATACTCCACCAACCCCGCAACAACAGGTGCTTGGCCACTTGCCACCAATAAAACTTTTACACTGTGGCAAGCCCTCAGTGGCGATGCCAACAGCAAAAACACCGATGTACGCTTTGTAAACGCCACCAACGATTTGCACATGGCTATTACCACCAACTGCAATTTAGATAACGAAGGCACCAATGTGGCAGGCATTAATACCGATATTGACGGGCAAACACGCCATGCAACAACTCCATCTATAGGTGCCGATGAGTATACCTACGACCCCAACTGGGCTACCGTAACCAGCAATAGCATTGTATGCTCACCACCAGAAAGTTTAGATTTTACCACTACAGATAATACCTACGGTGCGCACTCTTATCAGTGGAGCGGCCCCAATGGCTTTTCATCCACAGCAGGCCCCTTATCCATTAGCAACCCTACCGATGCACTGCAGACAGGCACCTACACCGTAACCATTACTGATGTGTTAAGTTGTGTTGCTACGCCTGTTACCACCGTTGCAACGGTTTACGAACCTCCGGTAATTACTTTCTGCCCCGGCAACGTAACACAAAATAACGATGCCGGATTATGCACTGCAGTAACCACTTATTCTGTTGCAACGGCTAGCGGTGTACCTACTCCGGTTATTTATTACTCGCATCCATCGGGCAGCGCTTTTCCCGTTGGCACCACTACTGTTACCGTTAGTGCAGTTAACTACTGCGATTCGGTTACTTGCACATTTGATGTAATAATTAGTGATAATGAGTTGCCCGTTATCAGCAACTGCCCCGCAAATATTTCTTTAAATATTGATGCCGGATTATGCACTGCAGTTGCCACATGGACTGCCCCAACAGCAACCGACAATTGTGCGATTCAAACATTTACATCCTCACACAACGGTGGCGATGCATTTCCTGTTGGCACTACTACCGTTACTTATACTGCTACCGATATACATGGCAATGTGCAAACCTGTTCTTTTACCGTTACAGTAACCGATAATGAGTTGCCCGTAATCAGCAATTGCCCAACAAACATTTCTGTTTTTAACGATGCCGGATTATGCTCAGCCGTTGTAACTTGGATAGCACCAACTGCTGTTGATAATTGTGCCATACAAACATTTACATCAACCCATAACAGCGGAGCATCATTCCCTGTCGGAACAACAACAGTTATTTACACTGCTACTGATGTAAACGGAAATGTACAAACCTGTTCGTTTGCCATAACAGTAACCGATAATGAGTTGCCCGTAATCAGCAACTGCCCTGCAAACATCAATGTAAATAACGATGCAACACTATGCTCAGCCGTTGTAACATGGACAACACCAACTGCTGCTGACAATTGCGGTCTACAAACATTTACATCAACCCACAACAGCGGAGCAACCTTCCCTGTAGGAACCACAACCGTAACATACACCGCTACCGATATACATGGCAACGTGCAAACCTGCTCGTTTAATGTAGTGGTTACCGATAACGAATTACCCGTAATAAGCAACTGCCCAACAAACATTAATATAAATAATGATGCAGGATTATGTAATGCCGTAGTAACATGGACAGCACCAACAGCTACCGACAATTGCGGCCTACAAACATTTACATCTACACACAACAGCGGAGCTACATTCCCTGTAGGTACATCAACAGTTACTTACACCGCTACCGATATACATGGCAATGTGCAAACGTGTTCGTTTACAGTAACCGTTACCGATAATGAGTTGCCCGTAATCAGCAACTGCCCCGCAAATATTTCTTTAAATATTGATGCCGGATTATGCACTGCAGTTGCCACATGGACTGCCCCAACAGCCACCGACAATTGTGCGATTCAAACATTTACATCCTCGCACAACAGTGGAGATGCGTTTCCTGTTGGCACTACTACCGTTACTTATACTGCTACCGATATACATGGCAATATGCAAACCTGTTCTTTTACCGTTACAGTAACCGATAATGAGTTGCCCGTAATCAGTAATTGCCCAACAAACATATCTGTATTTAACGATGCAACACTTTGCACTGCCGTTGCCACATGGGCAGCGCCCACAGCGCAAGACAATTGCGCCTTACAAACATTTACATCTACGCACAACAGTGGCGATGCCTTTCCAGTAGGCACAACAACAGTTACTTACACCGCTACCGATTTATATGGCAATGTGCAAACGTGCTCTTTTAATGTAGTTGTAACTGATAACGAATTACCCATTATCAGCAACTGCCCAACAAACATCAATATAAATAATGATTCAGGATTATGTAATGCCGTAGTAACATGGACAGCACCAACAGCCAATGATAACTGCTCAATACAAACATTTATACCTACACACACAAGCGGAGCAACCTTCCCAGTTGGAACAACTACAGTTACCTATAGCGCTACCGATATACATGGCAATGTGCAAACGTGCTCTTTTAATGTAGTTGTAACTGATAACGAATTACCCATTATCAGCAACTGCCCAACAAACATTAATATAAATAATGATGCAGGATTATGTAATGCCGTAGTAACATGGACAGCACCAACTGCTGCCGACAACTGCGGCATACAAACATTTACATCTACCCACAACAGCGGAGCTACATTCCCTGTAGGCACATCAACAGTTATATACACCGCTATCGATATTCATGGCAATGTGCAAACGTGTTCGTTTACGGTTACGGTTAACGATACGCAATTACCAGTTATCAATAACTGCCCTGCCAATATTTCAAGAAGCACAAGCGCTGCAAGTTGCACACGCAATATATTCTGGACTGCGCCAACTGCAACCGATAACTGCGGCATACAATCATTTACTTCCACACACATCAGTCCTTCACAATTTCCTGTGGGTGTAACTACGGTAACATACACAGCAACCGATTCGCATGGCAACTCACAAACGTGTTCGTTTACGGTTACCATTACCGATAGTATATTGCCAAATATAACATGCCCCGCACCCGTTACAACGTGCAACCCAAATGCATCGCTGGGCACACCTGTTGTTAGTGATAACTGCGGAGTAGATACTGTTTATAACGATGCACCAGCTGTATTAAGTCCCGGTTTCAATGTTGTAACCTGGACAGTGGTTGATATTTATGGCAACATTAAAACCTGTCAGCAAATGGTTTTTTATAACACTTTAACGGTAAATGCCGGTAATGATGATGAGATATGTTCTCCCAACGCTGCCTACCTCAATGCCACTGTTTCAGGCAGTTATATTACAGCAACATGGACATCAACCGGTGATGGTATTTTTAACAACACATCCATTCTCAATCCGGTTTATACGCCTGGTGTTAACGATAAAATTACAGGAAGCGTAATATTAACTTTGAATGTCAACAACGGACCTGGGTGCAATTACAGTGATAGTAAAATGGTAGTAATTCGCGCCACATTGCCAGTTCAACCATCGGTTGTTAGTGGTGCTCCGTTAAGTGTATGCCCACCGTTAAATGGTTTAACACTTTCTGTAACCAACGATGCCAATGTTACCAGTTACACATGGGCAAACGCACCAGGCAGCAATGGCATAACATTTAATCCTGTATCAACTACCAATATGCAGATAATTGACATAGCCACTACCACCAACAGTACATATAACATTCGTGTTACGGCTACTAATGCCTGTGGCAGTTCGTTATACCGCTCGGTTTCTATCAGGAGAAGTGTAGGTACACCATCAGCTATCACAGGAAGTAATATTGTTTGTGCAGGTCAGTCTTATGTCTATACGGCATCTTCTGTAGGTGGTGCGGAATCTTATACATGGGCAGCTCCTGCAGGTTCAAGCATTAATGGTGGCGGTAATACGCTTACCACTGCGGCTATTTCTGTTAATATTCAAATGCCTGCCGTGTTTACCACTGGTACTATAAGTGTTACGGCTAATGTGGCCTGCTTTGTAAGTGCTCCGCGTGTGCTTACAGTTAGTTCATCAACACTTGCATTAGGCGTAATAACCGGACCTGCATCTATTTGCCCTGGTACTACACATACATTCAGCGTTCCTGCCGTAGCTGGTGCGGTAAGTTATCAATGGACATTGCCTGCAAATGCAACAGGTACATCCACCACCAATAATATTAATGTGGCATTTAATACCGGCTTTACAGGAGCCAATGTTTGTGTGAAAGCTACAAGCGCTTGTGGTGTTCAAACAGCCTCACGTTGTAAATCAGTAGCCGTTACTTTGCCGGCAACACCATCTTCAATTGCTGGTATTACAAATGGAATTTGTGGACAAATAGTTAGTTACAATTGCCCTTCTGTAATGGGTGCTACAGGTTACGTATGGACATTGCCTTCGGGCGCAACCGGATCCTCTTCCTCAAACAGTATTACGGTTACTTTCCCTTCTGTAGGGTTAACCACAGCCCCATTGTCGGTAAGATCTCAAAACAGTTGCGGAGTTAGTTTGCCGCGCACCATTACTGTTAAAGGTGCTCCAAATACTCCAGGAATTATTACAGCCAACCCTTCTATATGGTGCAGCAACGATGCAGGCATTAGCCTAACTGGAAATTTAGGTAATGTTACAGGGATTTATAATCTTGTATGGAGTATCATTCCTTCTTCAGCCGCTACCATCATAAACGGGCAAGGCACCAATAACTTAGTGGTTGACTGGAACTCAGGTAACGCTACAATATTACTTACGGCAATTAATGGATGTGGTAGCGGAACTCGAACCTATACCGCTAACGTTGGTTGTCGCGAATTAGCTGATGTAGGGTTACAGTTTGAAAATGATTTAATCGTTTATCCCAACCCCGCTATCGATAAAATTAATATTGAATTGATGGTTGCGGCTGAAGAAATTGTTACAATCTCAATTGCTGATATAACAGGTAAACAAATGGCTTTGCAGAATATCAAATCTATTCGTGGAAATAATTCATTGCAATTGGATGTCAGTAATTTTGCAAAAGGTATTTATATACTTAATGTAAAAAGTGATAACTTAAACAAACAGGTAAAAGTTACCTTACAGTAAATTTGGATTTTAGCTAGTATTGCCAAGCATCACTTCAATTTGGAGTGATGCTTATGCTTTATATAATCTTCAATGTGCCGCATAGCATTTTTGAGTCTTATTTCTTTTGTACCTGATACTATTTCGTATAATGACTTGGTTGACTTCACCTCCTCTAAATAAATATTAAAAAGCTCTTCTCGCTTATATAATTACTCACGCAATGGATCGTATTGCCACTGTAAATCAATGTCACAAAGCAGGTAAAAGTCATATTTCCGGTTTTGGTATTCGTTTAAAATCCAATCATCCACTTTATTGTATTTAAATTGACTCCAAACTTTTATTACCATTAAAGTTGTATCACAAAACAAAAAATCTTTTTTCTCTTTTAAAGCCTCATCTTCCAACTGAATCTGACCTTGAGCCATTCTTTTTAAGTCATCATAGATGTAATATCTTTTTAATTTTTCAAGGAATTCGCGGGCATATTCTTTTACCCAGTTGCATTTATAATGTGCTGCAAGCTGCATGGCTAATTCACTTTTGCCGGTGGATTCAGGTCCTACTATTCCAATTTTCAACATATCAGCGTTTATTTAACAAACCTAATTTATTTTTTATTTGACGCTGACTAAAAAAATCAAAGTTGTAAGCATAGCGCATAATCATCTTTGTTATTTTTACCTACACTTTATTAAAAATCTGATAATGAAATTTACCCAGGAAATTGAAATTAACAAACCGGTTAAAGAAGTGGTTGAACTTTTTGATAACCCCGATAACATGTATAAATGGATGGAAGGCTTGCAAAGTTTTGAGCACCTTAGCGGGGTAGTCGGGCAGCCCGGTGCTAAATCAAAATTAATATTTAAAACAGGTAATCGGCAGATGGAAATGATAGAAACCGTTACAGTACGAAATCTTCCTTATGAATTTAGCGGAACCTACGAAGCAAAGGGTTTGGTTAACAATATAACAAACAGGTTTATAGATGTTGCTGCCACAAAAACAAAATACGTTACAGAAAACGAATTTAAATTAAGTGGAGTAATGAAACTTTTGGGTTGGCTTATGGCCGGTGCTTTTAAAAAACAATCGTTTAAATTTATGACAGCGTTTAAGCATTTTGTAGAAAGCAATTAAAAAAACAAAATCAAACTAAAATTAATAATGTACCAATTTTCATATTTTAAAGAAAAAGATAAAAAAGTAATAATAGATTTTATTGAAGAAAACCCGTTTGCTTTTTTAACAGGAAGTTTTTTATCGGGCGAACAGGTGGCAACACAAATACCAGTTTTGTTTGAGGAAAGAAATGGTGATTTGTTTTTGCAGGGACACATTATGCGAAAAACCGATCACCATAAAGCCTTTACCGAAAACCCCAATGCCTTAATCGTATTTACCGGGCCCAGCGCCTACGTAAGTGCCTCGTGGTACAGCAATCAGCAAATGGGGTCAACATATAATTACATGAGTGTGCACGTAAGCGGGCACGTAAATTTTATGGATGATGGTGAGCTGGTTCAGTTTATGAAAAAGTTTACGCTAAAGTTTGAAAAAGGTAACACCAACTCGCAAACTATTTTCGAAAATTTACCAAAGCAATATACTAGTAAAATGATGCCAGCCATAGTTGGCTTTGAAATAAAGGCAGAAAAGTTGGACAACGTTTTTAAGCTGAGCCAAAACCGGGATGAACAAAGTTATCTGAGCATTATCTCAAAACTTGAAGAGCAAGGCGGCAATAGTGCTTTAATCGCTTTGGAAATGAAAAAAAGAAAAGCCGAATTATTTCCCCCAGGTGTTGAGTGGGATGCTTCCAAATTTGATTCATAGGGAATGAGCTTTAAGATGCTAAACGTTAAATAATTTTAAAATTTCAACCTCATCTGTTTACACAATTATTAATAATTAAGTTTGAAAAAAATAAAAGCGAATGGCAACACAAACTAAAAACCCATTTGGATGGGTAGAAATTTATGTAGATGATACGAGCAGGGCTCAAAAATTCTACGAAACTGTATTAGCAATTCAAATGAGTGAATTGCCAATGCCCGAAGGAATGGGTAATATGAAAATGATTAGTTTTCCGTGGGCAGAAACCGAAAGAAACATTAGCGGAGCACTGGTTAAAATGGACAATATGAAACCCGGAACGGGCGGCACTCTAGTGTATTTTTCATGTGATGACTGCTCTGTTGAAGAAAGCAGGGTAGCAGGTGCAGGTGGTAAAGTATTGCAACCAAAAATGTCTATTGGAGATTATGGATTTTGTTCTATTGTAATGGACACGGAGGGAAATTCAATTGGGTTACACTCAATGAAGTAAAACCTGAACTAACCGAATAACAATTCGTTGTAGTGTTATTTAGTAAATTTTTTTTGCTGAATAAAGGCTGCTCATTCTGTAATTTTAGAATGAGCAACCTTTATATGCTCTATTGAATAACAATAACTTCGTTTTTATAAAAATTAAAATTTTATAAAACGATATATTTTCTTTTCTGCTTTATTTCTAATTACTAAAAAATATACACCCGGTTTCAAGTCTCTTACATTAATTTTATTTTCTTCTTTAACTGTTTTAGTAATTTTTCCAAAAGCATCAGTTATAGCATATTCAACATCAAAAGAATTTTGGTAGCCCTCTATTATCAAAAAGTCTTTAACCGGATTAGGATAAATTTTTATCCAATCAGCCTCTTGGGTTTCTTCAACTCCAAGTATAAAATCATTTTGTGAAGCAGGTACGGTAAGACATTGTAAAAGGGATTTGCTTGTAGTTTCCTGAAGTATGGCAAATGTGAACATACGGCTTAAATTCCAAACCGGGCTACTTGTAGTACTGTATGTAAACTGAACACTGTCACCTACGTTTGCCGCAAGCGTAATGTTTTGTCCTGTAGTTGAGTTGTATGCTTTACGAAATACATCGTAGTGCTGCGCTTCACCATTTGGTCCCTGATAGAAAATGGTGTCTTCTGCCAAACCTGTAAATAAACTGGCCGAGGCAAGAGAATGCTGCGCTACTGTTTTAATGGTAACTTTTGATGTAATAGTTGTTGCAGATGATTTATCCTGCAAAATAGAAATCTCAAATGCCGATGTTTGACCATTAAACGGAGTAAATATGCTTGCACTTGAGTAATTAGCGCTTGAAGCAATCACTGTTCCGTTTATAACCAACCGCGGAGTACCGCCAAAAATTCCGTAGTAATTAGTGCGTCCGTTGTTTTCCGTTACATTATGCTGGCTTAATATACAACCGGCATAAGGAGAACTGGGATGGTAAGCAATATGACGCACGTTGGTTTGTGCGTTCAGGTTAGTATAGAAACCCGGATTACGTGATGCACATATACCACACCAGGTATTTGTAAAATGTTCTACAATTGTATTTCGTGCAACCTGTGCGCTTGCATACATATTTATAAGCATAACGACAAATAAAATTTTAATTCTCATGATAATTTGGATTTAAAAATGATGAGTTAACTGTATAATTATTTTTTAGGTAACGATATAATTGAATGCATGCAAGTAATAACATGACACATACCATAGAGATTAAACTGTTACGAAAGTAATTAAACTTATCTTACAATTTATTTCAGCAGTGATGATTACTTAAATGCAGATAAAACCGCTCTACGTAACGATTAAGAAATACGGTTAACTGTTTTGTGCTTGCATTTCTTTTCTCCACTTAAAGTAACCAACGACTGCCATCACAAAATAAACGGCAAAAAGCACAGCATATAAATACAACTCTTTATAAATGTATATTCCTAAATAAAGCAGGTTTACATCCATCCACAACATCCAGTTTTCAATTTTTTTGCGTGCAACCAAATACTGCGCTGTAAAAGACATGCTGGTGGCAAGTGCATCCCAATAAGGAACCGATGCATCTGTGTACCATTTTAAAAGAGTGCCAAGTATATAAGTTGATGCCGCAATTACAAAAATACAATTGAACAATAGGCGAGGGGAGGAGGAAATATTTGTGATTTGGGAGTTAGGACTTATGATTTCGGATTTAAAATTTTCATCTTCTGACTTTTGTTCGTTAGCTATCTGATTTTTGACGTTAAACTTTTGAGTTAAACCTTTTCCCATAGTCCACTCATACCACCCGTAACTTAACAGTACCACATACACAATTTGCTGCAGCACATCGGCATAAAGCTTTTGGTCAAAAAATAAAAAGGAACTTACAATTACATTAACCAACCCAACCGGAAAACACCACGGATTTTCCTTTATGGTAAGCCACACTCCTGCAACTCCAAATACAAATCCAATTATTTCAAGAGTGGTCATCAGTCAATCAAGTAGCCATTAAATTTAATTAATTAAGCCTGTTTTGCATTGGATATGTAGTAGAAGCCTATTTAATACTTTTTTTGACACAGATTTAAAGATTTTAAAAGACAATTTAAGCGCTTCGCTAAAAATTTTCACACTCGCCTGACGGCAGACAGGAAATGATTTCTGCGAAGCAGAATCAGTGAAAATCAACAGATCAATTTTAATTAATCTGAAAATCTGTGACAAAAAAATAAGCATAAAAAAAATTTGAGATAAATTTTAAATAGGCGCAATTTATTTCGAAAAATATTCAAACCGGGTAGCAGCCATTTCCATCAATAGCGATGGATGTTTCTCGAACAAATTGCCAATCACAATCATATCAGCACCCGCTTTAAAATTTTGCATTGCTTTTTCAGGTGTGCGTATGCCACCGCCAACTATTAAAGGTATGTTTATAGTTTGCGCTACTTTTTCAATAGTTGTTTCATTAACAGGAATATGTGCACCACTTCCTGCTTCCAAAAAAATCAGTTTCATCCCGAGCATTTCTCCGGCAAGTGCGGTACAGGCTGTTATATCAGCCTTATCTGCCGGAATGGGTTTGGTATCGCTAATGTATTGCACGGTGGTAATGTTACCGCCATCAATTAAAATATATCCTGTAGAAATGGCTTCTAATTTCTGCTCTTTAACAATGGGCGCAGCCATTACGTGTTTACCAATAAGTAAATCAGCATTGCGACCCGATAGTAGAGAAAGAAACAAAATTGCATCAGCATTGCCATCAATTTGCATGGTGCTTCCCGGAAAAATTACAACAGGAATATTACAGCAGTTTTTAATAGATTTAATGCAATGATGAATGTTTCCGTTGGTTAACAAACTACCACCAACAAACAAAAAATCAACTTCGGCTTTTTGAGCCAATGCACATAACAGTTCTAACTCCTTGCCCGCTGCTTTATCAGGGTCAATTAAAACGGCAATCTGCTTTTTATTTTTTTCTTTATTCGTTAATATCTGTTTGTAAACATTCATAAAATCTGTTCCATTGTTTAATCGCTTACCAAATGCACAAGCATTACATCATCAAACCTGTGGTAATGCAACTTAAGTTCGCGAATATCTTTATTTAAAATGAATTGTGCCGTAATCATCCCCTTTCCATTAAAATGAAAAGGCAACACATTAAAGTTGGTTTTAAAATCCATATCGCCTTTACCATGCCATTTAAAAATACTTTCCTTGGCTCCCCATATCACATACAACTTTTCTAAATAATTTTCGCCTTGTGCAAATTGCCTTTCATGGTCGTTTAAAAACTTAAATGCAATTTTTTCAATGCGCGGATTAATTCTTTCAATGTCTATACCCGTTGGTTGTGTTTTATGGTAAATAATAGTTACGTAATTTCCGGTATGCGAAATAGAAATATTTCCCTCAATGCCATTAATATGTGGCTTACCTTTTTCATCATACACCAACTCAATCATATCATGCGTTAGAAACATTTCATGCAAAAGAAGCCTTACACACAGCCATTCTGCTCTTCTGCGTTCGTGCATAAATGCTTGCGGAATTTCGTATGAAATATTCTTAGCTTTCAATAAACTTAAAAGCCCGGTGCTTGTTTCAGTTATTTTCCATATAGAAAGCACTTCATTGCCGGGTTCCGAAATAAGTTTATACAGAGGCATTTTGTTTAAATTAAGCGTTGTTTGTTAGGGGCAGAAGGCGTACATTTGCAGCACAATTTAAAAACAATAAACAATATATAAAAATGGCTACTACAGCAACAGAAAAAAAATTAGCTTACAAAGTAAAAGACATGTCACTGGCAGAGTGGGGTCGTAAAGAAATTAACCTTGCCGAAGCAGAAATGCCGGGCTTAATGTCGTTACGTGCCGAGTACGGAAAACAACAACCGCTTAAAGGTGCGCGTATTGCAGGCTGCCTGCACATGACTATTCAAACCGCAGTATTGATTGAAACATTAAAACATTTGGGTGCTGAAGTTACCTGGAGTTCTTGCAACATCTTCAGCACACAAGACCATGCTGCTGCTGCCATTGCTGCTGCCGGCATTCCTGTTTATGCTTGGAAAGGTATGAACAACGAAGAGTTTGACTGGTGCATAGAGCAAACTTTGTTTGCATTTGAAGGCGGCAAAGCTTTAAATATGATTTTAGATGATGGTGGCGATTTAACCAACATGGTGTTTGATAAATATCCGGAGTTGATTAAAGACGTTAAGGGACTAAGCGAAGAGACAACTACAGGCGTACACCGCTTATATGAGCGTATGCAAAAAGGAACACTTCCTATTCCTGCTATCAACATTAACGACTCTGTTACCAAATCTAAATTTGATAACAAGTATGGTTGCCGCGAATCGTTACAGGATGCTATACGCAGAGCAACAGATTTAATGCTTGCAGGTAAGGTAGCAGTTGTTGCAGGATATGGAGATGTGGGCAAAGGCTCTGCCGAATCATTAAGCAGTGCAGGCGTACGTGTTATTGTAACTGAAATAGATCCTATTTGCGCATTACAAGCTGCAATGGAAGGTTATGAAGTTAAGCCAATGGACAAAGCTGTTTTAGAAGCTGACATTATTGTAACAGCCACCGGTAACCACAACATTATTGTCGGCCGTCATTTCAAATCTATGAAACACAATGCAGTTGTTTGCAACATTGGTCACTTCGATAATGAAATTGACATGGCATGGTTAAACACTAATTACGGAAAAACAAAAGACACCATTAAGCCGCAGGTTGATAAATATACTGTTGATGGAAAAGATATTATTGTTTTAGCCGAAGGTCGTTTAGTAAACCTTGGTTGCGCAACAGGTCACCCATCATTTGTAATGAGCAACTCATTTACAAACCAAACATTAGCGCAGTTAGAACTTTGGTTACATTCTGATAAATATGAAAACAAAGTTTACATGTTGCCAAAACATTTAGATGAGAAAGTTGCGCGCTTGCACCTTGCCAAAATTGGTGTGGAGTTAGAAACACTAACACAAAGCCAGGCCGATTATATTGGTGTGCAGGTAACAGGTCCATTTAAGCCTGAGTACTATCGTTATTAATTTTTAGGTTTTAATACATCACCCGAAAAGAGGTGGTTTCAACTTTAGAAATCGCCTCTTTTTTTTGTTTGGCACATTTTGTTGAATAGACTCCTTTGAGTTCATACAGCTCATTAAACGCTCTCAACTTTTCCAATCCTAAAACTGACTTTTTAATTCGTAGTATCAACTTTTCCAATCAGACAACCTACTTTTCAATTAAGTCAACCTACTTTTAAAATCGAACGATTAACTTTTTAATTCAGCTAACCAACTTTTTCAATCTGCCGTTCAGCGTTTCAAACTGCACACCCAACTTTTCAAATCGAACACCCAACTTTTCCTCGCGGTATTGCCACTTATTTGCTCTGCCTTATAACTTTTTTTATAAGTTTATTTTTTAAGTGTTTAACTCAAAAGTATTTAACTATGCCTTTGCTCTCGTTCTTTTCTCGCCTATAGCAAATAAGTTTATTCCTAATGTTTTGAGGATTGTGCCTATGGAGTTAAATCAAACCAAACTTCTACCCGTTCCACACTTACTGTAAAACTCCTTTGTTTCTTGCTCCAATAAATAAAGGGCCTTCTTTAACTAACCTAGTGGCTTCCTCCTCGCAACCAAAACCGAGTTTGTTTACATTTTTTACCGATAATATTTTTCCATCTTTACTCACGTAGTCGCAAGTCTGCGCCCATAAGTGTTCGAAACAATGTTTTAGAAAAGTCGCTAATGTCCAAACACTTTCCGAGTGCGAGGGCTTTGCCAAAATGGTGTACGAGGTTGCGTCAATAAAAAGTCCGGTGGACTTTTTTAGCAAACTACGAGACTGTAGGGCCGCCTACTCAATTGATTGGCATTAGATGCAAAGGCAAGTGCGAAAAAATCAATTGAAGGTTGGCATTTTGGCTTGAATTTTTGTTCCACTTTTGTTTCAAGACAAAAGTGGAATAAAGAAAAATCCAAAACCAATTTTCAATTTCATAATTAAAATTTTGCTTGTACCTATTGGTTAAATTATGTTTCGAACAATTATGGTCTGCGCCTCCCTGCCTCTTAATTATATGGTAGGTTTCTAGCCTAAATCAAAACTCCGAAAGCTTTAAATCTCTAAATTCATTATAGCGGCTATAAATAAATCCTTACCACAGTTCATACCCCAAAACTTCGGAACATAATTCAACTCCCGAACCTTCGTGGCATAATTCATAATTCCACCTAACTTTACCCCCATGCAAATCACCATTGTAGGAAGCGGTAATGTTGCCATACAACTTGGGCTGGCTTTTAAGGAAGCGGGTCACAAAATTGTTTCAGTCATTGGAAGAAGCACTGTAAACGTCAAACGCGCTGCGCAAATATTAAAAGCGCCATCTGCCACCGGCTTTAAAAAAATTCCTGCATCTGATTTTATAATTATTGCCGTTTCCGATTCTGCCATTCCATCAATTGTAAAAAAATTAAAAACTGCCTTCAGGTCTTCAAGCTCAATTGTTTTGCATACATCAGGCAGTGTTCCCATTGATGTTTTAAAAACTCACTTTACAAAGTGTGGGGTTATTTATCCTGTACAAACAATAAGTGCTAACGATTACATCAACTTCCAAAACGTCCCTTTTTGCATTGAAGCGTCCGGTAAAACTGCACTCTCACAAATAAAAAAACTTGCAGCAAGCGTGTCTGATAATGTGCAGGTAATGCCGTCACAAAAAAGAAAAATACTCCACCTCTCAGCCGTAATTGCAAACAATTTTTCAAACCATTTATTTACCCTCGCAGAAAGTGTTTTACATAAACACAGTATTTCTTTTGATTTACTAAAACCATTAATAGAAAAAACGGCTGAAAAAATAAACACCGTTTCCCCATCACTTACACAAACAGGTCCTGCAAAACGTGGCGATAAAAAAGTAATAAAAGAACACCTCAAATTACTCTCCTACAATAAAACCCTCAAACAAGTATATGCCCTCCTTTCTAAAAGCATTGAAAAGAAAAAATAAATATGCAAGAAAATTTCAAACAAAAACTTAATAACATCAAATGCTTTGCTTTTGATATAGACGGAGTCCTCACCAACGGTCAGTTATTAGTAACCGAAGAAGGCAATTTACTCCGCACCATGAACATTAAAGATGGCTATGCACTTAAACTTGCAATGCAAAAAGGTTACGAAGTGGTGATAATTAGTGGCGCCAAACAAAAAGGTGCAATTGAAAGATTACGCATGCTGGGTATTGAAAATATTTTTAGCGAGTCAAAAAACAAACAGCAAACGCTTAATCACTTTCTGGTAGAAAAAAAACTTACGCACGATGCAGTTTTGTTTATGGGCGATGATATGCCCGATTTGGAAGTAATGAAAAATTGCGGCATAGCCGCCTGCCCTTCCGATGCTGTCCACGATATAAAAAGTATCAGCATTTATGTTTCACCTCACAAAGGTGGCGAAGGTGCAGCGCGCGATGTAATTGAGCAGGTGTTACGCTTACACGCAAAATGGGAATAGCGTATGTACATTTTAAAACTAATTCGCTTACCCAACCTTCTCATCCTTGCACTAACGCAATACGTTATCAGATTTTCTGTCATCAAACCTTTTTATGATGCCACCAATTTAAAATTCTCTTTACACGAATGGCAGTTTGCGCTCTTAGTTCTCTCTACCGTTTTAATTGCAGCAGCCGGGTACATCATTAATGATTATTTTGATGTTGCAATAGACACAGCAAACAGAAAAGAAAATTTTATTGCCACTGGCATTGTTTCAGAAAAAAAAGCACGTCTCCTGTTTTATATTTTGTCTGGAGCGGGAATTTTAATTGGCGCATACTTCTCATACATAGTAAGGTTGCGTCCATATCTGCTCATTAATTTGCTAACTGTTGGCTTGTTATACTTTTATGCTCAGTCTTACAAGCGCATGTTTCTTGTAGGCAATATAGTAGTGGCTGCGCTAAGCGCTGCTTCAGTTTTTATAGTTTCAATATCCGATAGAGAAATGCAGTTTGCATTCAGCATACTTAATATTCCCACCTATTCATTACAAACCCAATACCTGCGTTTGGTAATTGTAATTATTGCAGCCTACAGTGTGTTTGCTTTTTTTATTTCACTTATTCGCGAAATTGTTAAAGATATTGAAGATATAAATGGTGATAAAGAAAATGACTGCAAAACAATGCCAATAGTAATGGGCGTTGGCTTTGCAAAATGGATTGCACAGTTTTTTATTTTCACCTTACTATGCCTGATTATTTTAATTCAGGTAAGACAACAACAATGGGAAAATAAAATTTCATTCAGCTATGTGGTGTTAACAGTGCAATTGCCATTGCTGATTCTTAGCATATTATTATTTAAAGCAACTCATAAAAAACATTATACAGAGTGCAGCAGCCTTTGCAAAGTAATTATGCTTACGGGTGTGTTATCAATGGCTGTTTTCAATTATACTTCTTAAAATGCTTAATAATTTAAATCAATATAAAATTATCCTCGCTTCGCGCTCACCACGCAGGCAGCAATTGCTGCAAATGATGGGCTTGCAATTTGAAGTTCGCACAAAAGAAACCGATGAATCTTTTCCCTCTCACCTCAAACGCGAACAGGTAGTTATGCATCTTGCTTTAAAAAAAGCATTGGCATTTGAAGAAGAGATAAAAGAAAATGAATTGATTATAACTGCTGATACAATTGTAGTGTTTGGTGATGATGTAATCAATAAACCTGAGGATAGGGCAGATGCCATTCGTATGTTGCAAAAGCTATCCGGCAATATGCATGAAGTATTTACAGGGGTTTGCATAATGAGTTCAATAAAAAAGGAACTCTTGAATGTTCGTAGCGAAGTTTACTTTAAGCCAATCAATATTTCCGATATAGAATATTACATTGATAATTTTAAACCTTACGATAAAGCAGGTGCCTATGGCATACAGGACTGGTTTGGTTTAATCTGCATCCTAAAAATTAACGGTTCGTTTTACAACGTTATGGGCATGCCTACCAAAGAGCTATACGATTACCTGCAAAAATTTTAATCATGCGCAAGGCTTACTTCCAAATGCACCTTGCCATAGCCCTTTGGGGGTTTACAGGCATATTCGGGAAAGCCATTCTTATGAATGAGATAATGATCGTATGGTATCGTATGATTATGAGTGCCGCTGCTCTGCTAATCATCATGTATTTTAGTAAAAAGATGAGTTTTCCTGGCAGAAAAACGATGCTTCAAATTTCTGCTGTGGGAATTTTAGTATGCCTGCATTGGATTTTTTTTTATGCTTCAATAAAAGCCTCTAATGTATCTATTGCATTAAGTTGCTTTTCATCAGTTTCACTATTTACCGCATTCCTTGAACCTGTTGTACACAAGCAAAAAATCAAGTGGCGCGATTTAATCTTTGGCATTGTAGTTATGATTGGTATTTACATCATCTTCTCTTTTCAAAAATGGTATGCCAAAGGAATCTTGCTTGCTTTGCTCAGTGCCTTTCTCGGTTCATTATTTACGGTAATCAACAAAAGGTTTGTAGAAAACAATTCTCCTTCCGCAATCACGTTTATAGAACTCATTTCAGGGTTTCTTTTTCTGAGCATTCTGCTTCCTTTTATTCTTACTGGATTTAATTACGAATTTCAGATTCCGCGGAATGGAGACATCTCATTCACCAGTAACACCAACGACTGGCTTTGGCTTATTTTGCTAAGCGTACTTTGTACCTCGGTGGCTTTTACCATTTCTATGGAGGCATTACAAAAAATCAGCGCTTATACAATGAATCTTTCCGTAAACCTCGAACCGCTTTACAGCATAGTGCTTGCAATGATTTTTTTTGACGAAGGCAAAACACTTAATACCGGTTTTTATATAGGAACATTAATAGTATTAGCGGCTGTGGTAGTGCATACAATTATTGAGTATAGGGGAAGAAAAAGCAACACGTTAATTACTTCATAAGTCTTAACAAAAATAAAGTTGTATTTCAGTTATGTTTGCGTAGCTCATTCAAAAAATAAAGATGTCAGTATCAGTAAAAAGTGTAACCAAACTTTACGGCCAGCAAAGAGCGCTTGACAATGTTTCTTTTGAAATAGGCACAGGGCAAATTGCAGGTTTACTCGGACCCAATGGCGCAGGTAAATCTACCATGATGAAAATTATTTGCTGCTATGTACCGCAATCAGAAGGGCAGGTTTCTGTTGCAGGTTATGATACAATTAATAACTCTATAGAGGTACGCAGAAGTGTGGGCTATTTGCCTGAACACAATCCTCTTTACCTTGATATGTATGTGAAGGAATACCTTGCTTTTGTTGCAGGCATTTACATAAAAAGTAAATTGATTGAAGCACGTGTGAAGGAAATGATTGATATAACAGGTCTGGGACTGGAGCAACGAAAAAAAATAGGAGAGTTAAGCAAAGGCTACAGGCAGCGTGTGGGCATAGCCCAGGCGTTAATTCATAACCCCCAGGTGTTGATCATGGATGAGCCCACATCAGGACTTGACCCAAACCAGTTGGCTGAAATACGGTCATTGATCAGAAACATTGGAAAGGAAAAAACTGTAATTCTTTCTACCCACATAATGCAGGAGGTGGAAGCAATTTGCGACCGGGTGCTCATTATTAACCGTGGAAAAATTGTTGCTGACGATACTGCTGAAATGTTGCGTAAAAACGCAGCCGTTGAAAATGTTTATAGTGTGGAGTTCAGTGAAGTTGCTGATATAAATATATTGAAGGCTATTGAAGGCATTAACAAAGTCAATAGCCTTTCTGGCAAATCTTTTAAACTGCACAGCAACAGCAATGCAGATTTAAGACCTGAAATTTTTCGCATAGCGGTCGAAAACAAATACACCGTTATAAGCATGATGAAAGAAGAACAAAAACTAGAGGACGTATTTCAGCAGCTTACCACCGGCAAGAAATGACACAATTAAACACCTCGGGCATCAACCCCCAAATTGAAGAAAGTTGGAAAAGAGTTTTAGCCGATGAGTTTAGCCTGCCATACTTTGCCGAACTAAAAAAATTTTTGGTGCAGGAAAAAATGCTTAGCAAAACTATTTACCCTCCGGGAAATAAAATATTTGCAGCATTTGATTATACGCCTTTTGATAAAACACGTGTTGTAATAATAGGACAGGACCCATATCATGGCACAGGGCAGGCAAACGGTTTATGTTTCTCCGTTAGCGATGGCATTAAACCTCCGCCATCATTGGTAAATATTTTTAAAGAATTACAAACTGATTTGGGTATTCCAATTGCCAATCATGGTAATTTAGAAAAATGGGCTAAGCAAGGTGTACTATTATTAAACGCAACACTTACAGTTGAAGCCAATCTACCAGGCTCACACCAGGGAAAAGGCTGGGAAACATTTACGGGAAAAATTATTCAGAAGCTTTCGAAAGAAAAAGAAAACCTTGTGTTTTTGTTGTGGGGAAAATTTGCACAGGCAAAAGAAGTTTTAATTGATACAACAAAACATCATGTATTAAAAGCAGCTCATCCCTCACCATTTTCAGTACACAACGGTTTTTTTGGCTGCAAACATTTTTCACAAACCAATGAACTACTAAAAATGATGGGGCATAAATCTATTGATTGGAATATTGCCGTATAGATAACCCCAAAGCAATTTCTATATCAGAATTTTCTATTTTAATAGCTCTTCAAATGCACTCTATTTAACGCTCTGCCCAATTGGTAGTTTAGTTTCTTGAACAATAAAGGAAAATTGATATTTGGTTAGCAAGAAACGTAAAATTTAGTTATAGCTAATAGTTTTATTTCAACTAGAGACAAAATACATATCAATTTCTCCTTTTCCCTTAGCCGAAATTTTTCCACGATGGTTGCATTTATACTTATTCTTCACCAATTCATATGTAGCACCGCTTATATTCACTTTTCCTACCTCACCGCTTGATTCCATACGAGAGGCTGTATTTACTGTATCACCCCAAATATCATAAGCGAATTTTTTTACCCCAACAATACCTGCAACAACAGGGCCGGTGTGGACACCAATACGAATTTCAAAAAATAACTTTCCCTCTGCCTGTTTTTTTTCTTTTAATTCAATCATAAATTTTTGAATGTCCAACGCGGCTTCAACCACATCAACAGGATGTGTTTTGTTTGGAGTGGGTAAGCCACCTGCCGCCATGTAGGCATCTCCAATGGTTTTTATTTTTTCAACACCATGCTTTTGCATAATATGATCAAATACCGAAAAGCATTCATTAATCTCAGCGACTAATTCTTTAGGAGTAAGCTTTTCAGATAGTTGAGTAAAGCCTTTAAAGTCGGTAAATAAAACAGTAACCTCATCAATTTGTTGTGCATCAGCACTGCCTTTTTCTTTCAATTCTTCTGCAACTTCTTCCGGTAAAATATTTAAGAGTAATTCATCACTACGCTTTTTCTCTTTGCTTATGCGCATGCGTTGTTTGAGAAAAACACCCGCAAACAAAAGCACTACCGCAAAGCCACCAATAAACCCGTTTCGAACTAATTTTTGTCGCTTTATTTCTTGCTCTTTTAACTCTTTGTCTTTTGTTAAAAGATTAACCTCATTTTGTTTTTTCTCTAAATCAAAACCAAACTGAAGTGTTCCTAGCTTTCTATCAGTATTAATGTTGTAAATGGTGTCTTTAATTGAGAGCAATAAACTTTGATAATTATAAGCCTCAACATAATTCCCTTTAGATTCATAAGCTTTACTCAATCCTTCATAGGCGTCTTTTGTTTCGGTGTTTGCGTTCAGATCAAGCGAAATATTGAGTGATTTACGATAAGCTTCTATTGCTGCATCTACATTTCCTTTTGCATAATATGCTTGACCCAATCCAACCAGCGATTGGGTCATGTCTAATTTAGTTTCTAGTTTCTGTGCTATGTCGTAAGCATCCTGATGCGTTTTTAATGCCAGGTCGTAATCTTTATGCCTAACATAAACACGACCTAAATAATTCATAGAATAGGGTGCATCTTCAGTTCCTTCATAAGCTTTGATTGATTCCTTCAGATAAATCATTGCTATTGAATCATTATTCATCTTATAATAAAGTTCACCCAAATTGGCAGTGGCTGTTCCTATAAGATAAGTGTCATTAATTTTTTTGGCGAGTTCATAAGCGCGCATTAAATTATCTAAAGCTTTATTGAAGGTTGCTTGTTTATTAATATAAACACTTCCAACATTTACTAATGATGTAATTGCCCGTAAAGTGTCATTAATATCCTCCGACATTTTTAATGATTGCAGGTGCAACTCAAGTGCCTTCGCATCATCCCCTTGATTAAAGAAAACGGCACCCTGGTTGCTCAACATGTTTATTACACCTGCCTTGTCCCCAATGGTATCGTAAACAGCCATAGCATACTGCCAGTTATTTATTGCCTCAACATATTTTCCCTGGAGGTAGTATGCAATACCAATATTTTTACTTGCAAGTGCAATTCCTTTTTTGAAGTTAATTTGAATTGCCATTTGCTTCGCCATTTCAGCATCACGTATGGCTGTATTTGGGTCGGAGTTGAAACAACTTTTGCTTAGCGCAATTAGCAAGTTAACCGTAGCTGTATCTGCCTTGGTTTTGGATAAAAGTTTTTTTATGCTGTCAGACTCATTGCTTTGTGCAAACAATGAGGTAGAAAGAAAACAAAAAACCAGCAGACAAAAAAAATGCTGTTTATACAAAGTCATAAACTGAAATTTTAAGACAGTTACTATTTAAAACGCAAGCTAAAAATATAAAAAAAGCCATCACAAAAATTAATTGTGATGGCTTTTGTTTTATCAGTTTAAGAAAACCTATCTGCTTCTTTCAACAACTATTCTTGAAGTTTTGATTACGGCCCCATTGTTAAAGAGTCGCATAAAGTAAACACCATTAGCAAGAGTCTGTACATTTAACTGTTCTTTACTCAATTCAGCAGTTGCTACAATTGTTCTTTCAAGTACAAGTTTACCGTACATGTCAATAATCTGAATGGTATATTCCTGCGTTTCTGTTGAACTGAACTCTACCGTTACATTTTCTGAAACAGGATTAGGGTATGTAGCAAATACTTCTTGAACTGTTATGTCCGTTACCTCATCTGCAACACGGCAGCCAAGGTTTACATTGATAGATAATGTTCTTGTTGCAGATGCCCCGCAAGCATTATTGGCTTTAACAGTAAGGGTTGCTGTAGTGGACGTGGCAGTGGTGAATTTAACCTTTACTGTTCGTCCCGTTGTTGACCCAACAAATGTTGCACCTCCGGTAATAGTCCAAGTGTAAGATGTAGCACCGGTAACTGCTGCAACAGAATAAGTTACACTGGCGTTAGATTTGCAAACATTTGTATTTCCAGAAATGGTTCCCGGTTGAATGGTGCGTGCACTCACAGCAAGTACAGAAGTTGGGCTTGATGTGCAGGCATTGTTGGCCTTTACAGTAATATTACCAGTGTTTGTAAACCCACTGCCGAATTTTACTGAAATTGAACGCCCGTTAGATGCCATTGTAAATGTTGCACCACTTGGAACTGTCCATGTGTATGAAGTGGCTCCGGTAACTGCTGCAATTGAATAAGTCTTCCCGTTTTTACCACACAAGTTTGTGGTTGGTCCACTAATTGCTCCAGGTGCTGGTAAAGCTGAATTCAACGTAAGTGATGATACAGGCGTTGAACCACATGCATTATTTGCTTTGACAGTAATATTACCTGTTCCGATAAATCCTGCTCCAAAGTTTACAGATATTGAAGTACCTGTTGCGCTTCCGCTAATGGTAGCTCCGGTAGGTACAGTCCATGTATAGGATGTAGCACCGCTTACAGCACCTACAGAATACACTTTTGCAGAGCCTCCGCATAAGTTAGTGGTTGGTCCGCTTATACTACCAATAGAACCTGTTGGTAGTGAAGTAATGTTAAGCGATGCTGTTGGGCTGTTACCACATGCGTTGCTTGCATAAACTGAAACAGTACCTGAAGTGAATCCTGCCGGATAAGTTATATATACCTTGGCAATGTTGCTGTCAACCACAAGCGGGTTGCCTGTTAATCCTAAACCATTTGAGATTACAGCACCAGCTGGAGCTGACCAACGATATGATGATGCGTTAGGGAATTTTATTATCTCGTAAGTTTGGGTACTTCCGGCACATACACCTTGCGTTGGATTATTGCTTCCAGTATATATTGGTGGTAATACCAATACTCCAAGCGAGTAATAAAACCTAAAACCACTTGAACCAGCACAGTTGTTTGCCTGAACAACAATAAATGCCGCAATAAAGCCGGATGGATAACTGATAGAAACCGTATTTGTTCCTTGTCCGGATACTATGGTTGCTTGAGAGCCACCACCAATACTTAATATACTCCAGGTATAGCCGGTTGCATTGGCAACAGGGGCAACCGTGTATGTGCTTGTTTGCGGTCCGCAAATATTTTGCGATCCTGTTACAGGTCCTGGTGTTGCTGGTGCTCCAGTGTATCTGATTATTGATTTATTGCTATTTGCACTTGATCCACAAGTATTGTTTGCTTTTACACTGATATTTCCACCACTGTAAGAATTGTTAAATGCAACAGTGATTGAGTTGGTAGTTGAGCTACCTGTTGCTCCGGCAGGTAATGTCCATGAATAGGATGTTGCTCCAGCTACAGCAGCAACACTAAACACAACTCCGGATTGATTTCTGCAAGCGCCTGATGGTCCGTTAATAGCACCTGGTGTTGAAGGTAATGATCCCGAATTAGAAATGGAAGCTGATGCAGTAGTAGAACATCCTTTAATATCTGTAATCAATACTGTATAATTTCCGGCTGCAAGCGCTGTTGCAGTTTGCGTTGTTTGTCCACCCGGAGACCAAACAAAACTATAAGGTGCAAACCCATTTGCAGGTGTAACAGTTGCAGAACCATTATTAAGACCACAGGTGGTATTCACTACAGTTGTGGTAGCTGTTACTTGTGGTGGATCAACCAATGTAATTGAAGCAGTGTATGTACAACCATTAGCATCTGTAATTAAATAGTTATAAACTCCAGCCGAAACATTAAAGTAATTTCCATCACCGGAATATGGTGGTGTGCCACCATTTGCATTCACACTTATAGTGGTAGTTCCACCAAAACAACCAATGCTTCCAAAAGCTGCTGCGGTTAATGGCGAAGCTGGCTCGCTAACGGTACCGGTAACCTCTGATGTACATCCGTTAGCATCGGTTACTATGAAGGAGTATGCTCCTGCATTTACTGTAAATGTTCCTGTTCCACTATAAGGCTCGGTACCACCGGCAGCTGTTACAATTACATTGGTTGTTCCGCCATTGCAACTGATGGTGCCAGCAGAAGAGGCAGCAAGTAAAACCGGAGGTTCTGAAGTTGTACCACTTACTGATGCTGAGCATCCGTTAACATCAGATACAGTATAAGAATATGAGCCGGCTGGAACTATAAATGTTCCTTCGCCAGTATATGGTGCTGTGCCACCAGTAGCAGAAACCACAACCGTAGTGGTGCCTCCGTTACATTCAATAGTACCAACGGTTGCTGTTACATTGGGAGCACCGCTTACTGTCAACACTCCATTCTCATAAATTACAGGAGCGTAATTCGGAACTGTATCTATTTGAACCATGTTAGAAGGAACAATTTGATAAACTCCAGGTGCCAATGGACCGCTAGGCATTACGTTGTTCAAATTATCAAGAACCGTAAATGTTGGTCCACTTGCTACCACATTACTGTCAACTGTTTCGTACTGATAGATAGTATTGGTAAATGTAAATGGTAATGGTAAGGTGGCTGAACAATTAACCGATGTATCGTTAGCTTTAACTGTTAACGTTTCAGGTGTTATTGTTATTTGTCCCAAGCCATAAGTAATATCAAAATTCTCAGACATTAATACACCGGGTGCGATTAACCATGTGCCTACTTCAACCCCGGTAATCATGTGCATAGATGTATAACCAACAATCGAATCGTTAGGATCGCCATACACATCAAGCGTATCTAAAATCAATACAGCATTTTCATTTGTTTCATCGTTAAACGAACTGCTGTTTACGGCAGCTTTTCCATTTACGGCAGCTTTTCCATTTACAGCCTGCTTGCCATTTACAGCAGCTTTTCCGTTTACAGCCTGCTTACCATTTACAGCCGCTTTTCCGTTTACCGCTTGTTTTCCGTTTACCGCCTGCTTGCCATTGTACAATACTGCATTGGCGGAATCTATCTGGTAATCGAATATTGAACGAGGATCAACAGGTATGTAATACGTAGTATCATACACTATGCTGTTTACCGCTTGCTTTCCGTTTACTGCCTGCTTTCCATTTACAGCCGCTTTGCCAGAAACAAGGAAACTCATGTTTATAAAATCCGCTGCCGTTAAAGTCTGACCATTGACAGCCTGCTTCCCATCTACCAATACAATTGAATTAGATAAGGTTGATTGATGTTCAGTTTCTAATGAGTCAAGGAAATTTGACTGATTAACCAGTGCAATATTACTTGCATCATAAGTATAAGAAACAGGAATATCTTTCCCTTTAATAGATGAGCCAAACACACGGGTAATATTTCCCGGGGTTATAGTTAAAGGCATCCTGTTTATGGTAAGTATTCCATCAACAAACTGGTAGTTATAAAGTTGAGATAAAGCTACGGATGCGGGTACCGTTAAATCAGTAACTGCCGAATTTGCTCTGCGATAATATAAGCCAACATTACTTAAATCGTTTGCAGAAGTGCTGTATGTGATATCAGTTAAGCCGAGATCAGACATGGTAAGGCTTGTGCTTGCAAGCGGCAATCCGTTTACCGTTACCTCTACTGAATAAGAAGGAATTATTTCACCATAAAACTTAGATGCGTTGTTAACAGCTATTCTAACATTTTGTGGAACAGTACCAAAGAAGTACAACGAATCACTCACACCTCCATCTAATCCACTTGGTGACATGGGGGGATTATAAACCGTTAGTGGTGGATTACCAAGGAAGACCGGGATGTTTGCTGTAAGTACGTTGCTGTTTGTAACGTTTGCAGGTATTGTATCATATTGGAAAATGATAGCTGCGTTACTGCTGAAATAATCTCCTGAAATTGTTACTGATACTGGTTGAACACCTGGTGTAAGTGATGTGTTGTTCAAAGTCATAGTGTTAACCTGAGGGATAGGATTAGCAAATGTTTGAATGGCATCATCTGCTTGTATAAATCCTGACCCTGTTGCTACATCGTAACCCGGAGCATCCATATCAATGGCAGTTGACTGAAGTAATGCCCTCATTTGAGAATTCGTAAAGGCATCACCATTGTAGTATTTCTTACGTGCTTCAACTAACAATCCGGCAACAGCGGCAGCATGTGGAGCAGCAGCTGATGTACCAAAGAAGTTTGGCAATGGATCGCCATCAATATTTACACCACCAAAGTTTACGGTAGTATTAACACCATTAGGAGCAGCAAAATCAGGTTTGTTTCGTGAGATATTGTTGATGAACATTCCACCGCGTGAAGAGAAAGATGCAATTGTTGGTGGGTTAACTCCATAACGTGGAGTATTGGTGTATAAAACAGCACCCACTGCCATTGCACCCTCGCTATTAGCTTGTCCAACAATTGTTGATGTCCCCTGTGCATACTCGTTAATAATCGCATCACCTCTAAAAATGATGTATTTGAATCTCGCATTTGCAGTACCGGATTTACGGGCAATAACTATGTTGGCATTTACTGTTGATTGCGTAACAAAAGGAAGTACTTCTAAAGGATCTCCTTCAATGTTGTTACGGTTAAATCCAAATAATTTATTTCCGAACTGATCGGCAAGATAAATATCAAGGTCATTAAATGTTCCTTGTGTTTCGCCAATAGAGTAGAAGAAATCTTCCCACTGTAATGCAATGGTATATGTTCCTTTAGGTAGTGTAACGCTTTGCAGATAATCTCCACCACCAAAGTTGTGCACCTGACCGGCATAACCGGCAACTGAAGTGCCTAATGCATTAAATGTTCCCTCATAAGATTTGGTTCCAAAGTTTCCGGCAGAGGTAAAATATTTTACACCGGTAGAGGTAACTTCATTAACAGCGTCAGATATAACACCATCTTTAAAGAATGGCTCAGTGATATAAGTAATGTCATCAACTATTACATCACAACCATCATCTTTTAGAGCTCTTATTCCGTCAGCAAAATTTCCTGCACTTACAAATCCCGAACGGAAATGTAACTCAGCTTTTGGAGCAATATCGTGTATAATTTGCAACATGGCACGACCTTCATCAGTTGCACGACCGTAAGGATATTCGCCACTAACTATAACAGGAGTTGTATAATTTGGATTATTTGTTCCGGGTAAATCACCATTGATTACATCTAAAGATGCAGGATTACCTGCTTTGGTATTATAGCTGTCACTCATTACTCCAATCTTAACACCTTCGCCTGACATGTTCCATGCATCTTTTACTTTATCAGCCATTATAGCAAAATCGCCTTGAGATCGTGCTATACCTGTAGAAGCAAACGCACTTGCAATTGGTGGATAATAGGGTCGTACATAGTTAATGAGAACTGGAAGTGAATCTAATTTAGGAAGATTTGCAATTGGAATAAATCCTGTAATGATCAATGAACTGTCGCCATTATCAATAAAATTATTCATTCCATAGTATGGAGTTTGTACTAAAGCGAATAAAGAATCACGATAACCTTCGTTAGCAATAATTTCAATCAATACTTCGCCATCCTGGCTATCAATTAAAAATACAGCACTTGTTGCTGAGGTATCAACAACAGAATCAGGAAAATTATAAAGCTGCGTTAATTCTGATCCAATTAAATTACTGATGGTATCATTTGTTGGAGGCTCGTAATAAGGAATGATACAGTTTGTAAGTGTAACATGCAATGTTGCATTGGCTACACAACCATAATTATCAGTAACAGTATAGTTATAATCACCTGCACTTAAATTAGTTGTGGCATCGCCACCATAGATAAAAGGCTCTGTTCCTCCTTTGGCAATAAGTGTTACACTACCCGTAGTTTGCCCAGATTCAACACACACAATCAATGTATCGTTTTCTGCTGCGCTCAATGATAGATTGCAATCGTAATATCTGCCAATGTTATTTAATGTGGTTGAACCATTTCCATTTGTCAAGAAATTTCCACTCGCATATAAATCTCCATCGTAAACTTCCATTGAGCGAACCCAGTTGTTTACCGAGTCACCAACGTTTACCCAATCCGTACCGTCAAAAGCAGCAATATACTGTGGGTTAGTTCCGCCATTTATGAAATCGCCACCGGCATAAATTTTATTGTTATATGATTTTAATGAAAGTACGTTCAATAAATTTTGCGAACCCACAGCACTCCAGTTGCTGCCATTCCACTTGGCTACACCTTGCACGGCAATTCCGCCTGCTTGTGTAAATACACCTCCAACATAAAGTTCGTTTTCGTGTACTTCAAGTGCAAGTGCATAATCATTTAATCCAATGCCAAGTGTTGACCATGCGGAGCCATTGTATTTGGCAATATAATTACCGGGGTCGCCACCGGCCGTGTTAAATTCTCCGGCAACAACTAATTCTCCATTATAAACTACCATTGCATGAATAGTATTTTGAACTGAGATAGGCACACCATAGTTCTGGAATCCCGGAACATTACTCATAGTTGTACCATTAAACCTTACAATTTTATTTGCATTGGTTGTTGCAGTAAAAGGATTATCGCTAAACTGAGTAAAACCGCCTGCCATATATAACTCACCCTCATAAACAGCCATTGTGCGCGGAACTCCTGACATATCGTAACCAATATTTTGCCATGTGCCGCCAACATACCGTGCAACATAATTAGCAGGCACAGCACCTGCAACAGTAAACTCACCAACAGCATAAGGATTGCCTGTGTAAATTTCAATATCTCTAACAACAGCATTGACACCACCGTTAAGTGCACCCCAGGTAGTTCCGTTCCATGTAGCAATGTTATTGGCTCCGGCAATATTGCCAGCATTCACAAACTGACCGCCTGCATAAAGTGTGTTTGTATTGTCATCTTTTTTAAGAGTTGTAATCAATCCATCAGTACCACATGTAACGGGTTGCCATGTTGCATCGTGTGGAGTATAAGCAGGTGGATTACAAACTATAGAACAGTTTGTGCTGAAACTTGCCTGCATATCTTTTCCTGCACTCCAGTTGGTATTAGAATAAGCAACATTATCAACCTGTATACAATAAAGATTAGGGTTGTTAGTTGCATCAAAAGTGGTGAAGTTAGTATTGTTACCATTTTGAACGTTAAGGTACGAAAGTGGAGGATTGTTATGGCAATCAAGTTTATTTAGTAGTAAATTTCCGCTAACATCAATAGTGGCAATAAGATTTACACCTAACCATAATTCTTCTAGTGAGGGATTATTAGTTACATCAATTGAGGTAAGTTGATTTCCAACACATGTAACGCTTAAAAGAGTACTTGTTGATGGCAGTAATAGGCTAGTCAAGACATTATTTGAGCAATTAAATACTTCAAGATTTAAGAGGGTACTTAAGTCCAAACTTGATAGTTGGTTATAATCACAGTGTAAACTTGTTAGCGAAGTGTTTGAAGTTAAGTTTAATGCAGTTAACGAGTTATTAAAACACCATAAAACAGATAGTGAAGTATTGGTTGAAACATCAAGAAAAGTTAAATTATTATATGAAATAGCCAGAAAAGTTAGCGCTAAATTTGATGATAAATTCACACTACTTATTGAGTTGAATTCAGCCACTAAAGTATCAATATTAATAAATGCCTCAATACCTGTCAAATCAAGGATCCCCAAACTATTTACATTAATAGCACCAGTGTAAGCAGTTGCTTCTGTACACTGAATTTCACCATCACTATTTGTATTGATAGCAGCATTGGCAAGTAAAGCATTTTTAAAGTTTACATCAGGAATAGTAACAGTACACGCACAATTGGTGCTATAACTTGCCTGCGCATCTTTTCCTGCGCTCCAGTTAGCATTCATGTAAGCAACATCATCAACTTGTATACAATACAATGCCGGATTTCCGGTTGCAATAAAATCGGTGAGGTTTGTGTTGCTGCCGTTTGCAATATTTAAATTCTGCAAATTGATATTGCCATCCAAACGAATGTAGGTAATAGCCGTGTTTGCAGAAAGGTCAATTGATGTAAAGAGGTTATTTATTGCCTGAAAGTAAGATAATGACAAATTATTACTAACATCAAGCGAAGTAAGTTGAGCATCACCGGAAGTTAATACCTGCAAAGCAATATTGGTGGATAAATCAATTGTGCCCAAAGGATTTCCGCCAATATTTAAAATATTTAGTGCTGTACAGCCGGTAATATCCAGTGATGAGATGTTGGATTCATAAACTGTAATGTCTTGTACCAAAGGATTGTTTGATAAATCAAGTGAAGTTAAATCACTGTAAAATCCAGTCACGTTTATGAGGTTAATATTTTGTGATAAATCAATAGTTGTAAATGCAGTATTTACAAAAGTAATATCGGTAAGTAAAGTGCACGAGGTAACATCAATGGTGTTAAGCCCGGTGTTACCACTGCACGATAAGCTTAACAACTGTGTATTTGATGTTAAACTTAATGAAGTTATATTGTTATCAGAACAGTTAAGTGAAGCAATATTTACAAACGATTCAATACCGGTTAAATCACTAATGCTTAAATTGTTTACAATAATACTACCTGAATAAGCTACCGCTTCAGCACACTCAATTTCACCATTGCTGTTTGTATTGATTGCGGCATTTGCTAACAGTGCATTTTTAAAGTTTGCATCAGGAATGTTTACATAACATGCCGGACAAGCAGAGCCTGACACTACACCACCTGGTGCAACCCAGTTAGAGGAAGAACCTGTTAATGCAAAGTTGTTAAGTGTTCCATTGTTGCCATTACCTGATGCATCCATTAATGATGTTTCACTTGTATTATCTCCACCAGCTAATCCCTGATTAAAATGATAAGCTGCTACCAAGCCCACTTCTGAGTTGGTAATTTCACAGTTCATAGCAGCCTGAATTTCGGTTTGTGTGCGGGCTTTGTTCCAAATTCGCACTTCATCAATTTTACCATTATAGGTTCCGTCAAAAGGAATACCACCGCCTCCACCTGCACCAATGCCTAATGATAATGCGTTGTTTAATAATGTGCCTGTGAAAGTTCCTGAGGCCGCTACAACACCATTCACCAATAGTTTCATTTCACCTGTTGCTACATCGGCAGTTGCTGCCACATGCGTCCATGTGTTTAAGGGCAAGCCTACTCCGGTTTCTACCTGATGGCTGCCGGTTGATGTACCGAATATTAATCTTAAACCATTATATGTATCAAATGTAAATGGACCATTGGAACCACCAACATTTTGTTTATCTATTATTCTTTCATCACCTAATTCACTTTTGTTTATCCATGCTTCTAAGGTGTAACCATTAGTAAATTGCAAACTTGCACTGTTAGGTATTGCTACATAATCGTTAACACCATCCATTTTTAATGCAGCAGCAGGGCCGGGTAATGGACAAACTGTGCTGTAAGTTGCACCGGCATCTTTGAATGCACTCCAGTTGGTATTCATGTAAGCTGCATTGTCAACTTGGATACAGGTTAAAAGTGGAGTAAATCGTGCATCAAATGTTGTAAGGTTTGTATTGTTGCCGTTTTGAATATTTAAACTGGCAAGTGGCGCATTGGTTTGGGTAGTTAATATGGTTAAACTTGTAAGTGCTGTAACATCAAGCGATGTAAGCAAATTGTCATTCACATATAATGTTGTGAGGTTTGTGCATTGTGATACATCAATACTACTAAGTTGATTAAGTTCTAAAGAAGCGAAGGTCAGGTTTACCAATCCACTAAGGTTAATACTGGTAAGTGCATTATACCCTCCCTGAAGGTTTACAAGCGATGAATTAGCAGAAAGATCTAAAGAAGTTATTTGGTTTCCTGAACATGCTAAACCTGTGAGTGCAGTGTTAGAAGTTACACTTAATGATGTTAGCAGGTTGTTTTGGCAATTGAAATTTGTTAATGCCGTGTTAGAAGAAATGTTGACTGAAGTTAATTGATTGTTGTAAACATGCAATACAGTTATTCCGGTAAATGCTTCTATTCCTGTTAAGTCACTTATGTTTTGTCCTTGTACAAAAATGCCACCTGTGTAAGCAGCAGCTTCATAACACTGAATTTCTCCATCGCTGTTAGTATTAATTCCTGTATTGGCCAACAATGCAGTTTTAAAATTGGCATCGGGTATAGTTACTGTGCAGGCGCAGTTGGTGCTGTAACTTGCCTGTGCATCTTTATTGGCAAATCCTCCAAAGTTTGCATTCATGTATGTAGCATCATCAACCTGTATACAATACAATGATGGATTACTATTGGCACTAAACTGAGTAAGGTTACTATTGTTGCCGTTCTGAACATTTAAGCTGGTTAATGAAGGAGTATTGCTAACATTTAACCAGGTGAGGCCAGTTTGTGCAGACAAGTCAAGGCTCAAAACAGACATTGAAGGACTGTTAAAAAATGTAATTGCTGTATTTGCCGATAGGTCAAGGTTTGTTATCGGGTTTTGTCCACAAAGCAAAGTCTGTAGCAACAGGTTGTTGCTCAGGTCAAGACTTGTTAATAGGTTGTTAGCGCAAAACAGATAAGTAAGTTGCGTATTGGCACTCAGGTTAAGTGTTGTAAGGGAATTGTTATAACAGGTAAGGCCATTCAGTTGAGTGAATGCTTCTATACCTGTTAAATCAGCAATACCCAATCCATTTATATACATATGGCCGGTATAGGCAGATGCTTCTGTGCACTGTATTTCTCCATCGCCATTTGTGTTTATTAAGATATCTGCAAGCAGATATGTTTTAAAGTTTACATCAGGTATGTTTACAATACATGCAGATGCTTCACCAATTTGAAAATCGCTAAACGATGTAATGCCAAATGCAGTAACTGTGTTTGAAAGTGGAGTGCCAACGGTTAATGTAGTCCATATTGGATTGTCATATTTTGCAACAATAAAATTGTTGAAATCAGCACTTGCATCAACATTTACTGCATCATCCCACTGAAAGTTTACCCAGCAATCATTAAACACAGTTCCGTTGTTTTCAATGTGCCAGTATTTGTTTACGCTCTTACTGCCATTGATACCAGAGTTTGCAACATCAGGATGATCGCCTGCTGTTACATTGGCAGTTATAGTTCCCGGAGTTGTTAATATATTGGGATGAACAATCACTTCGCCTCTTGTTGAAGCATCACCTATGACAAACAGAGTGTTTACATCAGATGAAACGCTGCGTTGCATTTTTCCATTTACCCAGCTTGATGAACCGGTAGCAAAACTGATTGCTGGTCCGCAAATAAAAGTATTCCCATTAGCATTAATAATACCATTCGAAAAAGTCATATTGCCGTTTACGGTAATGTCGCTTGTTAAGTCCAGACCAGCCGCATTGTACATGGCCATGTTTTGAACAGTACCACTTCCGCCATAGGTTTGAGTAACACTTCCGCTAAAACCAAACTCAGCACCACTAATTGCACCATTATTAATTACAGATGATCCGGCAAATGCAACAATTTCTGAACTGGAAAAAGTGGAGCCTGCGCTAATATTAATAGTTCCGCTATAAGTGTTATTGCCATTGGCTAAAGAAAGTAAGTTGCCAACGTTATTGTTTAGCACCAATAAATTTCCTAGTTGGTTAAACTGTGCATTTAATGTCAGTTGCCCATCAACATTCATGGTGCCTGTTGATGTATTAGACAGGAAATTGGGTGAGTTGCCATTAAACTGATGAATACCATAAAAATTTAAAGTGCCGCTGTTTGTAACATTGGCGCTTGTGCCCGATAAATCAAAATCGGCCTCAATGCTCATGATGTTTGCATTGTTGATGCCGGCATCGTTTCCAAGCGTTATGGTGCCTCCACCATTAGCTAATGCAGTACCGTTATTATTTATAGTAATTCCATCACCTACGCTTGTATTTGCACTTAACAACAAATCAGCACCAGAGGAAATAAGAATAGTTGTATTACCTCCATCTGCATCAACAAAAGAACTCAATAAGTTTAATGTTGAACCTGAATTAGCGGTAATAAATCCTTGACCATTTTCACTATTCCATGATACACTGCTATTGATAAATGAAAGTATGGAACCAGATCCTTCTAATGTTAACTGGTCAACTTTTAAGGTTTGATCGGTTAAATCTACAACGTGGCCGTTGCGAATAAGGATGTTGTTGCTAAAATCATCAGGAGCAATAGGTGCCGTTACCCATATTGAGCCATTGTAGTATTCCCAAATGGAGGGGTCTTCCCACTGGCCGTTACCGGTAGTGCGGTAGTCAGCAGGTATACCAGCTGTTTCACCTATTTGAAACTCGCCAAAAGCTGTTGTATTCTGCACATTTATTGAATTTGCCAGCGGATTAGTTATTGTTTGTATTGACCATTCACTTGTATTCTCATCTTTTAATGCCACCCCAAACTGATTAAAGTTTGCTGTAACATCAACATCAGAAGTTTGCCAGTTAAAATCAATATCACATTCGCTAAATGTTAAACTTTCATTGGTAATAGTCCAAAAGCGGTTAACGCTTCGGTTATTTACTATACCCGAAATATTTATTTCGGGATTATCGCCAGCCGTTGTACGTGCGGACACTGAACCACCAACTGTAAAACTTGGACCTAGTGTTATAGGGGCATAATTGGCAGCATCGCCAATTGGGTAATCATATAATCCTGGATTTTGTATATCCCTTTCAACGTTTCCAAATACATAACTTGTTGCGCTTGCATTAACAACAGTAGCAGCATCATCCAAAAACACTTTACGTGTTCCTGTAATTATTTTTCCGCTGGTTAAATCAAGTGTTCCTGTTATGGTAAGGTCATCACTTATGTCAACATCATTGGCATTATCAATTTTTAAATTTTGAATAGTGCCCAATCCTTCAATTGCCTGATGAACTGCACCACCCATAATTAAATTATTGAGGCTGATTGTTCCTTCGTTTTGTAAAGCTATGTTGGTAATATTTATATCTGCCGCTCCTGTTAACGCTGCACCATTTTGAACAATATAGTTTCCTGAATGGATGCCTGCTGAATTATTCAGTTGTAGTTCAGACAAAACATCTACATTGCCATAATTATTAAATACAAGCGCATTATCTAACGATATAATATCATCAGCGATGAAAGTAGCACCGGGTTGGTTATTAAAGGTTGCATTGGTTGCAAAATTGGTGCCTATGGTTACCTGGGTTCCAAAATTGAGGTTGCCATAATTATTAAAAGTTGTATTAATTCCACCGAATTCAAATGGATCAGAATAGCCCCATTCAAAATTGGCATATAAATTAAATGTCAACCCATCCGTAATTAATTTATCACCCCCTTGAAAATTTAAAATACCTCCTGCAAGAATGTTCATGGTGCCCGGTCCGGCAATGGTACAGCCATAAAAATAACTATCGGCACCGCTATTGGTGTTAAAAGTACCCTGCACGACCAAATCACCGCTTAATTCAAAATGTCCGTTGTTTTCAAGATCAATACCTGCTCCATCAGCAATAGTAAATAGTTGCCCAGAAGAAACATCAAGAGAGCCACCAACGGCAATTATAGTTTGATCAACAGTTAAAGGAAAGGATGGGTTAATAATACTATGTCCGCTTCTTATGGTAATGGTCTCTGCATTAGCTGCAGCAGGATACTGCGCTGCTGCCACCCATGATGAGCCGTTAAACGTTTCCCAAATACCAATGTTATCCCATGTTCCGCTTGACACTGTGCGGTAGTCAGAAGGTGGTGCAATTTCACCAAACACAAAATCGTGTCTCCCTTCTAAATCTGGAATGTTCATTGAAGTAGAATTCAACAGGGTATAATTACTTGGATAGTACCATGTACCCGGGTCGAAATAACTTGCTACAATAAAGTTGTTGGGGTTAGCTCCGGCATCTATATCAGTTGCATCCCATTGGAATGTTGCACCTGCTGTAGTAAATGCAGCACTACCGATCTGAATAAAGTAATGTCTGTTGACACTTTTAGAAGGATCAATATTAATTTGACTAATGTTTGGATGCTCGCCATCAGTAGATGAAGCATACATATCACCAGGAGTTGTTACACCAGTTAGATTTAATATAATTGGCGAATAAACAGTTGAACCTCCAACTGGAAAAAGAAGACTAGCATCAGTATTATAAAATCTGTTAACAACTCCGTTAACCCAACTTCCGGCATTTACAATAAGATTTACGCCACCTCCTAAATTTACTGGTCCACCAGAAGCAGTAACAATACCAGTGGTAAGGTTAACATTTCCTGTTAAAGAAAGTGCATTATCTAAGGTAACACCAAATGGAGTGTTGATTTCAAAGTTGGTAATAAAACCTGTTCCACTACCATTTAATGCCTGATTAGCTCCACCATTAAAAATAAAATTCTGCGTGTTGATGGTTCCATTAAGAGAAATGGCACTTCCTGTAAAGGTAATTATAGCGTTTCCTGTAAGTTGCCCATCTATTATATATGTACCATCATGTACACCGCTGCCTTCTTCAAGCGATAGTTCGCAACCCAATTCAATATTAACCGTGCCACTATTACTAAAGACAACATCGGTTCCTATATCTAATATACTGGCATTACCAATGGTAAGTGTGCCTCCAACATTATTATTTATCACCGGAGCGGTTGCCAAGGTTGAAATAATATCTATTGAATTATTTACAAATAGTGCATCGTTATTATTTATACTGTTTGATGAACCGGAAAAATTTATATTGCCATTACCAGATAAATCTAAAGAGTTATTATTGTTGAGTGTTGTACCATTGTTCTGGAATACAAAATCACCCCCTGGCCCACTCCAGGTTATTTCCCCATTATTATTTAAAGTTAAGCCCCCGCTTAATCTAAAATTATCACCATTGGTAAATATACTCATGCTACCATTGATACTTATCTCAATTTCACCACCAACAAACTCATCATCAGAGCCGCAGTCAATTGAACCGGTGTTAACTAAAACTTTACCATCTATATTCACATCGGTTCCACCGTTCATCTGAAGTGTTCCGTTAATAATCAAATCATCGCCTGTTCCATCAAGTATGGTCAAATCACCTTCTGAAACAAAAAGTGTTGCACCTGTTTCAATTACGATTTGATCGCCTTGTATATTTTGTGAATTATTGGTAACATTAAATCCATTGCGAATGGTAATAGTGCTGCTGTTGTTTCCATCAGGAGCTACAGTAGCAGGCACCCAAGTGCAACCATTGTAAACTTCCCAGGTCGAAGGCGTATTCCATCCACCAATTGCAACAGCCGAGCGGTATTCATTGGTTGGAACGCAAGGCTCAGCAACCTGAAACTCGCCAAATGCCCCATCAGTTACTTCTATAGCAAGTAGAGAGTTCGGGACATAACCATCATCGTTTAAAATCAGCCAGTTGGGTGTAATAAAGCGTTTTGCTTTTAGTATACCGGTATTTATTCCTGCATCTTCATCGGCAACATTCCAGTTTAAAGTGAGGTTATAATCGGTAAAAACAGCCCCTGCTGACTCTAATCGGTAAAAACGATTGATACTTTTTGTACTGTTCAGACCCGAGTTAGCAATATCGGGATGATCGCCTGCAATGGTTGATGCTACAACGCCACCATTAGCGGAAATAGCCGGACTCAAAATAGTTATTGGTGTGAAATAATTGGCATCACCTATAGGGAAATCATAATTTGAGGCTGAGTTAACGTTACGCTGGAGTTTTCCGTTTATATAACTAGCTGAGCTTGCACTTGTAATAGTGGTTCCATTGTCCATAATAAGTTTATTGGAACCGGTATTTATTTTACCATTGATAAGATGCAGAAAAAAATAGATGGTTTGATTTCCTGTAAGGTTAACGCCACTTGCATTGCTTACCCGCATGGTTTGCATCAATCCACTACCGGCAAGTGTTTGTGTTGCTGCACCTGCAAAATTTATTTCGTTGTTTGATACCTGTCCGCTATTGCTAAATGTTGTTCCAGTAAAGTTGATAGTATTGCCGGTTAATTCAGCACCACCTGAAATGTTATATGTTCCGTTTTGTGTTGAGCCGGGAACACTAATATTTAATGCCCCTTGTGTTATGTTTAACGTCCCGGAATTGTTAAAGGTAATTGTAGGCACGTTTGTGGTAGATGCATCGGTTTTTTGAAAAGTACCACCACTCATATTATTAAAGACAGTAGAAACATTCGAACCATTTAATCCAAAACTTGCATTGGTGCTTATGGTAAAAGTTCCATAGTTGTTAAACTGAGCACTGGTGCCAAAAAGTAAATTGTTAGTTCCCGAACTCCAACTACAGGTGCCATAGTTATTAATGATACGGGTATCCTGAATAATTCTGCTACCACCACCAGTGCTTAATGTAACCGTAGAACCTGCTAAGAAATTAGTTGTTCCGCTGCCACGCATGTTACCATTGGTCCATGTAAAAGTAGCTCCGCTGGCTACATCAATTTGTCCAGCATCTTCAATAAAGCTGCCTGAAAAAGTCATATCTCCATTCACTAACAAATCTACTCCCGCTCCATCGGCAACCTGCAGGGTACCGCTGCTTATTATTAATGAACCGCCAGCATCAACCACAGTTTCATCAGTTAACACTGTAGTGTTTACTGTTACCACGTGCGTATTCCTTATAGAAACCACACCAGCTCCTGCTGATGACGGTGCAACTGAAGCACCAACCCAGACCGATCCATTGTATCTTTCCCAAATGGATAAAGTTGTCCAGTTGCCGGAACTTATTGTGCGGTAATCACCGGTGACAGGACCACATGATGTGCCGGATACAACTCCACCCGGAGTTACCCAGTTTGATGTTGCGCCATTCAAAGCAAAATTGTTAAGAGTTCCGTTATTTACATTACTGGTTGCATCGTTTAATGTTGTAATACCAGAATTGTTGGCTCCGGCTGTACCCTGATTGAAATGATAGTTTGCAACAAGTCCAGTTTCATTTGTTGGTATTTCACAATTCATGTAAATTTGAACCTGCGGTTGTGTTCTTGCCACATTCCATATTCTTGCTTCATCTATATTTCCCTGGAATGGGAAAAGCCATGCAGAAACCATTGCACCCAAAGAACCAGTTTGAGCACTGCTACTAGGAGATTCGCCTGAAGTGGTAAATACCTGAGTGCCATTTTTTATGCATTTTACCTCTGAAGCTGACCACACAACTGCGTAGTGCTCCCATGTATTCAATGTAGATGTAAAACCCGTATTAATATCTATTCCAGCCCACACATGCACATCATTGCCGTCTATAACCAATGCCCTGTCCCATCCACCATCATCATTTCCGACAATTGTTTGGATACCGCTTCCGCCAGTTCTGTAAACCCATGCTTCAAAAGTCATAGTAGGCAAAGCCCCGGGCGATATATCAATGATATTTACACGGTCGTCTACACCATCAAAATTTAATGCAGCACCAGTTTGTGCGCTTACTTGCATTGCAATTGCAATTACAAATAACAAGATTGCGATTAGTTTTTTCATAATAAATAAATGTATTTGGATGAGGTTAAAATTCAATAATAGTTTTAGTTAATTTTTAAAGAGCCCGCAAGTTAAAACTTAGATTGAGTTCCGCAAGATAATTTTTAGTAATGTGCATAAAATTTTGGGTAAACAGATATGTTATGAGGAATTTTGGGCAAGTCGTCAAATTTTTAAATAAACAAAATACAAGACAATACCGCAAAATAGGTATTTTTTGTTCATACCCCTTTCTTAGGCTTCATACTTTATGCTAAAGAGTTCTTCAACTGGGTAAAGCTTCAAATTTCTATCTACTTTTACTCCCGCACAATTTATTTTAATACCAAATGACATTAATTGATGGCAAGGCAACTGCCGAAGAATACAAAAAGATAATAGGAGCGGAAGTAGCCGAACTGAAAGAGCGCGGAATGAAAACTCCGCATTTGGCAGTTATTCTCATAGGAAGCAATGGAGCCAGTGAAACCTACGTTAGCAATAAAATAAAAACATGTGCCGAAGTTGGTTTCAAATCCACACTCTTGCGATATGAGAACACGTTAAGCGAAAAAGAATTATTGGATAAAATAGAGGAGATAAACAACAATAATGATATTGACGGGCTTATTGTTCAATCTCCTTTTCCTAATCACATCTCTCCCCAAAAAGTTAATGAAGCAATTTCGCCTTCAAAAGATGTGGATGGTTTTCATCCCATTAATGCCGGACGATTACAGCAAAATCAGCCTTGTTATGTAGCTGCTACACCTAAAGGTATTATGCAGCTACTGGAAAAATACCAGGTAGAAACTGCCGGCAAACATTGTGTTGTTATTGGGCGAAGCAACATTGTTGGAATGCCTATGAGTGTTTTATTGAGCAGAAATACAAAGCCCGGTAATTGTACGGTAACCATTTGTCATAGCAAGACTTTAGATATTGCATCATTTACCCGCAAGGCAGATATTATTGTGGCAGCGCTTGGTGTACCTGAATTTTTAAAAGGTGATATGGTTAAGCCCGGTGCCGTTGTTATTGATGTGGGTATTACACGTGAGCCTACTAAAGAAACTAAAAGTGGTTATCGTTTAAAGGGCGATGTCAAGTTTGACGAGGTGGCACCTAAATGTAGTTTTATAACACCTGTTCCCGGTGGAGTAGGACCTATGACAATCATTGGCTTGTTGCAAAACACTTTACTTGCTGCAAAAAAGGCAATTTACAATAGCAACTAACTATAGACATGAAAGCGACAAAACAATTAATAAAATCATTATGCGTACTGACTTTTTTTTTGTCAGCTATGTGTTGTTTTAATTCTTCAGCGCAAATTGCATTCAAAAAAAAATACCAAAGAAGTGGGACACTGCATGAAGCCAACAAAATAATTGAAACCAATGATGGAGGATTTCTTATTGCAGGAAATGCCGATGGAGCAACAGGTGTTGGTTTTGATATATGGCTTATTAAACTGAATATTGCTGGCGACACCCTTTGGACTAAGTTAATAGGCGGAAGTAATAACGACACAGGATTGGATGTTGAACAAACGCATGATGATGGATATATAGTGACAGGACTTACCGAAAGTTTTGGTGCAGGCAACTATGATATTTATTTAATTAGACTTGACGCTTTGGGTAATTTACTTTGGGCAAAAACTTACGGTGAGGTAGGTATTGATGTGGGTTATGCAGTTGAACAAACCCCCGATCTTGGATTTATTGTAGCAGGGCAACTTCAATATCCCGCAAGTGGAAACATTGATGGTTGTGTTTTAAAGGTAGATAGCCTTGGCAATGTACTTTGGTCTGAATTAATTGGTGCAACTTTTCCTGACCAGCTTTATTCAATTACAAAAACAAGTAATGGGAGTTATCTTATTGGTGGAGTAGAGCGTGTATCAAATACTGTTGCACACATCTTATTAATTAACATGAATGATGCAGGAGATACCCTGTGGACGAAAAGGTACGACATGGGTGGGTACGCTTTCAATCCTGTTAGCAAAGAATTAAACAACTCCTTTCTCATTTCGGGTTCTACTACACAAAGCCCTTCAACCTTTAACGATTTTTTTGCACTGAACATTGACAGTACCGGCAATGTTAATTGGGCTAAATTGTACCCTGTGCAAAATGATGATTATTGTTCAGCTATTGAACTTCAGCAAAGCGGAAATTATATTTTAAGCGGTTTTTCCTCACCGGCTCAAAGCCCCGATTTTGATATTACGTATATCACAATAGATGATTCAGGCAATGTTTTGAATACAAGAATATTTCCAAGCAGCAACATGGAGATTTCAAATTCTAGTGTGTACACAACGCAGGGATGCTACGCTGCTGTAGCAAATGAATTAGATTTTTCCACCGGTAATCAAACAGCTACATTTTCTAAAACCGATAGTTTGCTAAATCCGGCATGTGGTTACAGGGATACGGTTATAAATTCCGTTAATATTTCACCGCAAAATTTAAATCCGTTTTTGAGTATCTCTTCCTGGTCGGGCGGAAATGCTTTTGCACCCAATGTTAATTCGGGTTTAACTGATTCTACAGTTTGCGCGGTTTTTACAGATCTATCAAATCCAATTAGCATATTAGTACCCAATGTGTTCCCAAATCCTTTTGATGATTATGTTCAAATAAACATTAATAAAAAATCTAATTATAAAATAACAGTTTTAGATATTGTAGGTAAAGAGATAATAAGTACCACCACTAATTCAATGCAAATAAAATTAGAGATGAATGGGTTTGTGAAAGGAATTTACCTGTTAAGCATAACATCAAAGGAGGGTACTTACTACCAGAAACTTATTAAAGGATAACTATACATATACCTCATTATTTTTTTTAAATGATTTCTTCCATAGAGCATTCGCTATCTTTAAATACCATAACAGCAGCAAAAAAAATATTTGATGCTGACATACAACCTTCTCAAATTCAATTTCAGCAAACAAAAAAGGAATTTGAAGGAGACATTACACTTGTTGTTTTTCCGTTGACCAAGTTTTCAAAAAAATCTCCGGAAGAAACCGGAAAACTAATTGGAGAATATTTGCAGCAGCAAAGTGAGGTTGTAACATCATATAATTGTGTAAAGGGTTTTTTAAACATAGTTATAGATAACACGGAGTGGTTAAAGCAATTTGCCGGAGTAATTGCCAACCCTCGGTATGGTTTTACTGATGCTGATGCAAATCAAAAACCTGTAATGCTGGAATATGCATCGCCCAATACCAACAAGCCTATTCATCTGGGTCATATGCGTAATATTTTACTCGGTTGGAGTGTGGTACAGCTTTTAAAAGCTACCGGTAAAAAGGTTTTTAAAACAAGCATCATTAATGACAGAGGTATTCACATCTGCAAATCAATGCTTGCATGGAAACTTTTTGGTAACGGAGAAACACCGCAATCATCGGGCATGAAAGGAGATCATTTGGTGGGAAAGTATTATGTGGAATTTGATAAGCAGTTTAAAAAAGAAAAGTTAGCAGTTGGCAATGAGCAATTGGCAGATAATGAAGGAGAAACTGATGAAAAGAATTTGCCGTTGATGAAAGATGCAAAGTCAATGCTTATCAAATGGGAACAAGGCGATAAAGAAACCATTGATTTGTGGAAGATGATGAATGGTTGGGTTTATGATGGTTTTGATGTTACATACAAAAATTTAGGAATTGATTTCGATAAAATTTATTACGAAAGCGATACCTACCTGCTCGGAAAAAAAATTGTGGAGGAAGGATTGCAAAAGAAAATTTTTACGCAGGATGCAGATAATTCTGTTTGGCTTGATTTAACGGATGAAGGTTTAGACAGAAAAATTATGCAGCGCAGTGATGGGACTTCTGTTTACATAACGCAGGATTTGGGCACAGCTACTTTGCGTCATAAAGAATTTGATTTTGATTCCATGATTTATGTAGTGGGTAATGAGCAAGACTATCACTTTAAGGTTTTGTTTAAGGCTCTTAAAAAATTAGGGTATAACTGGGCTGATAAGTGTCATCATCTTTCGTATGCCATGGTTGACTTGCCAAGTGGTAAAATGAAATCGAGAGAGGGGACTGTTGTGGATGCTGATGAGTTAATGCAGGAAGTAATAGATGCTGCCAAAGCTGAAACACAAAAGTTAGGCAAGGTAGATGAGTTTAGCGCTGAAGAATTAAACCAGCTTTATAAAACACTGGGCATGGGTGCACTTAAATACTTTATTTTAAAAGTTGATCCCGAAAAACGTATGTTGTTTAACCCGGAAGAAAGCGTAGAGATACACGGTAACACCGGTCCTTATATACAGTATGTGCATGCACGTATATGCTCCATGTTGCGCAGTGCAGGTAAGGCAGATGAGTTGAGCGCATACGCTAAGTACGATGTAACACGTTTTAATACATTAAACGACAAGGAAAAGGAATTGCTAAAAACTATTTTATCATTTGCGGAGGTAGTTAAAACTGCAGCGCAAAAGCTTTCACCTGCTTTGGTGGCAAATTATGTGTATGAGTTGTCAAGAGTTTACAATCAGTTTTATCACGAGAATACGGTAATAGATAAAGCAGAAAAGGAAACAAGTTTATTTCGTTTGCAGCTTTCTTCAGCCACAGCGCATACCATCAAAAAGTGCATGGAACTTTTAGGAATTGATTGTCCTGAACGTATGTAATTTTTTTGAAAATGCAGATTGAGATTCACGGGCATAGAGGTTGCAGAGGCTACATGCCTGAAAATACCATTGCCGGTTTTTTGCATGCGGTTGAGCTGGGTGTAACCGCCATAGAGTTAGATGTGGTGGTAACAGGCTGCAAAAAAATTTTAGTCAGCCACGAGCCCTGGATGAATCACCAGTTTTTTTTGGATGACCGGGGAAATCCAATAACAGAATACGAACAAAAGCAATTCAATATTTTTAAAATGAGTTATGCGGACATTGTGAAGTATAACTGTGGTGCTAAACAACATCATCGTTTCCCGGAACAAATTCTTTTCCCTGCTTACAAGCCTTTGCTCAAAGATGTATTGCTCGCTGTGGAATATTTTACTTCCTTTAAAAAACTAAAACCTGTTCATTACAACATTGAAATAAAATCGGTAGAGGAGGATGTAGGGCTATTTCAACCACCACGCAATTTATTTTGCGATATATTGATGGAGGAACTAAACTGTTTTAAATTAAATGGAAGATATAATTTGCAGTCTTTTGATGTCCGTGTTTTAAACTATTTACATAAGCAGCACAATCAAAATGCACTTGCAGTATTGGTTGACGAAAAGGAAAACTACCTTAGTAAATTTCAATCATGTTCCTTTAGACCGCAAACATGCAGCCCGTATTATAAACTTGTTTCAAATGAAATGGTTGCATATTGTCATTCGCAAAACATTAAAGTTATTCCCTGGACGGTAAACGAATTATCTGACATGGAAAGATTAACTGCAATGGGTGTTGATGGAATTATTACTGATTATCCTAAACGGTTAATAAAGTTGTTGAATTGAAATTTCTACTTGGTGTCTGCATGTAGATAAAACACTATTTTAGTAAAAAACAAACACGTGCAACTTTTTCTGCCTCATTATTCTGAAGAAGAGTACAAAGAATTGCTCTTGTCTGCGCAGGATCGTGATTCGTTATGCAGAACATACAATGAGTGGTACGAAGAAGTTACACGATTAAAGACATACATGGAATCTCAAAATTACCAATGCACTTTTGTGCATATTAAAGTAAGTGATATGCTTGTTTACTTCAATGAAAGCGGAATTGTAAATAATGGCACAGCGCGCTCCCGATACGTTACAATGATTGGCGAAAAGTTACATGGAACTGATAATTGATATTGATGACTTTGTTTTCTTATCCTTATAAAATTAAAGAAGTAACTGTGGCAGGTATAAACCACAAATTGGTTGTTGCCTCTAATTTGGATGAGTTGTACAACGCACTTCTTGCAAAAGATAAAAATGACGAAGATGTAACCGATGAACGTATTCCTTACTGGGCTGAGTTATGGCCATCAGCCATTGCATTAGGCGAGTATTCAACAAACAACAAAGAAATTTTTAAAGGTAAATCTGTTTTGGAAATTGGTTGTGGGTTGGGCTTATCTGGAATGGTAGCATCGCGCTTTGCAAAAAATGTTTTGTTTACGGATTACATGCAGCCACCACTTGATTTCGTAAAGCATAACTGTATGCTTAATGATTTGAATAATGTTTCGCAACAAATACTTGACTGGCGTAAGCCTGACAAGGCTCTTGCGGCCGATATTCTAATTGCGGCTGATGTGGCTTACGAACGCAGAATGTTTACACATTTGGTTAGGGCGTTTAAACATTTAGTGAAAAAGGGAGGATTAATTATAGTGAGCGAACCGGACAGACATTATGCACGTATATTTTTTAACTCGCTTGAAGAAAAAGGATTTGAGAAACATACTTCTGTTTTACCTGTTCACTTAAATAACATAAACTATAATATCAATGTGCATGTTTTAAGAGATAAAGGTAAAATGTAAAGTGTTTTACATTTTGTTGAAACAAGCCAATGTATTTTTGGAAAAATTTTGAAATGAAAAGCATAAACAAATTTATTGCTGCATTACTCACCGGATATTTTATTTTACCCATAAATGCAACTGCGAAAGCAAATAAATTCAATCAGCAAACTAAAATGAATATGACAGCGCAAACAGATACTGCCACTTTCGGCACCGGATGTTTTTGGTGTACCGAAGCCATTTTTCAATCACTTAATGGAGTAATTTCTGCTACATCGGGCTATTCGGGCGGGAGTGTAAAAAATCCAACTTACGAGCAGGTTTGTTCAGGGGCAACAGGTCATGCAGAATGTATAAATATAGTTTACGACCCTCAAATGATTTCTTTTGTGGAGTTGCTGGAAGCATTCTGGAAAAGCCATGATCCTACAACTTTAAACAGACAAGGTGCGGATGTGGGCACGCAATACCGTTCGGTAATTTTTTATCATAGCGAGATGCAACGCATAGCTGCTGAAGAATATAAAAAGAAACTGAACGACCTTAAAGCATTCCCTGATCCGGTTGTTACTGAAATTTCTCCTTTTACTGTTTTTTATCCCGCTGAAGATTATCACCAGGAGTATTTTAAATTAAATGGCCATGCTCCTTATTGCCAGTTTGTAATTGCGCCCAAACTCGAAAAGTTTAAGAAGGCTTTTAAAGAGAAGCTAAAAAAGTAATCAACGGAACTCACCAATAATGGTTACGCCACCCGTTGTTTTCTGCTCCAGGCCAACAAGTATTTTGGTGTCTGTGGGCATGTAAATATCCATGCGCGAGCCAAATTTTATAAAGCCTAGTTCAGAGCATTGTTTTACAATATCATTTTGGCGCGGATAAAAAACTATTCTGCGCGCAAGCGCTCCTGCAATTTGTCTGCATAAAATGGTCCGCTTTGTATCTTTTTCAATAACAATTGTTGTGCGCTCATTTTCTGTTGATGATTTTGGATGCCATGCAACCAGATATTTTCCTGCATGGTATTTTGCTAATCTAATAATCCCTCCAATAGGGTACCAGTTGGCATGCACATTAATGGGTGACATAAAAATGGAAACCATCATGCGCTCGTCCTTATAAAATTCGCTTTCAACTGTTTTCTCAATCACCACTACTTTACCATCGCAAGGTGCAACTATATACTTATCATCATAAGTAAGTGTACGGTTTGGGTAGCGAAAAAACTGCAATACCAAAAAATAAAACACCCCGGTAATAACCAGCACAGAATACTTCAGCCAAGGAGGAGTCTGAAAATAGTAAAACAGAAGGGCATTAATTACAACAAATGCAATGGTGCATCCTATAATAATTTTATGGCCTTCCCTGTGTAATGTCATAATTAAAAACTTCCTCTTGATTTAATGCCTAAAGAAATTTTTTCTAAAGCATATATATAAGCAGCAATACGCATAGAAGTTTTAAACTTAACCGACCTTTCCCATACATTGGCAAATGCCTGTCGCATCCATCTGTCTGCCCGTTTATTTATTTCTTCTTCGCTGTAGTAATAACCTGTACGGTTTTGCACCCATTCAAAATAAGAAACGGTAACACCGCCACCATTGGCTAAAATATCAGGAATAATGGTTACACCTTTTTTATTAAGTATGCCATCGGCATCAGCCGTAGTTGGTCCGTTAGCGCCTTCTACAATTAATTTTGCTTTTACCTTGCTTGCATTTTCATCAGTTATCTGATTTTCCATGGCGCAAGGAGCAAGTATGTCAACATTTAACACCAGTAAATCTTCATTGGTAATGCTCTTTCCCAGTTTCAGTCCTTTAATCACACCATTATTACCTTCTTTAAGTTTAATAGCTTTGGCTATGTTAATACCATTGGGGTCGTAGTATGCAGCAGTATGGTCAGATATAGCTACTACTTTTATGCCCTGTGCTTCTAAATGTTTTGCGGTAATTGAACCTACGTTACCAAAGCCTTGCACGGCAGCAGTACATTTTGTAGGAATCATTTTTAAACGCTGCATGGCTTCCATGCACGATGTCATTACACCCCTTCCGGTTGCTTCTACACGACCTAATGAGCCGCCCAAGTGTAAAGGTTTGCCTGTAACAATACCGGGAGTAAATCCTCCGGTAATTTTAGAAAACTCGTCTACTATCCATGCCATTTCCTGCGGACCGGTATTCATATCAGGTGCCGGAATATCTTTATCTACTCCAAAAATATCTGCCATGGCACCAGTGTAAGCGCGTGTTAATCTTTCTAACTCGCCTTTGCTCATGTGGCGCGGGTCGCAGTTAATACCTCCTTTTGCCCCACCATAAGGAATGTCAGCAATGGCGCATTTAAATGCCATCCATGCAGCAAGTGCCATTACCTCATCTTCATTTACATCAAGCGAATATCTTATTCCGCCTTTACTGGGGCCAAGTGCTGTTGAGTGTATAACTCTATATCCCTCGAAAACCTGTGTTTTGCCATTATCTAATTTAATAGGTAAACTGCAATAAACCATGCGTGATGGCTTTTTTACAATCTGATAAACTTCCTCATCCAGTTTCATGATTTTAGCAGCAACATCAAGGCGCTTTATCATTTCATCAAACGGATTGGATATTTCATGTTCTTCGGCTTTTTTCTTTGTGCTCATGCAGTGTTTTTTAATGAGGATGCGAATGTAGGAATGTTAATTTGTTAGGCAAAAAATTCAACACTTCTTTTTCATGAATTAAATTTTTGAAAACACTCAACTTTATTTAAACACATAAACTTTATTTATAACAGAAACTATTGGCGGAGTCTTGGTTTTTTCAAAATAATCATAACCAACTTTTAAATTTTTCCAGAAAGAATTCCAATTGTTTAAATCTTTACGCAAATAGAGGTTTTGTTCCGATAATTTAAATGGAAAAATATGTATATTTATTAATTTCTGCCCTCCTTCAAATGCTTTATGAACCAATGTGTAAATTTCTTCAATGTACGGATCGGTCATTGCAAAACAACCTATTGACACGCAGTTGCCATGAATCATTATGTGGCTTCCGGTATATCCATGTGCCCTATCATAAGTGTTTGGATAACCTATATTTAAAGAGAGGTGATATGAGCTTGTTGGATTAAGATGATTTGGATAAATAGTGTAAAAACCTTCAGGTGCTTGCCGGTCTCCTTTCATTTTTTTTGTGCCCAACATGCCGGAAAATGTACAGATTTTGTATGATTTGAATAACTCAAATCTTGATGACTTTTTAATCCGTACTTCTAAAATTTTCTCGTCTTTAAATATCCTTATAAAAACTGGGGTACTTAATTCCAAACCTTTTGCTTTTAGCTGAGCGGTAAGTATTGGGGTTTGAATGCTAATGGCTTTTTTGCTTCTTATGCTCGAAGGAATTTGCGATATTGCCGGAGTAATAAAACCCATAACCCAGAGCAAAATAAAATATAAGGTAAAAGTTCTTAAGAGCATGGCCAAAAAAGCGCTTATGCCTTAACCGGATATAGCATCTTGATTGTGGCGGAAATACTCTTCTTCAAATCTTTTCGGTGCACTATCTTATCCAAAAAGCCATGCTCCAGTACAAACTCAGATGTTTGAAACCCTTTAGGTAAATCTTTGCCAATAGTTTCTTTTACTACGCGTGGTCCTGCAAAACCTATTAAAGCACCCGGCTCTGCAATGTTTAAATCGCCAAGCATGGCAAATGAAGCGGTTACACCACCCGTAGTAGGGTCGGTAAGTAATGAGATATAAGGAAGTTTTGCTTCAGAAAGTTGAGTGAGTTTTGCAGATGTTTTTGCCATTTGCATCAAAGAGAATGCAGCTTCCATCATTCGTGCCCCCCCAGATTTTGATATGAGTAAAAAAGGAGTTTTGTTTTGAATACTGTAATCAATTGCACGAGCAATTTTTTCGCCCATAACCGAACCCATACTGCCACCAATAAAAGTAAAATCCATGCATGCAATAGTAATAGGTTGTTCTTCTGTTTTTCCGGTTGCTGTTCTAATGGCATCTTTCAGCTCCGTTTTTTTCTGTGTGTCTTTTAATCTATCAGTATATTTTTTTGTATCAACAAACTGAAGTGGGTCAGCACTGGTAAGGTTTGCGTTAAGTTCGGTAAATTCATTGTTATCAAAAAATATTTCAAAATATTCTTTAGATCCAATCCGCTCATGAAACTGGCAACTACTGCATACATAAAAATTTTGCTCATGATCACTTGATGGCATAATGGCTTTGCACTGCGGGCACTTGTACCACAAGCCTTCAGGAGTTTCCTTCTTGTCTTTGGTGCTGGTGGTTATACCTTCTTTTATTCTCTTAAACCAGGACATATTTTGTTTTGGGTTTTAAAGTTTTTTGTTTTGAGTTGAAATATTCTCTCCAATACAAAACACTAAACACGCAACATAAAACACGTTACGCCAAATCAATTTCTTTAGTCAAATAAACATCTTGTATTTCATTAAGCATTTCAATTCCTTCTTTAAATGGTTTTTGAAATGCTTTGCGTCCGCTAATTAAGCCTTGTCCGCCTGCGCGTTTATTAATAACTGCAGTGGTAACCGCTTCAGCCATATCAGTTGCTCCTTTAGATTCGCCACCACTGTTAATTAAACCAATACGCCCATTGTAACAATTTAAAACCTGGTAGCGGCAAAGGTCAATCGGATGTTCCGATGTTAATTCACTGTAAACTTTTGGATGCGTTTTTCCAAAGTTAACCGCAGTGTATCCACCATTATTGGTTGGTAATTTCTGTTTAATAATATCTGCTTGTATTGTTACACCTAAGTGGTTAGCCTGCGATGTTAAGTCGGCAGATGTATGATAATCTGTACCATCTTTTTTGAAAGCATTATTTCGTGTATAACACCAAAGTATGGTTGCCATACCTAAAAAATGGGCTTCTTCAAATGCTTGGGCTACTTCCACAATTTGTCTTGACGACTCGGGTGAGCCAAAATAAATTGTTGCACCTACAGCAGCCGCACCCATGTTCCATGCATCTTTTACAGAGCCAAACATTATCTGGTCAAACTTATTAGGGTAAGAGAGGAACTCGTTGTGATTTATTTTAACTACAAATGGAATTTTGTGAGCATACTTTCTGGAAACACTTGAAAGCACTCCATAAGTTGAAGCAACTGCATTGCATCCTCCTTCCAAAGCAAGTTTTACAATATTTTCAGGATCAAAAAAAATATGGTTGGGTGCAAACGATGCGCCTGCACTGTGTTCTATTCCCTGATCAACAGGTAAGATTGACATATATCCTGTGCCGGCTAATCTTCCTGTATTATATAACCAACCAAGGTTGTTGAGCACTTTTTGATTTCTGTTACTTGGTATAAAAATGCGGTCGACAAAATCGGCTCCGGGTTGGTGTATAGTTTCTTTGCTAACGGTTTTGCACTTATGTTCTAATAGTTTTTTGGCATCAGCGCCAAGCAGTTCGGTAATTTTTTTTATTGACATACTTTTCTTTAGAAATTAAAATTTGTTTGAGGTGAACGTTATCAATTAGTATTGGGCAAATCTAAAAAAATGTTTGAGGTTGAAAATTTAACCGAAATTGGTTTTTGCACAGATGATTTTGAAACACATAAACAAAAATTTGCATTAGGCGTATAAAAAAAATATGTTTGTCGTATAAAAAAATGTCATTGTGATGGATGCTAAAATCACCTTAAGTTTTGACGAAGCTATCATTACCAAAGCGAAACGCTTTGCCGATGATAACAATATAAGCCTCTCGCGTTTAATCGAATTTTTATTAAGTAAAGTAACATCATCATCTTATAAATCTATAGATGATTTACCTGTTTCGAGTTGGATAGCGCAGGTTAGTGAAGGTTCAATTGAATACCAACGTGCATCACGTTCCCGTAAAAACATCCGCAAAGAATATTACCACAGAAAAATGCTTAAATGAGAATTTTTCTTGATGCTAATATTTTAGTTGCTGTACTTTGCAATGAATATCCGCAGTTTAGTTTTTGCTCAAGAGTTTTGAGTTTGTGTGATAACAAGCGGTTCGCGGTATTTACTTCACCAATGTGCCTTGCCATTGCTTTTTATTTTACCGAGAGGAAAAATGGTACGCCACTGGCAAAACAAAAAATTGCCTTGTTGGCAAGTAAACTTAGAATAACTTCTGTGGATGGAGAAGCAGTAAAAAAAGCTATTGCTAACAAGGCTATACATGATTTTGAGGATGGGCTGGAGTATTATTCCGCTGAGTCAAGTAAGTGCAGCTGCATCGTAACCAATGATGAGGATGATTTTTATTTTTCTAAACTGGAGGTGCTCAATGCCCACGACTTTTTATTAAAGTATGCGGTAAAGACTAAAACTTAAAGTAAATAGCAGTTTAATAAAACAAAATTTTGTTAATATAATTGCTGCATAATTAACATTCGTGTTCCATTTTAAAACAATTATTTTTTTTCTCTTTTTCTGTTTGTGGTTTTATTTTGGTAAAGCACAAAACTCGCAACATATTGTTTCAAAGCATTTCTACTCTGTTGATGATGGCCTTGCCTCGCGCGAAGTATTTTGTGGTGTGCAGGATAATGACGGTTTTATGTGGTTTGGTACACGCAATGGATTGAACCGTTATGACGGGAAAAATTTTAAACTTTTTACCAAACAAAATTCAGGATTAGCTGAGAACAGAATTTTTCATCTCTCTGTGGATAAAAAGAATCATCTTTTTATTGCATACGGACATCCGGGTTATGCTCGTAGTGTGATGAAAGTTGAAGTGATGGATTTGAAAACAGGAAAAATAAAATCAGTGAAAGAAGTATTTCCTAATCTTCCATTTGACGAAAGGTATTTGTATTGGATTTCCAGTGATGGTGATAACCTGTGTTTTCTTATTTCAAAGCCATTTCAGTTTTGGAAATACACAAAAGGGAAGTTTGAATTAAAATGCGAAATGAAAGCGTGGGATAATGTTGCTGCCAAACCAGAAGATTTAATTTCGGCAAATGGTGCCTATCATACTACAACCGGTTTTTACACCATTTTCAGAAATGACTATGCTTTGCTTTTTTTGGGTAATACCCAGCCATTGTATTTTATTACACCAGATACAGTTATTCAACAAACAAGTTCTTTTGACAGGGGCGTGGTTACCTTAACACCTACTAATGAGGTATTGATAAATACAAGCACCGAGTACGGGATTTTAAATACTAAAGGCGAACTTAAGACAGGTAAATCATCTTTTGTACCACCGTATGCAACTAAAGCCGACAAAATTTACTATAGGAGAAACAGTAGCAGGGAGTTGATGACATATACTGAAGAAGGCGGTTTGCATCTGTATGATTTTGAAAAATGGTATAAGTTGCCCGATAAAAAGGAATTAAAAATAGCAAGTGGCAATTCGCTTTACGGGTTTTACAAGGATAGACAAAGTAATTTCTGGGTTTTTACTTCAACTGGAATGGTTAAAATAAAAATTGATAAAAATCCTTTTACACATTATTTTACCAAAGAGCAATTGAATGATGAATCTGAAAATCAGGTGCGCTCAATTGCAGTAGATGATTCGGGAACAGTGTATGCAAATTGCTGGAATAAACTATGGAAGGGTAAGAATAATCAGAACTATTCTTTTACAATTAATAAAGATATATTGTATGGCTTGTGTTGCAGTAACAGCAAAGTAATTACAGCTACCAATTATTTATATGAGTACAGTGAAAGCAAAAATAAGTTGGTTTTATTAACCGAAAAAGCAGGCGAAGGGGATATATGGACTATTGCTGCGTTTGAGCCCGATAAGTTATTGCTTGGTTCCTCAGGAGCCATCATTAATTATAATATTGCCACCAATACCACTTTTGAACCTTCTTATTTATCTCCTAAATTTCCGAAGGCAACTTTCGTTTATCGGTTTATACAGAGGAAGGATAAAACTATTTGGGCTGTTGCACAAAATGGAATTTATCTTTTGAATGAAAAGGGCAACACTGTTTTAGATTATTTTGGAAAGGAAAGTTCTGTTGCAACTCATCGGTTTCCGTTTCATGTATTGCTTGACGGATACGAGGATGCGAATGAAATTTTTTGGTTTGCTACAAGTGGCGAAGGATTGTTTCGATGGGACAAAACAAAAAATGTGTTCCGTCAATTTAGTAGTGCTGATGGGCTACCCTCTGATATTTTATACAGGATTGAAAGTGATGACTACAACAATCTTTGGGTCAGTTCTGATAACGGATTGGTCCGGTTGAATACCAAAGATTTTAAAACAACTACCTATACCACACGCAATGGTATTTCACACAATGAGTTTAACCGTACATCATCTTACAAGGCTGCTGACGGCAGATTGTATTTTGGAGGATTGGATGGTGTGAATGCTTTTTATCCCAAGGATTTTGTAAGTGATTCTACGGCATCAAATTCACCACTTAGGATTATTTCCTTCAATAAATTTTCTGGTAAGTATGATAAACTCATAGAACAAACCAATGAGTTGCTTTCACAAAGCAAAATTGTTTTAGAGCCCGGTGATGGTTTTTTTAATCTCGAATTTCAGTTGCTTGATTTTGACGAGGGTAAATCAAATTATGCTTACCGTATTGAGGGAATGGACAAAGACTGGAATTATATTTCAGAAAATTCCATTCGTATAAGCGGCTTACCTTATGGTGATTATACTTTGTGTATAAAGGGACAAACACCCCGCGGGCAATGGAGTACAAACGAATTAAAAATTCCGGTGTCTGTTTTAAAACCATTTTATCTCCAATGGTATTTTATTTTTATTACAGGTTCTGTTGCAATGCTGTCTGTTTTCTTTTTCTTTAAGTACAGAACAAAAAAATTAGTTAGAACAAAAACAGCCCTGGAAAAAACGGTTAATGAACGCACTGCCCAGTTAAAAAAATCGCTTGACGAAAAAGAAATATTGCTCAAAGAAATTCACCATCGTGTAAAAAATAATTTGCAGGTAATTTCTGCTTTGCTGGAGATGCAAGGCTCTCGCTCTAAAAACGAGGAAATAAAAGCTGCCATTGTTGAAGGCCAGAACCGCGTTTTATCAATAGCATTCATTCATCAAAATCTTTATCAGCACGATGATATTAAGGGCGTGGAGGTGCATAGTTTTGTAGACGAACTTTCAAAACATATTCACCATGTGTTTTCCAAAGCAGATTGTGAAGTAAGAGTAGAAAATAATATTCCTCAAACATATTTGGATATTGACACAGCGGTTCCGCTCGGCTTAATTATAAATGAGTTGCTTACTAATTCGTACAAATATGCTTTTGTTGATAAAAATGCAGGAACAATAAAACTAGAGCTATCAAAGCAAAAAGAAGGCGAATATTTGTTTACTTATTTTGACAATGGAATTGGTTTGCCCAAAGATTTTGATGTAAACAAAGCAACATCGCTTGGCTTGCGATTGGTACGGCAATTAGCCAAACAATTAGCCGGAAAAATAAATTACAGTTATAATGTTGGAAGTAAATTTGAATTTGTATTGATGGATTATATAACACGAAGTGGACTTTAGGATAGAATACTGATGACAGACAAACTAAAAATAGGAATTGTAGAAGACGATATGATAATTGCCGATGCTTTAAGTGAAATGCTTATTGCCATTGGCTACTCTGTTACTGAACCGGCAGCGCGCTACACTGAAGCCATTGACATGATTGAAAATCAAAATCCCGATTTGCTTTTGCTTGATATCAATCTTATTGGCAAAATGGATGGTATTGATCTTGCGCATACCATTCGAAAAAATTTCAACTTGCCATTTATTTTTCTCACAGCCAATATGGATTCATCAACCATAGAGCGTGCTAAAGATGTTCGCCCCTCTGCATATTTAGCCAAACCTATAACTAAAGAGCAGTTGTATTCAGCAATTGAGATTGCCTTCAGTAATTTTAATTCTCAACCACAGGAGCAAATAAATATTGATAATGAAAATTCTGCCAACAAAGATTTTGTTTTTGTAAAAGATGGTTATGCATTCATCAAAGTTTTATTTAATGAAATTATTTTTCTGGAAAGCGATGCCAATTATGTAAGCATTCATCTTGCTGCCGGAAAAAAAATGATGGTGCGTAATAAGCTTGATGATTTTATTGAGCAGCTTGATAAAAACCTTTTCTTACGCATTCATCGCAGCTATGCTGTTAACCGAAATAAAATTGAAGGCATTTTTCCAACTGAACTTACAATAGGCTCAAACAAAATTCCTATTGGTAAAACATATCGCGATGAGTTGAAGAAGATGATGGGGATTAAGGAGTAATTCCCAAATTCCTATCCGTTCATCCCATTTTACGAAAGTTCATCCCATTTTTTATATCATGTTTTTGATGTAACGCTCTTTTGCGGCATCAATGGCGATAATAGATACTGATAAAATAATAATTAATAAGACCATTATTGGAATTACTTGCAATGTATGTGGAGGGAATTTAAAAAGTAGGGAGAAAAAAAAATTAGCACAAAAAGTAATAAACGTGGTAACACTTGGTAAAGTAAACATGTTGCAATATGAATGTGAAAATTGTAAAAGGCATTTCTTACTAATGTGAAAAACTTAGAGCCTTTGTGTCTTAGTGGCGAAAAAAATTAAATATGCCACAAGAACGATAAGGCACTAAGAAAAATTAACGATAAACCAATTCAATACTAAAATATTTCAATTTAAAATAACTCAAACTAAAACTTAATTTATAATCAGACAATGAAAAAAACAAATTACTTCTTAAGAAAAACTGTGCTCACCATGGTGGCATCGTTAACAGCGTTTGTTGCTATGGCACAAACCGATGTGTATGTTGACATAGCAGCTACAGGTGCGAACAATGGTTCATCATGGGCAAATGCCTATACCGATTTAAATTTGGGACTTGCCGCTGCCAATGCAGGTACAGGTGCATACAATATATATGTTGCACAGGGCACATATTATGCAACTGCTGCTACTCTTACGGGTAATCCACTTCCAACTTCAGCGCCCCCATCACTCAATTATGCTTTTTGTATAAAGCGCGAAGGCATCAGGCTGTATGGTGGTTATGCTACCGGTGGTGCAAGCCGTAACTTTAAAACCAACCTTACTATTTTAAATGCTAACGGAAATTATCATGCTATGGTAGTATGCGGCATAAACAGCTCAGCCGATAGCGTGGTTGTTGATGGCGTGAGAATGACTAACGGAAGCAATTATACAGGCTTAGGGTCAGGAAATGTTACTATAAATGGTGTACAGGTTTTTAATTCGCAGGGAGGCGGTGTAAATGTTATGACAAGTACATCGGCTATTGCTTTTCGTAATTGTGATTTAAGAAGCAACTCAGGAGGTTATGGTGGTGGTGCTTTTGTTTTTAATGTTACAAATACATCATTTAATAATTGTGTGTTTTATAGTAATTCTTCTGCCGGTGGACCCGGAGGTGGAATTTGTATTCAGAACTCAACTACTCTGTTAAAACAATGTGTATTTATTAATAACAGTGCGGCAGGATATTTTCAGGCTTCGGGAGGCGGAATCTACTCAAGTGGGACTTCAAACGTAACTGTTCTTAACTCCACATTTTCAAATAACACTGCACCAGGAAGTGCAGCCACAGGACTTTCTATTTTGCAGGATGCCGGTACGGGTGTTTTAACTATTCGCAACAGCATACTATGGTCGGCTGATGCAACAAAAAATGTTTCGCTTGGTACATATGATATTACATATAGTGATGTTCGTCAGCCTTCGGCTCCTATTGCAGGAACAGGAAACATAAACAGCGACCCTTTATTTACAAATGCAGGTGACCCTGACGGTGCCGACAACATACTTACAACTGCTGATGATGGGGTTCAGTTAGGCGCAACAAGCCCTGCACGAGATGTTGGGAACAATGCTGATGTGCCTGTAAGTTTAATTTCCGATATAACAGGAAGCGGAAGAATTTATCCGGCTATTGTTGACATGGGCGCCTACGAGGGTGGTGTTACCGCAAGTTCAAATTGCGTATATCCTGATTTAAATCTTTTTGCAACTGCAGGAGCGGCTTCATACTCCTGGACAGGACCTAACGGATTTACATCAACTCAACAAAACCCTGTTATAACAAATGCCGGTGCAGCTGATGCAGGCGTATATACGGTGGTTGCAACTTCGCCATCATCCTTTACAAGTTCAGGAACTACTACTGTTGTAATGAGTAACTGGTACCAGGATTTGGATGGCGATGGAAAAGGAAATGCTGCTGTAATTTTAATTTCATGCTCACAGCCGGCTGGCTATGTTTCAAATAGTTCCGATTGTAATGACAATGCTCCAGCTGTTTTTACACCGGCCACGGCAGTGCTTTCAGGTTCAGGTGCTATTTGTCATGGTAATTCAAAAGCGCTTACAATAACTTGTACAGGCACAGGCCCCTTTAACGGAACACTTTCTGATGGAACAATTTTTAGTGGTGCAACAAGCCCTGTTACTGTAAACGTTTCACCTGTGGTTTCATCAACAACTTATACCATTGCAACATATGCTGATGTATATAACGCTTGCCCTCCAACAATGTCTGGTTCAGCAACTGTTACGGTTACTGGAATACCTCCTACAACCGTTGGTGGCAGTACCACTGGCCCCGGTACTGTAAATCTATCGGCATCAGGAAACGGAACATTAAATTGGTATGATGACCCTACAGCAGGAAATCTTGTAAATACAGGTTCATCATACAGCCCTTTTATTTCATCTACACAAACATTTTATGTAAGCAATACTGAGGGTAGCAATGGCTCCACTGCGGTTGGAGTACCATCGCCCACAACGGGCACTCCTGCTTCTACCTCTCCGATATCACGTGGAATGACATTTACCGTTGCGTTTAACTGTGTGTTTAATTCTATTACCATTTATCCAACAGCAACCGGAAGCGGAACCGTTTTATTAAGAACTTCTGGTGGTGTACTTTTGTTAAGTATTCCCTATACAGTCACGGCTATCGAAATAAATACAGCCAAGGTTATTACCATTAATTATTCGCTTTCCCCAGGTAATTACACCCTAACCCGTGTTTTAGGGCCCAGCGCAAAATTTGAAAATACTGGTATAGCTTTCCCTTACACGGCAGCCGGCAGCCCTGTTACAATAACCACACCAATTGGCGGTGCGTTTTATTGGTTTTTCTACAACTGGCAGGTATCCTACAACAATCAGTGCATAAGCAGCCGTACACCGGTTACTGCAACATACATCAATAATAATGTTACCTGGTATTTAGATGCAGATAATGACGGATGGTATGTTAACACACAAATTGCCTCAACAAGCCCTGGTACAGGATGGACAGATGTTTTACCCGTTAACGGAGCCGGTGATTGTGATGATAACAGTAATACAGTTTATCCGGGGGCAACTGAAATATTGTGCAATAGTATTGACGAAAACTGCAACGGCATGGCCGATGATGGTGTGCAAAGCACGGCTGCTTCAGTAATTTCTTCTGATGCACAATTTAATGAGATATGCTTAGGTGGATCTGTTAATCTGACATTAAGCGGTGGCTCATTAGGAACGGGTGCTGTATGGAATTGGTATAGCGGTTCATGCAACGGATCAATTGTAGGATCGGGAACAACTATATCTGTAACACCAACTGCTACCACAACTTTCTTTGTGAAGGCAGAAGGGGCATGTAACACAACTAACTGTGTGCAACTTACTATTGCTGTAAAAACAGCACCGCCATCTGCAAGTGTTTTGGTCCCTCCAATTAATAATCTTCCGGATTATGCTTGTACCGGCATTTTTATCAGTAATCTTAACATACCGGTAGTGTCAAGTGCTTCATTTTATGTTTGGGATGGTCCGGCAGGAACCTCATTTAATGGAGGCAATAATCCCTATTCAACACAAAACCCTTCAGCCGATATAACCTTTGGCAACCCTAGTGGAAGCGGATACTATATTGGGGTGCAGGCAGCAAATGCTTGTGGAACCTCTCTAAGAAAAGTTCAATGGGCAAGAGGATTGGTAGGTATTCCTGCAAGTGTTGATCCTTCAATTGCCACTTTGCAAACATATTGTGTAAATACATCAGCCACTTTTTCGTGCCCTTTGGTAGCAGGTGCAACAGGTTATTTGTGGAGTATAACCGGAGATGCTACCATTATTCCATCCGGAAATACAGTTACTGTTAATTTCGGACCTTCATGGTCAAGCGGTACGCTTTGTGTATCTGCGCTTACACCGTGTTTTACATCGGCACCAAAATGTTTGTCATTAAGCACTGCTCAGGCTCCTGCTTATAGTTCTAACGGAGTATTTACAGTTTGCGGTGGCAGTACACATACTTATAGCGTTCCATTCGATTTAGATGTTGCTACTTACACCTGGACATTGCCTCCTAACTCAACCGGCAGTTCGGTTACTAATACAATTAACGTAAGTTATAATTTAGGGTTTGCGGCAGGTAATATTTGTGTGCAGGCAACAAGTATATGCGGAGTTCAGCTTCCTCAAAAATGTAAATCGGTTACTACTGGTGCAGCCACTACTCCTGCATCTATCACAGGTACAACAAGCGGGCTTTGCGGAACCACTGCAACCTATACATGCACCCCTCAATCAGGCGCAACTTTTAACTGGATTCTTCCAGCAGGGGCAACCGGCTCATCTAACTCAAATTCTATTGATGTAACTTTTCCAAATTCAGGTTTTACAACTGCAACCTTGTCAGTAGAGGCAGTAAATTTATGTGGCCCAAGTGGGCTTAGAACAATTACAGTTAAAGGCCCGCCAAATACTCCTGGTACTATCAGTGCTAACCCAGGTGTATGGTGTAATAATGATGCGGGTATTCAGTTTACATCAAACTTATCTGGCTTAAGCGGCTCTTACAATTTAGCATGGAGTGTTACTCCTGCCACAAGAGCAAATTATATAAACGGGCAGGGAACAAACTCTTATTTAGTTGATTGGAATACCGGGAATGCTACTGTAATACTAACGGCAAGTAATGGTTGCGGATCGGGTTCAAGGACTTATAATGCTGTAACATCGTGCAAGATTGCAAATAATACTAATGAATTTAACAGTGATGAGAACGTAAAAGGTGAAGTAAGTATTTTCCCTAATCCCTCCAATGGAAAGTTTGTATTGAAACTGGATATTGAGAAGAAACAAACAATTGAAGTACAAATAACAGATATTGCAGGAAAGACAGTTGGTTTATTGAGTTATAATTTATCTGATGGGAAAAGTAATATTGAGATGGATTTCAGCAAACAACCCAAAGGCGTTTATCAACTTAAATTCAAAACAAATGAAATTACTTTTGTGAAAAAGATAGTAATACAATGATTGGTTTTAGTTTGAATTTTTTAAAAGCTGCTCATTCGGGCAGCTTTTATTGTTTTAAATGGAATGATTTAAGTAGCTATAATTGCTCCAACAGAAATTACGATGACAACTGCTCGCATGAAAGTTAATTTTTGCAAGGTAATAATGCTATTGCTTTTTACATTTGGTTTTAATATTTGTGTTCTTGCTAACACCGATAGTTTATTAACTGTTTTATATAAAGCAAAAACCGATTCGGCACGGGTAGAGGAATTGATTCAATTGAATAACTCGAGGAGTGTAGCTGATGATAATTCTAAACTTTTTTTGGATGAGAATGGAGCGGTATATTTAAATTTTAGCGAGCCCACTCAGCATGTTCTTATAAAATCACCAGAAAAAATATTCAGTAGCGCCATAGAAGATGCAAGATATATAGTACAGGAATTGTTGATAAACGATGCTAACTTATACCCCTTTGATTTGTATAAAGAAAACAAATCTGATAAAACTAAAATTTGGGTACGGCTTATTGTTATAAATAAAACCCCAAAAAAATTTAAACATCAATTTAAAGTTAATGCTCTTTCATTTTTAAACATTTATAGATTTCAAAAGGACTCTCTCAAATTAGTTTTAAAAGGTGGGGTTTTTCAAAATAAGAACGGAAAAATTAATCCTGAATATTATGAAATTGTAGAGCTTGAATTAGACTCTGGATCGAATGTTTTTGTTTTTGAACTTAAAAATAGTTTATTTCATACTTCGCAATTAAAGTTATCCAATAATATAAATGAAACATATCTGAAAAGGTCAATAAATAACAAAATTCAAATTGCTTTTTTTTCAATTTTGATATTTCAGATGATTTTTATTTTCATTCAGTGGATATACATCAGAAAGTCCGAGTACATTTATTATTTAGTATATCTAGCTTTAATAGGACTTTACTTTTTAAGTAAATCGGAATATGAAATGGAAATGGATTTGATATTTACCCGAAATCCAGCACTATCAATTTACCTTGACCACTTTTTATGCTGGACTGCAGCTGGAGTGTATTATATGTTTGCCCGTAATTTTGTGAATCTTAAAAAACACGACAAATTCTTAGATACGATTGTTAAAATAGTTATTTGCGTTATTCTTCTTTACTCTATTTTGGAACTCTTATACTTATTATTTACTCAAAATATAAACTCAGCTGAAAGCGTGTTTCTCATATTTTCAAGTGTAATGACAATTGTAAACTTAGGTATTATTTTTTCATTTTTTAGAATGAAATTAGTGCTGTTTAATTTTGCGATAGTTGGCAGTTTGCTCATATCATTAGGTTCTTTTGTTACTATATTGCTTTATCAGAAGTATAATAGTAATTTGGCTAATTCACCTATACATCCTATTAGCGCTTTTCAAATAACTGTTGTTTTAGAATTATTGTGTTTTACAACTGGTCTTGCCTATAAATCCAGACTTGATGCAAGAGAAAAAATTGAGTCTCAGGACATGATTATTCAACAAATGCTTTTGAATGAAAATCTTTTAAAAACAAATCAGGGAATTCGGACTAACATATCTAGAGAAATTCATGACGATTTGGGTTCTCAACTTAGCACCGTGCACTATATGCTCAGTCAGTTAAATAAAGAAACTGCTGTAAACTCAAAGAAAATTTTATCATCTTCCGTAAGTATCTTAAAAAACGCAATTGGTGAAATGCGCGGTATGATGGATAGTTTACAAAACAATACATTAAATAATCGAGGGTTGCTTGCGGCAATAGAAGAGCTTGTAAATAAGTTGAGTGCCTCTGAACTAATACGATTTGAATTACATAGTCACGGAGTTAAGGAACGGCTAAATCACGAAATTGAGCACCACTTATTCAGAATTGTTCAGGAGTTGCTTAATAACACCTTAAAATATTCAGAAGCTAAAAGAATTGGTATATCGCTCAACAGGCAAAATAATTTAGTGGTTTTTATGTATGAAGATGATGGTAAAGGATTCATTATTGATAATGTTGCAATAGGTAATGGAATTAAAAATATAAAACAAAGGGTGCTTTTGCTTCAAGGATTTGTAGAGTTTGATTCAACACCAATGAAGGGCATGCGTGTAAATATTTCTGTTCCTGCTTAGTAGAATTATTATGATAAACCAAGAACATATTTTAATAGTAGATGATCACAAACTGTTTATTGAAGGGCTTAAATTAATCCTTAAAAATGAACTAAATATCTCGTTGGTTGATACAGCTTGTAACGGAAAGGAAGCAATTGATATATGTTTGAAGAAAAAATTTGACTGGATAATTATGGATGTTAATCTTCCTGTTATTGATGGGATTAATTCATGCTTAGAGATTAAGCGGATGAACGCAAAGGCTAAAATTATTTTTGTTTCAATGATATCTGATTTGGCTACGGTAAACAGGGCGTTAAAAGCAGGTGCCAACGCTTATATTTTAAAGGGTAATGATTCGGAGGATGTAATAAAGGCGATTAGAGGTGTTAAATTAAATAAATTGTACTTAAGTGAGCAGCTTATGGCCTTTTTTTCCTTCAACAATAATATGGATGCTCCACTCTCAAATAGCAATTATATATCGTTTACAGAAAAATTAATTTCAGAGAGGGAAAGCGAAGTGTTAAAACTTATTTGCGAAGGCCAAACCAACGAAAAAATTGCTAATGTGCTTTCCATATCCGTTCGCACGGTTGATACTCACCGCACCAATATGCTTACCAAGCTTAAATTACCAAATACGGCTGCGCTGGTAAGATTTGCTGTTGAAAATAAGTTGATTTGAAATGGGGTTCAATAGTTTTTAGTTAAGAGTTTAAAAGTATTTAGCTGTTTTTTTTAGTTATTCATTATTAATTACGTCTTTTTACGTATTGCCGCATTTAACAGTCAAATGCTTCTTTGCATATAAATATTAAAGCAAAGCAACTAGCTTTTTATATGCAAAAAATTACCAACCGCGAGATAGAAATTTTACAATTTTTAAGCAAAGGATTTACCGATAAAACCATTGCACTTAAATTAAACATAAGTGTAAACACGGTGCGAACACATCGCCAAAACTTGCGCCAAAAGTTTAATGTGCCCAATACAATTGTAATGATAAAAAAGGCGCAGGAACAAAAAGTAATATAATGCAACAAATTTTAAAATACGTCTTTTCACGTATTGCCGCAAAAAAAGGCAACCCGCACTTTTGGCATATTAAATGAATAGAAATTTTAAAACTTTAAATCAAAATCATTCTAACAATCTAAAAAAAATTAAAATGAAAAGACTATCATTAATTGTAATGTTGATAATTGCTATACTATCAGTTCAAGTAATAGCTCAGGTAAAACCTACCGGCAAAGTTAAAGTTGATCCGCGGACTAAATTCCGTATCAATAAATTTAAAACTGGCAAAGCATTGGCAACTGTTCCTTCAACACAAGCCAAAACTGCAAGAGAAACGGATATCATGTTAAATACCGGAGATCCTCAAGGCACAGGTAGAGGACAGCCGCAAATAATAAAATCCGCGCAGTACGATAACAATGAATTAGCTTGTACCGAAACACTAAGTTCACTTTCAAACACAATTACCGAATATACAATGTTGGATGACAATCTTGCAACCAATATTTATCCCGGACAACTAATTGACGGCTTTGAATTAATTAAAAGTGGAACGTATAAAAACTATACACTTCCAGCAAATTTCAAACGCATGCCTTACAAAGTTGAGTTTACGGAATTTAACAGAACGGACGGCAAGCCAATGCCTACACCCCCATTAGTAAACGATATAGATGGTGACGGTAGTTTTGATAAATCAGATTATCAGACTGCAAGAGGCAGCTTTATGACACAACTTGGAAATACTAAACCCAGTGTAAGCACCTTCTTCCAATTTGCCGAAATATATTCTGAACAACAATTTGAAACAGAAGTGGGGGTAACATTAAGTGCAGGTATTTCTGATGCAGCAATGGCATTACTTACTGGTGTTCCTGCCGGAATAGATTTAGATGTTGATGTTAACACCTCATCTAACAGCACTGAAAAAAAATCACGGCTATTAGCAATGGCAATACATGAATATTACGATGCAGCAGTGATACCAACAAATGACAATTATAAAACCTTGATTGAACCTACTGCAAATAACCAATTACCGCAAACACTTGCATATGTTAAATCAGTCACATACGGTGCTATTGGCTTCGTTATGTTTGAATCAAACTCAACAATGTCAGAGTTAAAATCAGCAGTTTCTGTTGCGCTAGGTGTTGATATAGGAATTGGCGATTTAATTGATGGAGGGCATGTTGATGCCAGTGTATCTGCTAGTTCAAAAGAAAAGTTTAGCCAAACCAAAATCAAAATGACAACTTTTGGAATAGGGTTGAATGGCAGCCAACCACAAGATGTTACAAATATTCAAACCGTCAAAACATGGATGTTGGGTTTTACCCCATTCGGCAATAATAACCCTGGCAAACCAATAAAATTTGTTTTAAAATACATTAATACAGATGATTTATGTTCTGTAACTTATCGTGCAAATGTTATTAGTAAAACATGCACCCAAAAACCACCAAGTGGTTTCAAATACGATGTAAAATTAAAACTCGCCAAAATTGAAGCGGTAAAGGTTGATGAAGGTTGGGGGGGAGACGATACAGAAGATTTATTTGGACGCATCTACCTCTCCAAATCAGTCGTAGGAAACAGTAAACTTGAATCAAAATTCACTCATCAACCAAATCTCAATAAACCGGGCGAGTGGGATTATGCACATACATTCTTTCATTACAAAGAAAGCTCCCCTTTTCAAATTGCAAAGGGGAAGGTTCCAGTTAACGACCCTAATGGCGAAAAAATTATTGCTACTAACCAAAGCTACGATGCAGTAAAAAAAATGCAGGTGGCAATAGGGTACACCTTAAAAGATAAGGAGATTAATACACCTAAATACGTATGCAAAGAATGTGACACTGACAATAACAGAGTACCAACTCCGATAGGTGAAGTTCAACTATCCTCTATTAATGCTGCAACACCAAATGAATGGACCCCTTTAAAGTTTGGGACTGATAATTTTTTTGAAATGAATTTTTTTGAAGAAGGCAAAGACAGGGAGGATGGGTCACATATAAGAGCGTGGTTACAAATATTTGTTAAGAAGAAGTAACACTTATGAAAACAACAAAATGAAAAAACTCAAACTAATTGCAATCCTCATTTTTATAAAATCAATTGCAGTTGCGCAACCCAAACCAGAAACCCTGCATATAAAACAAACACTACCCGATCAAATTTACCTAAAAAATATTCCTGACTCAAACAATTACTCCTACATCACCTTAATAGGAACCGGGCTGGAAAAAATTATCTGATATGCGAAAAATACGTCTTTTCACGTATTGCCCATTAACCTCAGCCGCTTCACCTTTGGTAAAAATTGCAGGTAATTAATACAATCAAAATCAAATCAATTTAACAATCTGAAATAAATCACATGAAAAATCTAAAATTAATTTCATTAGCCTTATTTGTATTTATAGGAACTGTAAATGGCCAGCAACTTGAAATTTCAAAAGTTAACCTGCCAAACTTATCTGGCGAACGGTCTTTGACTTTTGATTGTCCACTCGATGGAAATCAGAAAAAAGATGTTGAAGTTTGGGTTTACTATTCAACAAATAAAGAGCAACTATCGGAAAAAAATTGTCCACGAGGCAGGGCAACTTGTAAAAAATCCAACGACCCAAATAAAATGAACTGTACATTTTATTTCCCACACAAAGATCACATGAAGCCGAACAAATTACATGACAGCGAAATAAATGGAGGCGAACCGCCATCAGATGATGAAATGGCGGAACTGCTTGAAAAATATTCTGAGTTTGAAATATTTAAAAAGTTAAATGGGGACAATGCAGAGAAAGTATTTCCAAAACATTATGAAGCATTTAAAAAACTAAACAACACCGATAAAAACGAAGTAAGTATTAACAACCCCAAAAAGGTTTACTACAAAATAGAGAGAGTAAAATTCAAATTCAAGAATAATGTTGATCCCAATATTATTATGAAGGAAGAATCAATCTATAGTACCATTAATGAGTTTACAATGCCACGTGTATTTACAATTGGTTACATGGGAGATTCCTTTACTTCAGGCGAAGGTGCGCCTTATTCCGGTGAAGACAAATGGGATGATAATTTGTGCCATCGGTCAAACAAAAGCGGTGGTATGCGTGCAATAAATAAATTAATTGAAAGACGAAGAGATTTAGTTGTAAGAGTAATTAATACTACATGTTCAGGGGCCAAAATTGGCAACCTAATTAACCAGCCGCAACATAGTGCAGCTGCCATTTATTATCCTAACAAAAAAAACAGTACTAAATACAGTCAGCTTGATCTAATAGCGGATTGGTTAAAAACTAATAATAGAGAAACCGTAGATATTATGCTTATGGGCATTGGAGGAAACAATATTGGCTTTGCAGAAATGGCTACTGCTGCATCCAATCCTGTTAGAAATCCAATAACATGGGAACGAGATGCACTTGCTGCTATTGAAGATGCAAAAGATTTGCTTAAAGATTTGCCTAACGCATATGATGTCTTAAACACTGCAATCAACAATCAGGACTTCGAGGTAGGAAAAATTTTAATAATGAATTATCCCAATATGTTGTTTGGAAAAAACGGAAAAATTTGTGATGGTACAAATACTTCACCACCAGCATGCCTTGATCCAACAAACTTCTTGTTTACTCACCGAGAGGCATTTAAAGATATCCATCATAGCCTTAATGATGAAGTTACCAAGGCCGCTGAAAGAAATAATTGGGAAGTTATTAGAGTTAGCGCAATTAACAAACATGGCATGTGCAATTGTGAAGAACCGTATTTTAACACTTGGCTTGCATCAAATTTGAACCAGGGTGATGAAAGTGGTTCCGTTCACCCGAATGCCGATGGATACCAAGAACTATACAGAGACAATGTTTATGCTGCGCTTAAAAATGCCATACCTGAGGCGCAACTATCTGACTGGAAAATTAGAATTGAAGAAGCCAGGGCAGATGCAAAAGCGAAACTGAAAAAAGATCAAGAAAAAAAAATTGCTAAAGAGCTTGCAAGAAAAAAACTTCAAGAAAAATTAACTCAAGAACTGCCTACAAAAGCCGAAACATTTCTTAAAGCCCAAAAAGTTGAAATGCCTAAACAGGCACAGCCTGCCAAAGTAAATCTTAAACATAATGATGATCCAAGACCTAAGAGTAATAATGATGACAAAGATTAAATCTATGCTCAACACCCACCTCACCAAAACACTAAGCATTGTTGCCCTCGCAACAATGCTTACCTCCTGCAACTCCACCGCACAAACCGGAAGTGAAGGACTATCAGCTCAAAAAAAATATTTTAAAAATATACAGGCATCCATTCTTTATCCACAAGGCCTGCAGGAAATAGAAACCGATTACAGCTACACCTTTACTGATAACAACGATTACATATACATAGCATCCATATACGTAAGCCAAAATATAGAACAAGTAAAACAAACCGTAATAGACAACCTCAGCCAAAACGGTTTTGTAATAACACCCACCACCAATTTTACACAAAACTCCAACTCCCTCACTACTGCCGATGTAACGGTAGAGTATATGGGCAATACATTTCCCGGTCATTTAATAATGAAAGCATCGGGCAATAACACCTACCTGTTTTTTGGATGCGCTACCAATGCAGAATTATTTCCTGTCCAAAAACAAAACCTTACCCAAATGGCACTATCACTCCAGGCAAGTGTGCAAACACAGCAACAAGCCCAGCATCAAACAAGCGCAAACAGCATTTCCAACCCAACATCAGTGCAGCAATATCAGAATCTGTTAATGGATAAGGTTTTAGTAAATAACAAACAAAGCCGCGACATTATAAGCACCGATGACCACACTCAATCTCATGGCAAATGGATAGCGTCAGAAGACCTAAGCAAAACCAGAAGATTTACTTTATGTGCAGGCGGTTTTGGCTATTTCAGGTTTGTTTCCACCGGCCATCAAATGACAGGTGACTATGGCACATTTGAATTAGACAAACACTCCGGCTTTTGGAGAGTAGTAGCCGATGCCGGCAAAATTGGCATCTACATGGAAGACGAGCGCAATGGCCGCAAACGCTTTTTTGAAATCAATGATTATAAAAACAACATTATTATTATTGACAAGAGACCATACCAGATTTTAACCCAGGAACAATCGGGCAGTGAATGTCTACAGCCCGATGGGAAGGTAGTTGTACCTGAATAATACAATAATTGAAAAACAAAACAGATGATTAGAAAAGCACTAATACCTTCAATAATTGTTGCGGGAGTAATTATAAACTCTTGCAAAAAAATTGACCCGGATTGTTCAACATGCCCATGTCCGGCATGCCCACGAATAACAGAAGTTTTGCCTAACCATGGCCGCCCGGGCGATACATTAATTTTAAAAGGAATTAATTTTAATGTTGATCCATATTTAAACCTTATAACTTTTAACGATACGCTGGTGCAGGAAATATTAGATGGCACAACAACAGAATTAAAAGTAATAGTTCCGGAAGGAACAACAACAGGATCTGTAAAAATTAAAATTAATGATGATAAAGCACTAAGCAGTGACGAAATTCCCGACTTCACCGAACCGGTTTTTACCATTGATCATTTTGTTGAATTGGTGGCAGGTACACCGGAAGTGCAGGGTGATGGTGATGGGTTAAATAATGCAGCAACGTTTTGTAATTTAAGTAAGATTGCTGTTGATGATATCTATAATAAAATATATTTAATTGATAAAGTTCAATCAAATAACAATAAAACAATTAGGGAAATTGATTCATTAAATGTTACAACTGTCTTTACGTCTTCTTCCAATTCCACCCAGTACCAGTTGAATGACTTAACTTCTACTTATGACATTGCTTATTATGTGATTGAGAATAATCCTCCAAACAATAGCAATGCTATTAAATATAAAAATATTAATGGAACAGGGCTATTTAGTTTTCTACTAGCAAATTTCCCAACGTACAGATTTAGTCAATTATGTATTGACACAGAACAAGCACATTTGTTTTATCTGATGTATAAAAATACAGGATATAATTATTATTTAATGAGAAGAAAGTTGATGTGTACTAATTCTTGTATAGATACCATCAAGTACTTTGGAAATTCTTCAACTGTCGGGGTTGATCTTGAATTTAATAAAGGAGAGTTTTATTATGCAAAGTATAATTCTGCAACTTTAACATATTCCATTTGCAAATTAGTTAGTGTATCAGGAAACTATCAGGAACAAGTTATAATTAATAACTTAACCTATGTTTCTGGAATTGCTATTGATAGAAATAAAAATGTTTACTTTTCAAAAGATAATCAAATTTTCAGGGTTTTAAGTAATGGCCAGTCTCAATTAATTGCCGGTGCAATTTTACCCGACTACAATTTCGACCCAGCAACAGGGTTAAATAGTTTTTTCAATTCAATTAAAGACATAGACTTTGACTCCAACAACAACCTCTACATAGTTGATGCAGGCAACTATTGCATACGCAGATTAAAAATTGATTGATATGAGAAAACTTATCCTTATAATTTTAACTGCTGTTTATTACATTAAATGTAATGCACAAATAGTAGAAGCACCTTTAACCGATTCTACCGGGCAACAGGTAGAAGAGTCTTCATTTCTTCGCCAAGCCGGTGCTGGTGTAAACCCCGATCCTTTAATGCCCCCTCGCCTCAATCTTAAAACCTACAAGCTAAGTGCAGAAATTGCCAATACTTGGTGGGATTTTTACGTGCTTAACACTGTTCCTACTTTTACTATCAATGAAGAAGACAGTATAAAATCTTTCAGCAATGAAGTTTTAAATCAAACAGGAGGCATATTAAATGTTGCTCTATCTAAGGTTGGGTATTTTGCCAATGGGAAAGATGATGCAAATAAGGATATACGCGGTGCCCAGGTAGATTTTCGTGCCGGTTCTAAATTAATGGATCCCCCTACGCGTAAATATTCGGAGTTTATTGTTCCAACATTTCAAACCTCTTTGGATTTGCGCTATTTAATTCCTCTTTCTTTTTCAAAAATTAAAGACAAAACTGAGTTAAGAAAAAAAATGGTAGGCAATTTATCCTTCAGGGTGTACGGTACATGGCAAAAAATTTTCGCCAACAAAACTTATGATAATTATTTTATTTCGCGCAAAGGAAATGCCCCGCCAAACAGCATTACTACCTATGGTTATGAAATCAATCTTTTTATAACCAATGAATTTTTTCTAAGCTTTGGGCAAACGTTCAGTAATCTTGTAGTAATGCCAACCCGGACGTTAATTTCTCTTAGTTATGCAAATCTTTAAAATCAAACTACATTTCTTTTTATCACTCAGTACTTTTTTTGTACTGGACAGCTCTATAATTAATGCAAGTTTATCCCAACAATCTACTTTTATTAGAGAACAAAGAATGTACAGTAGGGTTCGTGAGGCATTTAACGAGAAGGAAATAGGGATCAAAAATATCCTGAAAACAAACGGGATAGTATTTAATAACATGCAGGTGTTATTTGTGGCCTTTAAAAAGGAAGGCTTGTTTGAAGTTTATGCTAAAAATAAAAAGGATACAGTGTATAAGCTGATTACAACTTATAAGATATGCTCATCTTCTGGTGAACTGGGTCCAAAGCGTGCAGAAGGTGATGGTCAGGTTCCCGAAGGATTTTATTATATAAACAGGTTTAATCCTGTAAGCTCATTTCACCTTTCACTTGGAATTAACTACCCAAATATTTCTGACAGAAAGTTAAGTACAGCACCTCGTTTGGGTGGCGATATTTATATTCATGGATCATGCGTTACCATTGGTTGTGTGCCACTTACTGATGAAATAATTAAACATGTTTATGTTTATGCTGTTAAAGCCAAAAGCAATGGACAAGAAAAAATTCCAGTATATATTTTTCCGTTCAAAATGGAAAATGAAACTTATAGAGCCCATCTTGCTGCTGTTTCAGCAAATACCTCACTCGTTGTTTTTTGGGAAAATTTGAAAAAGGGGTTTGATTTGTTTGATACAAGAAAAAGAGAATTGAGTTATTATTTTAATGGCTATGGTGAGTATGTTTTCAGGTAGTCTTCCCCTACAGTAATTGTGTTTCTGCGGCTTTTTAACAATTATGGTTTTTTAGCAATACGCTTCTCAAACTCCCTTTAACCTCTCATTTGCACCTTTCAACATAAAAATTATCTTTGCAGCCCATTTTAAAAATCATAACAAATAAATGTCAAATCAGTACGAAACTGTCTTCATTCTTACCCCGGTGCTTAGCAATGAGCAAATGAATGAAGCGGTTGACAAATTCAGAAAAATCCTCACCGATAACGGTGCCATAGTTGTTCACGAGAACAATTGGGGATTACGCAAGCTGGCTTATCCTATTCAGAAAAAGAACACCGGGTTCTACTACCTGATAGAGTTTAAAGCCGCTGGAGAACTCATCAACAAATTGGAATTGGAGTATAAACGCGATGAGCGTGTTATGCGATTCCTGACTGTTGCCCTTGACAAGCATGCCATTACTTACAATGACAAAAAACGTAAGAATGCCGAACTTAAAAAGAAAGAAGAAGCTCAACCCGTAAACTAAAATACTAAGACAATGGCACAAAAACAGGAAGTACGTTACCTCAACCCACCTACGGTTGACACTACCAAAAAGAAATATTGCCGTTTTAAAAAACTCGGCATAAAATATATTGACTATAAGGATGCAACTTTCCTCCTCAAATTTGTAAACGAGCAGGGAAAAGTATTGCCAAGACGCTTAACCGGTACTTCTTTGAAGTATCAGCGCAAAGTGGGTCAGGCAATTAAGCGTGCACGCCACTTAGCGTTAATGCCTTATGTAGCTGATATGTTAAAGTAAATTAGTTGGGGGTTAGTAGTAAGTGGCGTGTAGTTTGTACAAGCTTCTCTTAACTAAAAACTCCAAACTCAAAATTAAAAGACAATGGAAGTAATATTAAAAAAAGACGTTAAAAATTTAGGCTACACCAACGACCTTGTAAAGGTAAAGAGTGGTTATGGCAATAATTATCTTATTCCGCAGGGATATGCAGTGGTGGCAAACGAAGCCAACCGTAAAATACATACCGAAAACTTAAAGCAGCAAAAACACAAACTTGATAAGATTGTGGGTGACGCTACACGCCTTGTAGAAGCATTACAAAGCGTTACGCTTACCATTCCTGCCAAGGTTGGTGAAAACGGAAAGCTGTACGGATCGGTTACTACTCAAAACATTGCTGATACTTTAAAGAAAATGGGTTACACCGTTGATAAAAAGGACATCAGCATGAATGATGAGCATATTAAAAAAACCGGTTCTTATTCTGCAACCGTTAATGTACACCGCGAGCTAAAAGCGAAGGTGGCATTTGATGTAGTAGGTAAAGAAGCATAATTAAAAACAGCATTTAATTTATAAAACAGGCAGCCCAACAGTTGCCTGTTTTTATTAAACACAAACAATAAAACAATGGCAGATACAGGCGATATAAACATTGGTTCGGTAATTAGATTTAACGGAGAACTTTACCAGGTAGTAGAGTATCAACACCGTACACCCGGCAACCTGCGTGCATTTTACCAGGCTAAACTTCGTAATCTTAAGAATGGCAAACTTGCTGAAAACCGTTTCCGCTCGGGCGAATCGGTAGAAGTGGCAAGAGTTGAGTATAAAACATTACAGTACTTATATAAAGACGGTGAGAACTTAGTTTTAATGGATAATGAAACATTTGAACAGGTTTATATCAGTGAAGTAATGATTGGTGATGGCGGAAAATTTATTAAAGAGGGGGTAGATATTAAAGTTGCTTTTGAAGGAGATGAACCCATACTTGCCGAAGCGCCCACTTTTGTAAACCTTACTATTACTTATGCCGAGCCTGGTGTTAGAGGAGATACTGCCTCATCAAACACGCTTAAGCCAGCTACAATGGAAACAGGTGCAATTGTAAACGTTCCGCTATTTGTAAACGAAGGCGAAATGATTAGGATTGATACACGCACAGGCGCTTACGTTGAAAGAGTGAAATAATATTTTACCAGGATTAATATAAAAAGGCTGCCGGTTATTGGCAGCCTTTTTATTTGTGTGGAAATAATCAATTGAGAAACCCGTTATGTAAACGGCATCAGGTTTTATTGTTTTAATTTTACGATGCTTTTAATACGCAACACCAATAGAATTTTGCTTAATAAATTTTACAGCATTAAATTTTTTTTGCCGGTTAAGGCAGTTGCATGTTTGTCTGTTTTAGTTGCAGTGTATGCTAACAGCTTTGCGCAATACTCTCTTAAAATTTTACCTGCCGGGGCAAACATTCAAGATCCAAAGATTATTTCTTTAATAAACTATAAAACAGATTTTGCCGATTCGCTTTCAAGAGATAAGGAAATTAATTTGTTTTTATTGAAATTATACAACAGCGGATTTCTTGCTGCTTCTGTTGACAGCACACATTATAAAAATAAAAATGCCGATGTGTTTATTACTGCCGGCAGTAAATACCAATGGGTAGCGCTTGACAAAGAAAATGCAGATGAACCACTGCTAAATAGCAGTGGATTTAGCGAAAAAAGTTTTACAGGCAAACCATTTTCTGTTAAGCGTTTAACTCAGCTGCACCAAAAGATTTTAGAAGAGTGCGAAAACAATGGTTATCCTTTTGCATCATTAAAATTAGACAGCATTGCTATTATTGAAAACACCATTGCTGCAAAACTTAATTTGCAAAAAGGCGATTTGGTAAAGATTGACAGTGTAATTATAAAAGGCACTGCGCGTATAAAACCTATTTATGTTTTAAACTACCTGCAAATAAAAAAAGGAAACGTTTATAACGAGAGTAATATATCGGCAATTAGCCGGAGATTAAAAGAACTGCCAATGGTTAGCGAAATAAAACCCTTTGGTGTGGAGTTTTATGACGATCGTGCGCGTGTTATACTTTATTTGGAAAACAAGCGTGCAAGCCAAATAGATGGTATAATAGGTGTGCTGCCCGAAGCCGGTAACGAAGGCAAGGTAGTGGTAACCGGTGATGCGCGTTTGCGTTTGTTCAGTTCATTTGGCAGAGGAGAGTTGATTGACTTTAACTGGAAACAACCTGCTCCTAAAACGCAAGACTTAAAAGTTAAATTCAACTACCCTTTTTTATTTTCTACACCGTTTGCTTTAGATGTTGGATTAAGCATTTATAAAAAAGATTCAACCTTTACGGATGTAGCTCAAACCTTAGGCTTTCAATATTTGTTGCCTGGCAATAATTCTTTCAGGTTTTTTGTTACCAATAAAAACTCATCACTTATATCTAACAGCACTTTAAAATTTTTAAATGTTTTACCTGAGTATGCCGATGTGCAAACACTTACTTATGGTGCTGGCGTTAAGTTTGAGAAATTAGATTACAGGTTAAATCCGCGCAAAGGATTTTCGGTGGATGTATCGGGTGGAGTAGGGAAGAAGACTATTAAGAAAAACAGCAATCTTAAAGAACAATTGTATGATGGTATTGATATGAACACCACGCAATACAATACTGAGTTTACTGCAGATTATTTTATACCTGTAGGTAAGCGAATGGTAATTAACATTGGCAGCAAGGGCGCATACTTTTACGCTCCGCAAATTTTTACCAACGAATTATTTCGTTACGGTGGTTTAAAAACACTGCGGGGTTTTGACGAAGAATCCATCTTTGCATCAGAATTTTACATGGGTAAGTTTGAGTATCGTTATATACTTGAACAAAACTCTTTTTTGTTTGCATTTTTTAATCAGGCTTATTACTCAAACCAAAGCCGTGCGCAAAATGTATATGATAGCCCAATGGGTTTTGGTGCCGGTATTAATTTTGAAACAAAGCTTGGCATTTTTTCGCTCAACTATGCTTTGGGTAAACAGTTTAGCAATCCGGTTTTATTCCGCTCTGCTAAAGTTCATTTTGGTATAGTTAATTATTTTTAAATCTTGATTTTTATTCATTTTCACCCCTTACCCCTAAAGGGGAACCCACTTATGTTGCTCACTGCTGTTTCAATAGAAGGTTCCCCTTTAGGGGTAAGGGGTGAAAAAACTGGAGATACTGAGTAAAAGGCAAATACTTTTTAAATACTCCATTTAACTTAGTTTTGCCTACTGTCTTTTAAAACAAGTAAATTAATTAAACACAAATAGATTTTAAATTAAATGAAAATAGGAATAGTTTGTTACCCCACTTTTGGTGGAAGCGGTGTTGTAGCCACAGAGTTAGGCAAGGCTCTTGCAGAAAAAGGGCATCACATTCATTTTATTACGTACAGCCAACCCGTTCGGTTAGATTTTTTTTCTGAAAATATTTCCTATCACGAAGTTGCTATTAGTAAATACCCATTGTTTGATTATGCGCCTTACGAAAGCGCGCTAACAAGTAAAATGGTGGATGTGGTTAAGTATGAGAAATTGGATTTGCTGCATGTGCATTATGCCATACCACATGCTTCGGTTGCATTTTTGGCAAAACAGATTTTAGCATCGCACGGCATCTCTATACCTGTAGTAACTACGCTGCACGGAACGGATATTACCCTTGTTGGGCGCGATGCAAGCTACGAGCCTGTTGTAACTTTTGCCATTAACCAGAGTGATGGCGTAACATCTGTAAGTGAATGGCTGAAGAAAGAAACTTACACACATTTTAGCGTTACCAAGGATATTGAAGTAATACCCAACTTTATTGACCTGAAACGTTTTTCTAAAAAACCAAAAGATCATTTTAAAAAAGCTATTACCCCTTTTGGCGAACGTTTGTTGGTACACACATCTAACTTCCGTAAAGTAAAACGTGTGCAGGATGTGGTGCATGCTTTTGATATTATACGTAAAGAAATTCCGAGTAAACTTTTATTGATTGGCGATGGACCCGAGCGTGTGGGCATTGAAAAAATTTGCAGAGAGATTGAAGTGTGCGATGAAGTCCGTTTTTTAGGTAAGCAGGATATGGTTGAAGAAATTTTATCGGTATGCGATTTATTTTTAATGCCAAGCGAAAGCGAGAGCTTCGGTTTGGCTGCATTAGAAGCAATGGCATGCCAGGTGCCTGTTATTTCTACCAATAGCGGAGGCATGCCCGAACTTAATGTGCCGGGTGTAACGGGATACATGAGTGCTGTGGGCGATGTAGAAGACATGGCAAAAAATGCAATATCTATTTTAAAAGATGACGCCACACTTTTAAAGTTTAAACAAAACGCACTTGCACGTGCAAAGGAGTTTGATATTCAAAATATACTTCCGCTTTACGAACAGTATTACCAAAAAGTATATAACACTGTACACGTTACTGCCTGATAGTATATGAATGCAATTGTTAAGCAAAGCCTGGGTAGTTTACTTGGATATATTGAAAAGGAGGAATATCGTGGTTACGATCCTTATGACGGGCTTACCTCTCCAATATTCAAACTTCCTTTTTTTAACTCAAACAAAATTATCAGGCTGTATGCACAGCAACTTGTTAAACGTTCTGCATTTAATCTTAGGCCGCTTCTGTGTATAAAAAAAAGACTTAACCCGGTTACAATAGGGCTTTGCGTACAGGCATACAGTTATTTAACCAAAACCGAACCGCAAAATGCAATGCATCATATCAGTAAAATAAATTTTTTGATTGATGAGCTTGAAAAAGTACAATCAAAAAATTTTAGCGGAATGTGTTGGGGATATGATTTTGACTGGGAAGCCCGCTATGCAAAAATTCCTGCGTATGCACCTACCGTAGTTGCTACCGGAATTATTACTAATGCTTTATTTGAATGTTACAGTTTAACCGGCAACATGCGCGCTTTAGAAATGTGCAAAAGTGCTGTGCAGTTTGTGCTTAATGATTTAAACCGCACTGTTGATGCCGATGGCGATATATGTTTTTCTTATTCGGCAAATGATAAGCAGGTGGTTTTTAATGCAAGCATGAAGGGTGCACGTTTGCTGGCCCAGGTTTATTCGGTTACTAATGATGAAACATTAAAAGACACTGCCCGCAAAGCCGTGGCTTTTGTAATGAAACACCAGCAGGCATCGGGCGCATGGATATATTCTAAAAGCGAAGTAGGAGGTTGGGTTGACAATTACCACACAGGTTATGTTATAGATTGCCTTGATGAATACTTAAAATGCACAGCCGATGATGCTTTTAAACCTCACTTAAAAAAAGCGGTTGATTATTACACTGCAAACTTTTTTGAAGCCGATGGCGCACCCAAATTTTACGATCAAAAAACTTTTCCAATAGATTGCACTGCCGCAGGTCAATCTCTTTTAACGCTTGCCCGCTTTAACCAACTTGCTTTGGCAGAAAAAGTGGCAGCTTATATGGCTGCAAACATGCAAGATGCAGGCGGCTACTTTTACTTTAGAAAGTATGCGGCTAACACCGAAAAAATTTCGTTTATGCGGTGGAGCAATGCATGGATGTTTGCAGGGTTAAGCTACCTGATATATCAGAACCAAGCACAGCTAAAGTCTACGTGATAACTAATTTTTTTTGAATTACACCTTACCAAACAAGGCTCAAATTCTTTTTTTTGTAATGTCAACCACTTGCAAAATCAGCAGTAACACAATCTTTCATGATTTCAAGCAGTTGCAGCATCTAAATACATACCTTTAAGCTGATCCCCCAATCCTAATTAATGCCATTAGTATCACATTTCAATACTGCCTCTGCCTCTCTGTATTCTTCTTAATTTGAATAACGTCATTAGCACCAAGTTGTTCACGGCATTAATTTCCTAACAACCCAACCACCCCTTTTTGTTAAAAAATACACACCCGAAAATTTCCACCTCCCGCCACTCACTCTATTTTTGCATCCCAATTTTAACACCCCAATGTGTAAAACTGTATTCCTTCTCACCGTATACACACATCACTGAAACTATTTTCACAAGACCTCATTTTGATTGTATTGCAATTATTTAACAAGTAACGATTACCACCAATAAAAGTAGGTTACATCTTAACTCTTCAACCCCTTTTAACTATTCAAAACATGTCAAAAAAAACCAACACCGATTATAATGACGATAGCATACAAAGCTTAGATTGGAAAGAACACATACGCCTTCGCCCCGGCATGTACATAGGCAAACTGGGCGATGGCGCCTCGCGCGATGACGGTATTTATGTACTTATAAAAGAGATTATAGACAACTCCATTGATGAGTTTGTAATGGGTGCTGGCAAACGTATAGATATTACCGTAGAAAACGGGCAGG